>Ga0307479_10000177_pt1 | contig 59816 bp, 50 predicted proteins | sample atmos_gasesECM4C_FD_203743 | JGI IMG/M metagenome (GOLD analysis project Ga0307479, IMG submission 203743) | Hardwood forest soil microbial communities from Morgan-Monroe State Forest, Indiana, United States - atmos_gasesECM4C_515 | ecosystem: Environmental > Terrestrial > Soil > Temperate...
CTTAGCCCATTGGGAGAGGTGAACCGGGGGCGCGGACGGACTGAATCAATCAAAATCATCATGTCTAAAGAGGAGACCAACGCCATGACCGCTGAGACAAAACTGCCGCTCGCGACTGTTCACGGGCTTTATCACATCGCGATCAAGACCGAGAATCTGGCGGCGACGCGGAAATTCTGGACCGACATCATCGGACTGCGCGAATTTCCGCGGCCGGATTTCGGCTACCCGGGCGCGTGGCTCGGCTGCACCCAGCCCGGCGGGCTCGCCATCATTCACGTCTATGCCGGCGGCCCCGCGCTCGGACCGGAGGGCAAGTCGCCCGCGGGAACCGCCGCCATCGACCACGTCTCGCTGTCCTGTTCCGGCTATCGCTCCTACGTCTCGCGCTTCAAGGCGGCCGGCCTTGACTGGCGCGAGTTCATCGTGCCCGGACCGGCGCAAATATGTCGCAGGTTCAAGCTTCTTCGACAAGGCGACGTATCCGAGGCTTGCCTAAGGCTAGATGAGATCAGGGTTGAGTCGAAGCCGCATCGACGGGCCACGTTCCCGTAACAGGCCTCATGAAGTCAACGTCTAATGGTCCTGCACCCTGGCGCGCCAGCGAGCATCGAAAGTATCGGAATCGGCGGGTGCCAGCGCTTGTGCATCCAATGGATTGCCGGGTTTCTCTGTGGAGACGCTGGTGATTTCCGCATTGGAAGAATTCGGTCGTGCCGAAGTCTGCGCGGGCCATTCCAACAATGATTTCGCAAGCATCGGCTTGCCCTCGTACCAACATTTTCGTCCGTCGACGAGACGCCAGGACCAATACCCGTGCGAAGGCGATGGTATCGCAACGCTGCATTGTTGTTTCGCTTGCGCAGTCGGTATCCAAATCGATGAGAGCGTAGCAATGCAGGAGACCAAAGCGATTGATGCAATCTGCTTCTTCATTTGAGCACTCATGAACTATTTCGTTGCTGCATTCGGCTTACAGCGACGACCAAATCGGGCCGTTCGAGAACTTCAACCAACTTGTCGAGGATGCGCTCGTTATTCTGCGGTCTGGGCTGAAGGTATTCCTCGAGTATCCGTTGCGCTTCGCTGACGGCTTGAAGAGCCAACTGTTGATCAGTCATCGCTTCTTCCCCATGAGAAACACTCGAGTACCGCCGAATACCGCGCCTCCAGAAAAGGCCCGAAAATCAGGCCGCTTGTGGGGAGGATGAGTTCAATTTTTGTTTCAATGCACAGCTATAACCGTTACCCGCCGGGGAGAGGTGGATCGAATCCGCGGCCGCTCGCTTGAGGACGATCCGACTTCAATTCAAGCCTGCCCTCACTCGGCTGATGGTCGCGCGAACATCACGCCATCGCGGCTTGTCCGGCGCGAATTGTCCGCGGAGATAGTCGACGAGTTCTGCGATCTGCTCGTCGTCAAAGCTGTTTCGGAACGCTGGCATATAGCCCAGGTCGCTTGCGGCGGGCTGTGTGACGCCGTGCAGGATCACCTGGATCAGATTGCCGGGCCGCGTGCTGTGCAGATTGCTGTTCACTGCCAGTGACGGCCGGCTGCCGAACAGCGGCAGGCCGCCGACCTCATGGCAAGCCGCGCAGGCGCCCAAGTATAGCCGCGCGCCTGCCGAGGAAGCGAGAGTGGCCTTCGTGCTGGATTCCAGCTTGGCGGCAAGCGCGTCCTGCGCCGGCCTGTCCATCGGCTTTGGGTTGAACGAAGCGAGATAGATCGCCATCGCCCGGATATCCTGGTCGGGCAGGCTCGTCAGCTCCTTTACCACTGGCGCCATCGGGCCCGCGGCCACACCATGGAAGCGCGACTCGCCGGTGCGCAAATAGGAGTACAGTTCGTCTTCGTTCCACGGAATCGGCGCCTGCGACAGCGACGTCAGCGCCGGCGCTTCCCAGCCTTCGGCAACAGCGCCGGCGAGATAGGCGCCGGCCTTTTCCGCACCGATCGCGTTGCGCGGCGAATGGCAGGCGCCGCAATGGCCGAGGCCCTCGACCAGATAGGCGCCGCGATTCCAGGACTCTGATTTCGCCGGATCGGTCTGGAAGACGCTGTTCTGATGGAACAGCGCATTCCAACCCGCCATCAGCGGACGCAGGTTGAACGGAAACCTGAGCGCATTGTTCGGGACATCGGCACGCACCGGCGCCTGCACCATCAGATAGGCATAGAGCGCCTGCAGATCGGCGTCGGTTGCCTTGGCGAAGTGCGTGTAGGGAAACGCTGGATAGAGATGCCGGCCGTCGCGGTGAATGCCTTCGCGCATGGCGCGTTCGAAGGCGGGATAGGACCAGGCGCCGATCCCGGTCTCGACGTCGGGCGTGATGTTGGTCGAGTAGATCGTGCCGAACGGCGTTTCGAGTGCGCGGCCGCCGGCATTGGCCGCGCCGGTAAGCGATGTATGGCACACCGCGCAGTCGCCGAGCGCGGCGAGCTGCGCGCCGCGCGCGATCGTCGCTGCGGAATAGACCGACGCGTCGGGCCGCGCGATCGGCGCGATGGCCCGCCAAGGCAGCACCGCGGCACCGATGCCGATCACGGCCGTGCATAAGGCGGCGACGGTCGCAAGCATGCCGCGCCGCCTGGCAAATGGATTCCAAAACTCGGGCGACTTCGCGGGCAGCGCTGGCGGCGGCAGCGCGGCCGGTTCTGCCTGCTTGTCGTCGTTCAATCCGCGCAGGATGCGCTCCGGCGTGAACGGCGGCTCGCGGAAGCGAATGCCGGTCGCGTCAAAAATGGCGTTGGCGATCGCCGCAGCACTTGGGACCGACGCAGATTCGCCGACGCCGAGCGGCGGCTGATCCTGGCGCGGCAGCATCAACACGTCGATTCGGGGAATATCGGGGAACGGGATGATCGGATAGGCGCCCCATTCGCGGCTCGTCACCGAATGGCGGTCGAAGCTGACCTCTTCCATCAGCGCGCGGCTCGCCGACTGGATGACATTGCCGTGGATCTGATGCCGGACGCCGTCCGGATTGATCATCAGGCCGGAGTCCTGGCCCGCAACCACGCGGGTGACGCTGACGTCGCCTGTTCTCTGGTTGACAGCGACGTCGGCGATCCAGGCCGACCAGGCTGCGGGACGGCCCGGAAACGTGCCATGAATGTAAAGCGCGTAGGCGAAGCCGCGCCCGTGCACGACATCGCCTTCCGCGATCTTCTCCTCGCGGACTGGACGCGGTGTCCAGCCGGCGCGTTCGGCAACGGCATGGACGAGGTCGATCGCGCGCTCGTCCTTCAGATAGCGCAGGCGATATTCGATCGGGTCGACGCCGGCTTCCGTTGCCAGCTCGTCGATATAGGATTCATGGGCAAACGTGTTCGGCAGGGCAGAAACGCCGCGAAGCCAGGAGGCGCGCACGATCGGCGGCATGTCGTGCGCCACCACGCGCAGGTTGTCGTAATCGTAGGGCGGGATTGCGGTGCGATCGCCCATATCTTTCACCTCTGGGGTCGGCGCGACCCGCCCCGTCAGCAATAGCGCCAATGTCGGCGCGCCATTCGATGGATAGCGCGTCGCAAAGTCGTAACCGGCGATGCTGCCGTCGGCATTCAGCCCGCCATCGACGGAGATGAGTTGCGCGGCGCCCTTCGGCTCCCAGGCGTGCTCCTGCTCGCGGGTCAATTGCACGCGGACGGGCCGGCCGACCGCGCGCGACAACAGCAGCGCGTCCGCCGTGACGTCGTCGGCGCAGTTGCGGCCGTAGCAGCCGGCCGCCTCCAGCCGGATCACCTCGATCTCGCTTTCCGGTGCTTCGATCAGCTTCGCAAGATCGGCGCGCAGGAGGTGCGGGTTTTGCGTGCCCGACCACACCCTGATCCGGCCGCCTTGATAATCCGCGACCGCGCAGGACGGCCCGATCGAGGCGTGCATCTGGTACGGCCAGAGGTAGGTCCGCGGCATCGGCTTCGCCGCGCCGGCGATTGCGGTATCGACATCGCCCTTGTCGATCAATGTGCGCGGCGTGGACGGATTGGCACGCAGCGCGGTTTCTATGTCCTTCAGGTCGGGCAGCGCCGGCGTCGGCTTCCAGCTCACTTTCAACTGCGAAGCCGCCTTGATCGCGTTCTCCTCGCGCTCGGCAACGACGCCGACGAAATCGCCGATCCTGACCACGGCGATGAGACCGGGAATGTCGCGCACCGAAGCTTCATCGACCGCGATCAGGCTGGTGCCGACAAAGGCGCCGGCATCGACGCCGGCATAGGGCGGCCGCACCACGCGGCCGTGCAGCATGCCGGGCACACGGACATCGTGCACGTAGACGAGCTCGCCGGTCGCCTTGGCCGGAAGGTCGACGCGTGGCACCGATTGCCCGACGATGCCATAGGCGCTCACGGGCTTCACCGGGACGTCGTCGGCGAGTTCAAGCCGGATGGTTTCCTCGCCGATCAATTCGCCGTAGCTGACGCTGCGATTGTCGTTGCCGCGGACAAGGCCGTCCTCGATGCGGAGGTCCGCGATCGGAAGTTCGAGCCGTTCGGCGGCGCGCGCGATCAGGAATTGCCGCGCCTGCGCCGCCGCGTTGCGCAAGGGAATGGCCGTGATCTGGATGGTCTCGCTGGCGATGGTCGCGCCCTGGTTCGGCACCACGGCGGTATCGCCGAGCACCACGACGACCCGCGCAAAGGACACGTCGAGTTCCTCCGCGACGATCTGTCCGAGCGCGGTGCGGATGCCGGTGCCGAGATCGACATGGCCGTTATAGGCGGTGACCGATCCGTCGGCGGTGATCTTCACGAAGGTCTCGAACGCGCCGGCGGCGCGTTGAACCACCGATAGCGATCCCGGTCGTGCCTCGGGCTTGTCGGAGACGGCCGCCATCAGCTTTGCGCCTCGGCCGGCTGCCCGGTCGCGCGCATCACGGCGCGCATGATTTCGACGTGCGCGCCGCACCGGCATAGATTGTATCGCAGCGCTTCGCGCGCCTCGGCTTCGGAAGGATGTGGATTGAGCTTCAGCAGCGCCTTGGTCGTCATGATCATGCCGTTGAGGCAATAGCCGCATTGCGCGGCCTGTTCGTCAATGAAAGCCTGCTGCACCGGATCGGGATGCTCGCGCGAGCCGAGACCTTCCAGGGTTACGATGTCGCGCCCGGCGCAGCCATCGATCGGAATGACGCAGGTGCGCGCGGCCTGGCCGTCGATCAGCACCGTGCAGGCGCCGCATTCGCCGAGACCACAGCCGAACTTCGGCCCGTTCAATTCGAGATCGTTGCGCAGCACATGGAGCAGCGCGGTATCGGGAGCCGCAGCGACATCGCAGATCCTGCCATTGACGTTAAGGCGGATCGTGGTTGTCATTCTGCTAATCCCGGTGCTTTAGATATCCCGCGGAAGACTACCGTTTGTGTACAAACGTGCAAGCCGCGCATGCCGCGCCGCAACCGTTTGCACGGTTTATAAACAACCGCGCTAGGCAAATGGGGTTTTATTCGGCAGGCTCGCCTTTTCGCCGCCGGCGCGGCTTGACAGCTTTGGGGCTCGCGCGCAAGATCGTTCGTATACGAATGAAAAGGCGAACGATAGGGAGAATGATAGGGAAGGTGTCATTACCGATTTTCACCGTTCGGCGGTATGGGACTGGCTTGCAGGCTTTGCGATGGTGACTGAAACGACGAGCGCCGCGACCACCGACAAGATCCGCTGCGATGCCTGCCCGGTGATGTGCTACATCAAGCCGGGCGCGGCGGGCGCCTGCGACCGCTACGCCAATCACGACGGCGTCCTTGTCCGCGTCGATCCGCATATCATCCTGGAGCGCACAGTGTCGCATGGCGGCCGATTGGTGCCGTTCCAGGCGACCGGCGATTGGGACGGCAAGCTCGTCTACGAGCCGAGCACGTTCGTCACCGCGATCGGCGCCGGAACCACCTATCCGGACTACAAGCCAGCGCCCTTCATCGTCTCCTCCGAGGTCGACGGCGTCGACATGGTCACCGTGGTGACCGAGGGCATTTTCAGCTATTGCGGCGTCAAGGTGAAGATCGACACCGACCGTTATCTCGGCCCTGAGACCGCAACCGTGCGTGCACAGGGCGAGGCGGTCGGGCACGTGACGACCAGCGAATACGGTTCGCAGATGTTGTCGCTCGGCGGCGTCCATCACCTGACCGGCGGATCGAAGAAGGAAGGCCGCGTCACCTGCGACACGCTGATGGATCTCAGCAATTGCAAGCCGGTCGAGCTCACCATCGACGGCGGCGCGACGGTGGTGGTGCAGGCGGGCCGCGCGCCCGTCGTCAACGGCGCCACTGAAGAGCGCATGCGGGTCGGCTGCGGCTCGGCGACGATCGGCATGTTCGCCAAGCAGTGGCACGGCAAGGTCGACGAGGTCGTCGTGGTCGACGATCATATCACCGGCGTGCTTAGCGAACACCAGGCCGGCAAATTGCTCGATATCGCCGATACCGGAATCAAGATGAAAGGACGGCGCTCGACGCCGGGCCGTTATTTCCAGGTCGCCGAGCCCGGAACGGGGTGGGGCGGTACCGGCATTTCCGATCCGTTGTCGATCCTGGGCCCGTTCGACGCGAAGACCGCGCGGCCGGGGATGACCATGCTGATGGTCAGCACGACCGGCGAACACGCGACCTATTATGAATTGGACGAGGCGCTGCGGCCGATCGAGAAGCCGATGCCCCTGGACCTCCGGCTGTCGGTCGAGCGCATCCAGGAGAATTGCGAGCCCGCGCTATGCACGGTGCTGTTCATGGCCGGTGCGGGCGGCTCGCTCCGCGCCGGCGTCACCGACAATCCGGTACGCCTGACCCGATCGGTGAAGGACGCGCTCACGCGCGTCACCAGCGGCGGCGCGCCAGTCTATGTCTGGCCGGGCGGCGGTATCACCTTCATGGTCGATGTGACGCAGATGCCGGCCGGCGCCTTCGGCTATGTCCCGACGCCGGCGCTGGTGGCGCCGATCGAGTTCACCCTGAGGCTCTCGGATTATGCGGCGCTGGGCGGCCACATGGACTATGTGCGTCCGCTGGCGTCCTTGACGGACAATTCCGAAATTCGCCCGATGCCTTATTTGCCGGGGCGGCGCGCATGAAGAGGCTCCCGCAGATCGCGATGCTTCCGGACGGCAAGCGGCTGCATCTGCAGGACGGCCCGATCGACCTGATCATCGAAGCGAACGGATCGGCGGACGACGTGCGCGCGGCCTATCAGGCAGCTAGCCGGCGTTTCACGGGCCTGTTGGATGAACTCTGCGCCGAACTGGCGGAACTGCGTCAACCGGCCGATCCAACGCACTGCGCGCTGAAGGGTGTCGTCGCGCGGCGGATGCACGCCGCGGTCGCTCCTTATGCCGCCGATTGCTTCATTACGCCGATGGCGGCCGTGGCGGGGGCCGTCGCGCAGGAAATCCTGGGCGCGATGGTCGAGGTGGCGCCGCTCGACCGCGCCTATGTCAATAATGGCGGCGATATCGCGCTGCATCTGGCGCGCGGCGAACAATTTTGCGTGGGCCTGATGGACCGGCCTGATAGCCACGGCGTGATGCGGACCATGATCATCGATGCCGATCATCCTTCGCGGGGCGTGGCGACCAGCGGACGCCACGGCCGCAGTTTTTCGCTCGGCATTGCCGACGCCGTGACGGTTCTGGCGAAAACCGCTGCTGGCGCCGACGCGGCGGCGACCATCATCGCCAACGCGGTCGATCTGCCCGGCCATCCCGCCATCATCCGCCGCCCGGCCTGCGAGTTGCAGCCCGACAGCGACCTCGGTCCACGCCTGGTCACGCGCGAGGTCGGCGAACTCTCCAACCGCGAGATTGATGAGGCGCTGGCAGCCGGGGAAGCGCGCGCGTGCGAGCTGCTCGCGGCCGGATTGATCGATGCCGCGGCGCTCCGGCTGTTTGGCGAGATAGTGGTCGTCGGGGCGCGCAAACCGCACCGCCTTCGCGAAGCCGTGCTAGAGAATGCGTAAGTTTTAAGCGAGAACAGGGCGGAAACCCATGAGCGCCATCATCCGCAAGATCGTCACCGTGGTGGAAGAAACCCATCTCGAGATGGGACAGAAGATATCGCCGCCGACCCGGCGCGCCGCGGCGATTGCCGTGATCGAAAATCCGTTTGCCGGCCGCTATGTCGAGGACCTCTCGCCCTTGATCGCGATCGGCGAGGAACTCGGCGAACTGCTCTCGAAGCGGGCGGTCGCGGCGCTCGGCATCGATGGCGCCAAGGCGCAGAGCTACGGCAAGGCCGCAGCGGTCGGCGAGAACGGCGAGCTCGAGCACGCGGCCGCGATCCTGCATCCGAAGATGGGCGCGCCGGTGCGCAAGGTGTTGGCCAAGGGCGCGGCGCTGATTCCATCCTCGAAAAAGCGCTCTGGCCCGGGAACGACGCTCGATATTCCGCTCGGCCACAAGGACGCGGCCTTCGTGCGCAGTCATTTCGACGGCATGGAAGTGCAGATCAACGACGCGCCGCGCGCCAACGAGATCATGGTCGCGGTCGCGGTCACTGACAGCGGCCGGCCGCTGCCGCGGGTCGGCGGGCTGACGGTCGCGGAAGTCAAAGGCGAGGACGGTTTAAGATAGTTTCGGCTTACGATAGTTTCTTCAACTGTGGAGGTAAGGGATGCGACGGAGACATTTCCTGGGCGCGGGCTTGGCGGTCGCGGTAGTCGGCATGGCCAATTCCGCAATCGCGCAGGGCGAGATCAAGATCGGCGAAATCAACAGCTATTCGCTGTTGCCTGCCTTCACCGATCCGTACCGCAAGGGCTGGCAGCTTGCGGTCGAGGAGATCAATGCGGGCGGGGGCATCAACGGCAAGAAGCTGGTCGTCGTCTCCAAGGATGACGGCGGAAAGCCGGCCGATGCCCAGACCGCCGCCAACGAACTGGTGTCGAACGAGAACGTCGCGATGCTGGCCGGTACGTTCCTGTCCAACATCGGTCTTGCGGTCAGCGACTTCGCCAACCAGAAGAAGGTATTTTTCCTGGCCGCCGAACCGCTGACCGATGCCATCACCTGGTCCAAGGGCAATCGCTACACCTTCCGCCTGCGCCCCTCCAACTACATGCAGGCCGCGATGCTGGCGGAAGCCGCCGCAAAGCTGCCCGCAAAACGCTGGGCGACGATCGCGCCGAATTACGAATACGGCCAGTCGGCGGTCGCCGTGTTCAAGAAGCTGATGTCGGAAAAGCGGCCCGACATCCAGTGGGTCGACGAGCAGTGGCCGCCGTTCGGCAAGATCGACGCTGGTCCGGTGGTGCAGGCGCTGGCCGCCGCCAATCCGGAAGCGATCCTCAATGTCACCTTCGGCGCCGATCTCGTCAAATTCGTGCGCGAAGGCAACACGCGCGGCCTGTTCAAGGATCGCGCCGTCGTTTCGTTCCTCACCGGCGAGCCGGAATATCTCGATCCGCTGAAGGACGAAACGCCGGAGGGGTGGATCGTCACCGGCTATCCCTGGTACGATATCAGGACGCCGGAGCACGATGCGTTCCTGAAGGCGTATAAGGCCAAGTACAACGATTTTCCGCGGCTCGGTTCGATTGTCGGCTACCAGACGATCAAGGCGGCCGCCGCGATCCTCACCAAAGCCGGCTCGACCGATCCGGAAAAACTGATCGCGGCCACCGAAGGACTTTCGGTGCCATCGCCGTTCGGTGAGATCACCTTCCGCAAGATCGACCACCAGTCGACACTCGGCGCCTTCGTCGGCAAGACCGCGCTCAAGGACGGCAAGGGCATCATGGTGGAATCGGTGTATCGCAAGGGCTCTGATTATCTGCCCAGCGACGCGGAAGTCGAGAAGATGCGCCCGAAGGAGTGAGGCTCGCGGCGACGAAGCGAGGACTTTCTTCTCCCTCGCCCCGCTGTCTATTCTCCCTCGCCCCGCTCTTAGCGGGGAGAGGGTCGGGGTGAGGGGCTCTATCCGCGAACACTGAATGCGCGGATAGAGCCCGTCACCCGCCCGGCTTCGCTCCGCTTCGCCGGACGACCTCTCCCCGCAAGAGGCGGGGAGAGGTGAAACGAGCAGCGAGGCGATGGCCTAACTTCTCCCTCGCCCCGCTCTTCGCGGGGAGAGGGTCGGGGTGAGGGGCTCTATCCGCGACCATTGAATGTGCGGAGAGTGCCGCTCACCCGCCCGGCTTCGCTCCGCTTCGCCGGACGACCTCTCCCCGCAGGAGGCGGGGAGAGGTGACTTGAAACGCTAGTGCGGGTCACCGATGGCTTTCTACATCGTTCAGTTCCTGACCGGTCTTGCCAGTGCAGCCTCGTTGTTTCTGGTCGCGTCGGGGCTTTCGATCATTTTCGGCGTGACCCGAATCGTCAATTTCGCGCATGGCGCGTTCTACATGCTCGGCGCTTATGTCGCCTTCACGCTGACCGAGCGCTTTTCCGGCGCGTTCGGATTCTGGGGCGGCATTATTGCAGCAAGCCTGATCGTCGCGGCGATCGGCATCGTGGTCGAGATGGTGCTGTTGCGGCGCATCTATCACGCGCCGGAATTGTTCCAGTTGCTCGCGACATTCGGCCTGACCTTGATGGTCGAAGATCTGGTGGTGCTGATCTGGGGCCCGAGCGATCTCTTGGGCCGCCGCGCGCCGGGCCTCAAGGGCGCGGTCGATTTCTTCGGCCAGAACATTCCGAGCTACGATCTGTTTCTGATCGTGCTCGGCCCGGCCGTGCTCGGAATCCTGTGGCTGTTGTTCCAGCGCACGCGCTGGGGGGTGCTGGTCCGCGCCGCGACGCAGGATCGCGACATGGTGGCGGCGCTCGGGGTCAATCAGAAATGGCTGTTCACCAGCGTGTTCGCGGTCGGCGTTTTCCTCGCCGCGCTCGGCGGCGCGCTGCAGATCCCGCGCGATGCCGTGCACCATGCGATGGACCTGCGCATCATCGTCGACGTCTTTGTCGTGGTGGTGATCGGCGGGCTCGGCAGCATCGTCGGCGCCTTTGTCGCGGCGGTCCTGGTCTCGGAGTTGAATGCCTTCGGCATTTTGATCTTTCCGAAAATATCGATCATCCTGGTGTTTCTGGTGATGGCCGTGGTGCTGATCGTGCGTCCCTGGGGCCTGTTCGGGAAGCCGGAAGCGGCCGCGCGCCGCACGCCGGGATTGACCGTCAACCCCTGGCGTCCGCTCACATCAACCGAGCGCCTCGCTGCCCTGGCGGCGCTCGCGGTCGCCGCGGCGCTGCCCTTCGTCAGTGGCAATTACGCGCTGACGGTCGGCTCGGAAATCGCGATCTTCGTGATTTTTGCCGCCAGCCTGCATTTCCTGATGTCGGTCGGCGGGCTCGCCTCGTTCGGCCACGCCGCTTATTTCGGGCTTGGCGCCTATGGCGTCGCCTTGCTCGCCAAGATGGCGGGGCTGCCGATGCTCGTTTGCCTGCTGCTCGGGCCGCTGCTCGGTTGTCTCGGCGCCGCGGTGTTCGGATTCTTCGCCGTGCAACTGTCCGGCGTCTACTTTGCGATGCTGACCCTGGCGTTTGCGCAGATCGTGTGGTCGATCGCGTTCCAGTGGGTGGAGGTGACCGGCGGCGATAATGGCATTCTGGGCGTCTGGCCCGAGAAATGGGCATCGAGCCCGTCGCATTTCTACTGGCTGTCGCTCGGCGTCGCCGCGCTCGCGGTCGCGGCGCTCCGCGTCATCGTGTTCTCGCCATTCGGATTCGCGCTGCGCGCGACCCGCGACTCGCCGCTGCGCAGCGAAGCCGTCGGCATCAATGGCAAGCGCGTGCAGTGGACGGCGTTCGTGATCGCCGGCGCCGTCGCCGGCGTAGCCGGCGCGCTGTTCGCTTTTCTGAAAGGCAGCGTATTCCCTGACAGTCTCGGCATCTCGCTCTCCGTCGATGCGCTGGTGATGGTGCTGCTTGGCGGCATCGAGACCGTCTCCGGCGCAGTCACGGGCGCGATCGTCTACAAGGCGCTGAGCATCTGGCTCGTCAGCCAGACCGACTGGTCAAAGCTCGTGCTCGGCGCCTTCATCGTGCTGATCGTGGTCGCCTTTCCGAAAGGCATCGTCGGGATGCTGGAGACCATCCGCCATCGCCGCCGGCCGATATCGCCTCAACCCACGCTTCTCGCCTCACACGTCGAGACTGCCGAATGACCACCGCGCCCACATTGCTGTCGGTCGAGGGCCTGACCAAATCCTATGGCGGCGTTCACGCCGTGCGCGGCGTGTCGTTTTCGCTGAAGGCCGGCGAGATCCTGGCGCTGATCGGTCCCAACGGCGCCGGCAAGAGCACCTGCTTCGACATGCTCAACGGCCAGAACACCCCGGACTCCGGCCGCATCAACCTGCTCGGCAAGGACACCGTGGGAAAGAAGCCGCGCGCGATCTGGCGGATGGGCGTGGGCCGCACCTTCCAGATCACCGCGACGTTCCCGACCATGACGGTGCGCGAGAATGTCCAGGTCGCGCTGGTGTCGCATGCGAGGGGATTGTTCAACGGGTGGTCGTCGATGCCGCGCCTGGCGCGCGGCGAAGCCTTTCGCCTGCTCGATCTCGTCGGCATGGGCGCCTACGCGGAGCGCCCGTGCGGCGAGCTCGCTTACGGCGATCTCAAGCGGCTCGAGCTTGCGGTCGCGCTTGCCAACCAGCCAAAGCTGCTGTTGATGGATGAGCCGACCGCCGGCATGGCGCCGCGCGAGCGGATCGAATTGATGCGGCTCACCGCGCAGATCGCCAGAGAGCAATCGATCGGCGTTCTCTTCACCGAGCATGACATGGACGTGGTGTTCGAGCACGCCGACCGCATCCTCGTGCTCAACCGTGGCACGTTGATCGCCGAAGGCTCGCCGCTCCAGGTCCGCAACAACCCGCAGGTGCAGGCGATCTATCTCGGCGAGGGATTGGTCTATGACGCGCGCCATCGCGAGGGAGCGCCGGCATGAAGCTTGCCGTTTCCGACCTCAACAGCCATTATGGCCCGGCGCATATCCTGTTCGATATCGCGCTCGAGGTCGGCGAGGGCGAGGTGGTGGCACTGCTCGGGCGTAACGGCGCCGGCAAGTCGACGACCTTTCGCTCCATCGTTGGGCTGGTCGAGCTGCGCTCCGGCCGCATCGTGTTCGAGGGCGCCGACGTATCCGACAAGCCGACCCATGAGATCGTGCGCCGCGGCCTCGGCTACGTGCCGGAAGAGCGGCGTATCTTCACCGAATTGACGGTGGAGGAAAACCTCGAAGTCGGCCGTCAGCCCAAGCGGCCCAACGCGCCGCACTGGACGCGGGAAAAACTGTTCGCGCTGTTTCCCAATCTCGGCGAGATGCGCAAGCGGCCCGGCGGCCGTATGAGCGGCGGCGAGCAGCAGATGCTGACCATCGCGCGCACGCTGATGGGAAATCCGTCACTGGTCTTGCTCGACGAGCCGTCGGAAGGCCTGTCGCCCAAAATCGTCGAACAGATGGTCGAAGCGATCCTGGCCATGAAGCGGGAAGGCGTCAGCCTCGTCGTCTCCGAGCAGAATCTGCATTTTGCCCGGCTGATCTCGGACCGCGCCTATATCATCGAGCGCGGCCGGATCTGCTTTGGCGGCACCATGGGTGAACTCGATGCTCGCCCTGATATCCGCGACGCGCATCTGTCGCTATAACAACGAAGAAAAGGGCGGGGGATAAAGATGGCCAAAACGGTTGCGATGAGAAAGAGCGTCAAGCCGGCGCGGCCGGCCTATAATCTCGACGAGCAGGTCGGCTTCATCCTGCGCCAGGTATGGCAGCGGCATGCCGCGATCTTCGCCCGCGAGATCGGCATCAATCTGACGCCGACGCAATGGGCGGCGCTCGCCAAGCTTTCGGAGACGGGCCCGTGCTCGCAAAACCTGCTCGGACGATTGACCGCGATGGACGTCGCCACCATCAAGGGCGTGATCGACCGCCTCACCGCGCGCGGCCTGACCGAGACCAGCCCTGATCCGGAAGACGGCCGCCGCCTGCTGGTCAGCCTGACGCGCGCCGGCCAGCAGGTTGTCGAAAAAGCCGCGCCGAATGCGCTCGGGATTTCGAAGGAGACGCTGGCGCCGCTCGACGCCAAGGAGCGCGAAACGCTGATGGTGCTGCTGGACAAGCTGCGGTGATTGCGCAGCGTCATCCGGCGCGATGGCGGACTAAAGCTGCCTGACGCTGCAGCCGGTGCCGGACGATCTGGCGCAAACATCCCACGCAATACCGCTATCTCGCGATCGGCGATCAGATCATGCTGGTTGATCCTCGCCAGCGGAAAGTCGTGCAGCTGATGATCGTATCGGGGCCCTTGACCCCGCACGGCATGCGGCGATCTTCGCCCGCGACATCGGGATCCATCTGACGCTGAAACGGGGGGCTGGCCAATCGCCGCCCGTGCTCTAACCGCGATGTCATATCGGAACCCTGGCCGGCCACGGCGTCTCGGCTCCGTTCTTGTCGAGCGCGTCCGGTGAGATGATGCCGATTGACTTAGATATGTAATGTTATAACATTACATTCTCGATCGGCTCCTCCAAGTCTCGGTGTGGCGTATGGCTGTGATTTTTTTCCCAAGGAAAACATCGAACTTCCGATGGAACGCGGTGCGCGATTTGAAAAATCATGCGCTGGCGGCCCTCAACGCCGATGACGAAACGGTCGTCACCATCAGCGAACGCGATTGCGGCGATCCTGGTTGCGGCGGCGCCCGAACCATCGTGCTCATCATGCATCCGAGACGGCCGACCGACGCCGTCGCAATCGACAAGCCGCTTGAGCAGATCACCCTGGGAGACATTTCGGATGCGCTTGCGCCATTGGCCGCACCTACGGACCTCTCCCAGCTCGCATCGAAATCGTGATGGCCATCGCTCGCGCCGCGCTCGACCGCTCGATCATTCCCTGGATTCAAAATGTTACGCAGGAAATCGGCGCCGACATCCTGCGCATGAAGGGCATCGTTGCGATGAAGGACGACGACCAGCGCTTCGTGATCCAGGGCGTGCACATGCTGATCGAAGGCGGCTCGCAGCGTCCCTGGAAATCGGATGAAAGGCGCGACAGCCGCGTCGTGTTCATCGGCAGGGATTTGCCCAGGGACAGGCTTAAAGCGGGGGTTTGAATCCTGCCTTGCTTGATGGTGGATGGAGCGGAAAACCTCTTCGCTGTGCGACCCGATGCGGCGCGCCGATGGGTTGACGCGGCTCGCGCTATTGCACAAGTTGCAGTGACGGCCGCTTTAACTCCAGGCCATGATTTGATCGAATTGGGTCTGGATCAAGAGCGGCGCCTGATTGCGCCGAAAGAGAGAGCCGCCGAGTTTCCACTCCAGCGGCTCCAAGTATAGTCCTTGGCGGGAGGAGCCAAGCACTGTATCGCCGCCTGGTCGGCGGCCATACAAGCCGGGATACATCGGCTTCGGATCACCGAATGTGATCTGGCTAACACAACCCGGATTTTTCGATCTTTGGCCAAACCGCTCGGGCGAGCGGCAGCCATTTATCCTTCGGCGTCGCCGCCGAGACGCAATCGCATATTGATATGCGCTACGCCGACGTCATCGTAGGGTTCGCCGTCCCGCGTGAAACCAAAATCCGCATAGAATTGTTCAAGATGCAGCTGCGCGCCGATGAGAATATCGGGACAGTGGCCTTCCGCAAGACGCGCAATGACCCTGCTGACGAGCTCCTTGCCGAGTCCCTTGCCTCGATAGTGTTGGGCGACCACGACTCTTCCAAAGGAAGCGCAGGCGCTTCCGGCCAGCGGCGCGTGACATCTCGCATAGCCGATCAAGGTCTCGTGGTCCGTCACCAGCAGATGGTCGGCCGCCTGATCCGCGAAATCCAGGTCCGGATATGGTGACGCCTGCTCCACGACCAGCACATTCTGCCTCAAGGCCAGCACAGCGTAGAGCTCGTCACACGCGAACTCCTCAAAACGACGCCAACGGAATTGCATTGGGGACTCCCCGCCAGGCTGTGATGAATCCTCTTCCTTCGGGACGCGCGCCCCTCAGAGTCATGCCCGGGCATAGCCGTCCGAAGGACGGCGTCGCTTACGCTCGCCTATGCCCGGCCATCCAGGTCTTCGTTGAACTTAGACAAGAAAGACGTGGATGGCCGGGACGAGCCCGGCCATGACGAAGAATAATCTTCTTTCTGAGGTCATCGAGAAATTCTAACCTGCATCTCGGGTCAAGCCCGGCAATGACGGCGGGAATGGATCAGTGGCAATCGCCGTCTGATAGTTACAAATAAGATCGAGAGGTTGCCCATGAGCATTTCCCTCATCCAACAAGCCAGAATCCAGGCTCAGGTCCTGGTCCCGCTCGTAAAAGCCTTGCAGACGGAACTGGGTGAGGAGCGGGCTAACGCGCTGGTTCGAAAAGCCCTGGGCGACCACTATCGCCGCTTCGGCGAAGAGTTCTGGCGGGCGAAGAATGAGCAGAACCTCGGCAAGGTCATGGCGTCTGGGTTCGCAACGTTCGCCCGCGACGACGCTCTCGATTATGAAGTGATCGAGCAATCAGAAGATGCCTTCGCGTTCGATGTCACGGGATGCCGGTACGCCGAGTTCTACAAGGAGCTGGGTGAGCCGGAACTCGGCTTCCTGCTGGTCTGCAGCGCGGACTTCCCGATGGCGGAGGGATTTGGTCCCGATATCAAGCTCACGCGCACGCAAACCATCATGCAGGGCGCTGGCCATTGCGACTTCAGGTACAAGCGGTTGAAAGAGACGGATTCGGAATTTCAGAAATTAACTTGACGGCAGGGTAGAAACAGGAGTAGATCGAATCATCCCGCCTCACCAAGAGGGGCGTTTCGCGATCGTCACGGACGTGAGACGGGATGCGGTGGACGCTGATGGCGCAAAAGACGAATGCGCCGGATGCGGACGGCGAAGTCGTGTGGTCCTGGCGCCCCGACGCTGGCGCCAAGTTTTTGCGGGAAGCGATTCCCGCGAGAGCGACGGGGGCAAAAGAGCCCGGTCCCCGGGGAGAGCACGATATAAGCCGTAAACCGCCGCGTGCGGGAATGCCGGGTGATTCCGGTGTACTCGTGGTGACTAACGCGCGTGCTTTCTACACTACACGCGCGGCTGCGGGTGCATTGGGCGCCCGGCATTCCCCACACCCTCTCGGGTGGAAGGCTTTTGCAAACCTCGGGCGCAACGTGCCGCGGGAAGGCGATTTTGCGTTTTGATGAGCACGCGCGCGCCCCACGTTCGGTCGTCATCGCCCGCGAAGGCGGGTGATCCAGTACTCCAGAGGCGTTTGTGATAGAGCCGAAGGGGCGCGGCGTACTGGATACCCGCATGCGCGGGTATGACGGGCACGGTGTGGGGCGAGCGTAACGTGCCCGCCATTATAGCTAACAAAGCGCCCAATCGCCTAACGCCCCACGATCTCCGGCACCTTTGTCGCCGGCGGGGTGTTGCGGCTGCGCTGGGTGCGGACGATGCCGTCGATGATGGTCATGCCGACGCCGGGCAGGTCGCCGAGCTGCACGCTTTCGAGAATGTTTTTTCCGGGCGAATGCTGCGCCCGGTCCATGATGACGAAATCGGCCGCGCGGCCGACTTCGATGATGCCGCAATCGAGCGCGCGCATGCGCGCGGTGTTGCCGGTCGCAAAGCAGAAGGCGATTTCGGCCGGGACCTCGCCGAGCGAGGACAGCATCGACACCATGCGCAAGATGCCGAGCGGCTGCACGCCCGAGCCCGCCGGCGCATCGGTGCCGAGGATGATGCGGGAGAGATCGCCCATCTCGCGCGCGGTGCGCAGCGTGAACAGCGCCGAGCGCTCGTTGCCGTTATGAACCAGCTCGAGGCCGCGCTTGCAGCCCTCGCAGATGCAGCGGATCTGATCGTCGGGCAGGGCAGTGTGGCCACCGTTGATATGGCCGACCACGTCGGTGTCGGCTTCGAGCACCACGTCCTTGTCGATCAGGCCGGAGCCCGGGATCGACGGCCCCCCGGTGTGGATCGTGCTTTGAATGCCGTATTTGCGCGCCCAAGAGACCATCTTGCGCGCGGTCGGCCCGTCCTTGACGCCGCCGAGCCCGACCTCGCCGAGCAGCTTGACGCCGGCCGCGGCGAGCTCCTTGAAATCGTCCTCGACCATTTCGCATTCGATCACCGGCGCGCCGGCGTGCACCTTCACGCCGCCGGGACGCAGCGTCCAGAACGCGCGCTGCGCAAAGATCGCCATCGCCTTGAGGCCGACGACATCGCGCGGGCGGCCGGGCATATGAACTTCGCCGGCCGAGATCATGGTGGTGACGCCGCCGTGCAGATAACTGTCGATCCAGTTGATCTGGTTCTGCCGCGGTGTCCAGTCGCCGGCGACGGGATGAACGTGGCTGTCGATCAGTCCGGGCGCCACCGTCGTGCCGTTGGCGTCGACGAGGGTGGTGGCGCCCTCGGTGTTGACGTCCTTGGCACGGCCGATGGCGGTGATCCTGCCGTTCTCGGCCGTGATCGTATCGGCATCCAGGATTGGCTTTTCCAGGGCGCCCGAGAGCAAAAGCCCGATATTGCGGATCACGAGCTTGCCGGGGCCGGCGGCCTGGGGCGCGTCATGGGCCATGGGTATTCCTTTCCTTCGCCGAACGCCGGCGAGTTTGATCCCGGCTTGACGGCGGGATCAAGCTGGATTCTTCGTTTGTATACGAATGATTGCACAAGGAAGGTTCGCCGTCGAGATGGCGTTCGCAGGACACAGATCGGGGCGAGTTCGGCACCTACTAGAATCCAGCGGCGTCTGATACACCGGTCCGCTGAATACCAAGAGGTCGCCGAGATGCCGAATGCCCCCGAACAGCCGTCACCGCGAAGGCAACGCCCGAGCGTTGATTTCGATCGCCTTCCGGTAACCCCTGCCGACGTCAGGGCCGCGGCGGCGATCATCCGCGGCGCGGTGATCCCTACCGAATGCAATCAAAGCCGAACGCTCGGCGATCTCTGCGGCTGCAACGTATGGCTCAAATTCGAGAACCTGCAGTTCACCTCCACCTTCAAGGAACGCGGCGCATTGAATCGCCTCACCGCGCTGTCGGCGGGCGAGCGGCGGCGCGGCGTGATTGCGATGTCGGCCGGCAACCACGCGCAGGGCGTGGCCTATCACGCCAAACGGCTCGGTATCCCCGCAACCATCGTGATGCCCCTGGGAACGCCGATGGTGAAGATCGAGAACACCAGGCGTCACGGCGCCGAGGTGATTGTAACGGGCGATACCCTCGAGGAGGCCGGCGCATTCGTGCTCGAGCACAGCAAGGCGCACGGGATGATCTTGATCCATCCCTATGACGACCCGCTCGTGATCGCGGGGCAGGGTACCATCGCGCTGGAAATGCTGGAGGCGGTGCCTGATCTCGACACGCTGGTGGTCCCGATCGGCGGCGGCGGGCTGATCTCCGGCATCGCGGTGATGGCGAAGTCGTTGCAGCCGAGCTTGCGCATCATCGGCGTTCAGGCCCGGCTCTATCCCTCGATGTACAACGCGGTCAGGAACGAGCATCTGCCGATGCGCGGCGACACCTTGGCTGAGGGTATTGCGGTCAAGGCGCCGGGCCGGATCACCACGCCAATGGTCCGCGATCTCGTCGATGACATTGTGCTGGTGAGGGAAGATCAGATCGAACGCGCGGTGGCGACCCTGATCTCGATCGAAAAGACCGTGGTCGAAGGCGCGGGCGCTGCGGGTCTTGCGGCGATCCTGGCTTTTCCCGACCGTTTCGCCGGCCGCAACGTCGGCCTCGTTCTGACGGGAGGCAACATCGATACGCGGCTGATCGCCTCGGTCCTGACCCGCGAGCTCGCGCGCGAGGGACGGCTGACGCAGCTTTCGATCGACATCGTCGACAGGCCCGGCCAGTTGGCGGCGGTCGCGGCGCTGCTCGCGGACGCCGGCGCCAATATCATCGAAGTCTCGCACCAGCGGACGTTTTCCGACCTGCCGGCGAAAGCGACGCTGCTGCAATTGGTGATCGAAACCCGCGACCGCGCGCACCTGGATGATGTCATGGCGAAGCTGGGTGCGTCGGGATTGGTCGCGCGTTGCACTTGATGCTCGAGCAGACAGCCAAGCTGCCTGCTCGAGATCGTGGAGGTTCTGGATTGATGCTACTGACCCGCAGGCGCCGAAATCGCGCCGCCCTCAAAACGCGACCAGTCCGGTTCCGTGGACCGATAGCGGTCATAGCCGGAATTCCTGTCGTAGGCGTTGGAATCGCGGAACGGTTGCGAGATCGGCGCGCGTTGGTGGGCCCAGTGCTTCGCATGGTGATGCTCAGCGGCGGCGGCGGTCTGGATCAGCGATCCGGCCAGCAATGCCGAGCCGAGAATCGTCAGGATTGTCTTTCGCATGGTTGTTCTCCTTGTTCTTGCGCGCTGTGACGACACCAGGTTCTCGCAGCAGGCTGTACGGTAGATAGCGATGGGGTGCGCCGAATATGCCTTGCCATTCATCACGAAGCGGCGAGCAAATTTCCTGGTCAACGCGATTTTTCGGCTAAGAAATGAGCAGCTATGTCCGTATCCTGCGTTCCTGGTTCTGGACATCCTTTTACCGATACCGTTCAATAGGAGGATCGAATTTGACGCGAGCGGAACCGATGAAAAAGCTTCTATTGGCAATTCTCTTGCTGGCGTCGCCAGTGCTGCTATCGCCGGTTTGGGCGCAGACCAAACTGACGCCGAAGAACACGACCGCGCGCGTCGACAATTGCGCGCCGATCGGCCGCACCGCGAATGGTGAGCTGGTCTATTCGATGAAGTGCGACAACCTACCCGCGCCGCCGGCGCCCCCGCCGCAGGCCGAAGCCAAGGAGCCACCGGCGCCGCCGGCACCGGAGATACAACGAAGCGGGCTTTTCGGCTTGTCTTATGAAGTGAAACGGCCGGATCAGTAGTCGGTTTGGCCAGCGGCAACGGGTACCGTCGAACTTTCCTGATCACGAGCAAATGACAAGCGAGCTGCGAGAGAATTGCGAGAAGGCTGCGAGAGAACTAAATGGGCCAACTGATCATCCACGCCGGTGACTTCACCTTCAATGCACGCTTCGAGGAAGAGTTGGCGCCGAAAACCGTCGCCGCCTTTCGCAAGGCGATGCCATTCGAGAGCCAGGCGATCCACGTGCGCTGGAGCGGCGAGGGGGTCTGGATGCCGCTCGGCGATCTCGATTTCGGCGTCTCCTACGAGAACCACACCAGCTATCCCGCGCCGGGCCAGATCATCCTTTATCCCGGCGGTATCAGCGAGACCGAAATTCTGCTGGCCTATGGCGGCGTGCATTTCGCGAGCAAGATGGGCCAGCTCGCCGGCAACCATTTCGTCACCCTGACCTCGGGCCTTGAGAACCTGGTGACGTTCGGCAGGGCCGTGTTGTGGAAGGGGGCGCAGAAAATCCGCTTCGAGGAAGTCTAGGTGACGGAAGCAGGATATCCGAGGGATCTGCGCGGCTACGGCCGCAACCCGCCCGATCCGCGCTGGCCGGGCAATGCGCGGATCGCGGTGCAGTTCGTGGTGAATTTCGAAGAGGGCGGCGAGAACAACATTCTGCACGGCGACCGCGCGTCCGAAGCTTTTCTCTCCGATGTATTGGGCGCGCAGCCCTGGCCGGGCCAACGCCATGCCAATATCGAATCGATGTTCGAATATGGCTCGCGCGCCGGCTTCTGGCGGCTGTGGCGGATGTTTACCGAGCGCAAGGTTTCGACAACCGTGTTCGGTGTCGCCACCGCGTTGAAGCGCAACCCGGACGTGGTTGCCGCCATGAAGGAGGCCGGCTGGGACATCGCGAGCCACAGCCTGAAATGGGTCGAGCACAAGGACATGTCGGAGGCCGAGGAACGCTGGGAGATTGCGGAAGCCATCCGCGTCCACACCGAGGCGACCGGAGCGCGTCCGCTCGGTTGGTACACCGGGCGCTCCTCGATCAACACCGTGAGGCTGGTGATGGAAGCTGGCGGCTTCCTCTACTCCTGCGATTCCTATGCCGACGATCTGCCGTACTGGATCAAGGGGCCGGCCGGGCCGCATCTCATCATTCCCTATACGCTCGATGCCAACGACATGCGCTTCGTCAATGCGCAGGGTTTTGGCGGCGGGGAGGAGTTCTTCACCTATCTGAAGGATAGTTTTGACGTGCTCTATGCCGAAGGCGCGACATCGCCGAAGATGATGTCGGTGGGCCTGCATTGCCGGGTCGTCGGGCGTCCGGGCCGCGCGGCATCGCTGATGCGGTTTCTCGATTATGTGCTGAGCCACGAGCGCGTCTGGGTGCCGACGCGGCTGGAGATCGCGCAGCACTGGCACGCCAACCTAAAACATCTCGCCGCAAACGCACCCGATCTCGGATAGGCGGGAGAGCCCATGTCGCAGACACCGCTCGCCGAATTGAACGCCTGCAGCAAAGCCGATTTCGTCGCGGCGCTCGCCAACATCTTCGAATATTCGCCGTGGATCGCCGAACAGGCCGCATCGGGCCGGCCCTTCGCCGGGGTCGGACCATTGTTCGACGCCATGAAAGCCGCGGTCGATCGCGCGCCCTCCGAGCTTCGGCTCGCGCTGATCAAGGCGCATCCCGATCTCGCCAACAAGACCCAGCGCGCCGCGGGCCTCACGGCGGAATCCAATGCCGAGCAAAACAGCGTCGGGCTGGATCGGCTGTCGGACGCCGAATACGAGGCGTTCGAGCGCGTCAACAAAGCCTATCGCTCAAAATTCGGCTTTCCCTACATCGTCTGCGTCCGGCGCCAGACCAAGGATTCCATCCTGCGCGATTTCGAGCGCCGCTTGCCGAACGATGCCGCGACCGAAATGCAGACCTCGGTGGAGGAGATCTGCCGGATCGCGGCGTTGCGGCTCGACCAGTTGGTGGCCGCCGACGACCGGCTGCAGGTGCATGGCCGCCTGTCGACGCACGTGCTCGATACCCATAGCGGCAAGCCCGCGGCGGGAATTGCGGTCGAGTTGATCGAACTGTCCGAGCTCGGCGCGAGCCGCCTGGTGACGCGCGCGGTCACCAATTCGGACGGCCGCACCGATCAACCCTTGATCGGCGGACGGCCGGTGCCGATCGGCCGCTACGAGCTGGGCTTCAGCGTCGGAAAATACTTTGCGGCGCGGCAGGTGCCGATGTCCGACCCGCCGTTCCTGGACCAGATTCCACTGCGCTTTTCGGTGAGCGATCCCGAAGGCCATCTCCATGTGCCGCTGCTGGTCACACCCTGGAGCTACGCGACCTATCGCGGCAGTTGAGTGGCGCCGGTGCATGACGACAGAGTTGTTACGACCCGAACTTCTCCCGCAACAACGGCCACAGCCGGTCCGGCTTGAACGGCACCGAGGTGAAGCGGATGCCGGTGGCGTCGGCCAGTGCGTTGCCGAGCGCGGCGGCCACCGGATTGTAGGGGCTCTCGCTCATCGACTTGGCGCCCATCGGCCCGATCGTGTCGCAGGTATCGGCAAACAGCACTTCGGTGCGCGGAACATCCGCAAACGACGGCAGATGATAGTCGCGGAATTTCGCATTGATCACACGTCCGCCCTCGTCGATCACCATCTCCTCGTAGAGCGTGGCGCCGAGCGACTGCGCGACGCCGCCCTCGACCTGTCCGCGGCATTGCATCGGATTGGCGACGCGGCCGGCGTCGGCGGCCTGCACGCTTTTGAGAATCTTGATCTCGCCGGTGCCCTTGTTCACGGCAACGCGAAAACCCTGCACGTTGAAGGCGACCGAACGTGGCGTGCCGGCGGAAGTGCCCCTGGCCTGAAGCGTCCTGCCCTGGTCGTGCGCGGTCCTGGCCAGTTGCGCAAACGACAAAGGCTTGCCGCCGCAAATGACCGAGTCATTTTCGAGCCGGCAGGCGCCCGCGTCGGTGGCCGCCACGGTGCACGCAAAGGCCGTGATCTCATCCGCGAGACTTTCCGCCGCCGCCTGCGTCGCGAGCCCGGCCACGAAGGTGCCGGTCGAGCCGTACGCGCCGGTATCGTGGCCGCCATGGGCGGTGTCGGACTGCCTGAGGCGAATCTGGTCGACGGTGGTCGCAAGCGCGGTCGCCGCGATCTGGCGATGGACGGTCGAGGTGCCGTTGCCGAACTCCGCAGTGCCGACGGTCAGCTCGAAGCCGCCGTCCTCGCGCAGCGAAATCGTGGCATCCGCGATGTGGCCGTCGGGCGGCACGGTATCGATCATGGTCAGCGCAATGCCCTCGCCGATCAGCCAGTCGGCAGAGAGATCTGGCCTCGGCGCCTCGGTCCGCATCGCGCGCTCGACCAGGTCGAGACACTGGTCGAGGCCGTAGGAGCCATAATGCACGTCGGTGTGAGGGCTCGGCGGCGGCGACAGCATCGGGTCGCCCGGCTTGATGATGTTGCGGCGGCGCATCTCGAACGGGTTGATGCCGAGTTGCCTCGCGAGCTCGTCGATCGCGGCTTCCACCGCGAACAGGGTCTGCGGCAGGCCGTAGCCGCGGAAGGCGCCGGCCGGCACCGTGTTGGTATAGGCGACGACCGCGTCGACCTTCTTGTTCGGGCAGTTATAGACGCCGATGCACTCGCCGCAGGCATGAAACAGCACCGCGGGCGCGTGATTGCCGTAGGCGCCGGTATTCGAGAGTACGTCGAGCTGCAGCGCCGTCAGCTTGCCGTCCTTGTCGGCACCGGCCTTCACCGTGACGCGCATCGGATGCCGAGTCGAGGTCGCGATGAACTGCTCTTCACGCGTGAGTTCGAGCTTGACAGGCCGCCCGGTCTTCAGCGCGGCAAGCGCCAAAATGTCCTCGACGAACATCTCCTGCTTACCGCCAAAGCCGCCGCCAACACGCTCGCAGAACACCCGCACTTTTTCAGGCGCGAGATCGAAAATTTCAGCAAGCGCCCGGCGCGTCAGGAACGGCACCTGCGTGCTGGAGCGCACGTTAAGGACGCCTCCTGCATCGACCCAGGCGAGGCCGCCATGGGTCTCCAGCGCGGCATGCTGCACGCGCTGGGTGGTGAACGTGCCCTCATAGGTAACGGCGGATTTCGCGAGCGCGGCGGCGACCTCGCCATACTCGCCGTGGGTTTCCGCGACGATGTTGCGAGCTGCATTGGTGACGCGCTGCTCCGGCGTCTTGTCAGCGTGCAGGATGGGCGCGCCCGGCGCGATCGCCTGCGCGGGATCGGTCACGGCGGGCAGAATTTCGTAGTCGACCTTAAGGCGGCGGCAACCCTCTTCCGCGGCGGCTTCGGTCTCGGCCACCACCGCCGCGACCTTTTGCCCGACGAAGCGGACGACGTTGTCGAACACCTTGGTGTCGTCCGGGTCCATCCAGAGCTTTTCGTGACGTGCGGTCGAGAACAGGCGATCGGGCGCGTCCTCGGAGGTCAACACCGCATGCACGCCGGCAACGCGCAGCGCCTCGGTCTTGTCGATCGAGACGATCCTCGCATGCGGGTGCGGCGAGCGCTTCAGCTTGATATGCAGCAGGCCTTCGATCTCGGTGTCGAAGGTGTAGCGCGCCGCGCCCTTGACGACCAGCGGCCCGGCAGGCGCCGGCAGGCTGTGGCCGAAGGCCTCGCCCGCCGCGACCTTCTCGATGTTGTGCCTGCCGTCGAGCGCATCCTCGATCGCGCGATAGCCGGTGCAGCGGCAGATGTTGCCCTTTAGCGCCGCGCCGAGATCCTGCCGCTGCGCCTGGTTCAACGACGCGCAGGTCAGGATCATGCCGGCGGTGCAGAAACCGCACTGGAACGCCTGCGCGTCGATAAACGCCTGCTGCATCGGGTGCGTGCCGCCGTCTGGCGCAAGCCCTTCGATGGTGGTGACCGCGTGCCCCTCGGCGCGGAAGGCGGGAATGAGGCAGCTATGGACCGGCTCGCCGTCGATCAGCACGGTGCAGGCGCCGCAGTCGCCGGCGTCGCAGCCTTTCTTGACGCCGAAATGTCCGAGCTCGCGCAGGAACGTGCGCAGGCATTGCCCGGCGCGCGGGATTTGCGAAAATTCCTTGCCGTTGACCTCGAAGCTCATGCCGCACCCTGCAGTTCGGCACGAATCTCCTCGGCGAGGCGCAGCGTCATGTGCTTGCGCCAGGCCGGCTTGCCGTGGACGTCGTCGTGGTAGAGATCGTGGGGAATGCGATGCAGGATCATCAGGCGCAGTTCGCCCGGGTTCGGAATCTTGGCAAAGGACAGCCGAACCGGCCGCCGGGTCGATGCGGTCACCGTGAGCGCAAACGCGCCTTCGCTGCTGAGGCTGCCGATCAGCAGCGCCGCCGAGCGGCCGACCGGCGTCAGCGATATCTGGCGAAACGCGGAACGCCGCTTCAGGGCCGCGAGCGGAATATCGATCTGCCGCAACAAATCGCCGGGCTCAATCAGGTTGCGCTGGTCGCCGGTGACGAAGTCGGCTGTGGCAACCTTGCGCTCGCTGCCGTTGGCCTGCCAGATCGTGCAGACGCCATCGAGCGCCGCGGTGAGCGAGATCATGGGACCGGCCGGCAGCGACATGCAGATGTTGCCGCCGACGGTCGCGGTCTTCCAGATCTTGAAGGACGCGAGAAAGGCGCGGCAGCACTGGTCGATCAGGGGCGCAGCGAGCCAGTCCGGCGGACAGGCCAGCGCATCGAGCTCTGCGATCGTGCAGGTGGCCGCGATGGTGAGGTGGGTGTCGCCGATCGTCAGCGCCGGCCATTTCAGGTCAGTGAGATCGATCAGCCGCGTCAGATGGACCTGCGGTTCCGAGAACAGCCAGGTCCCGCCCGCGAGCCAAGCATCGCCTGCCGTCCAAACGGGCAGCTCCATGCGCGTTCGCGGCCGGGCGACCTCTTTTATGGTGTTCAAGTCCATGGATAAGCTAACGCTTTCAACGAGATGCTTCTTCCTTTAACAGTCTTGCAAGACCAGCGCCAATTGGGCTGGTCCTTGAATTGCAGGAACTTACAGCAGTACTTGAAGGGTGCGTTTCAAACGCAACCCTGCCACTCGGGGGATGCCGCGCGACATGGAGCCAATGCAAGCGATCTGGATCAAGGACCCCCTCGCCATCCTTGCCGAGGGGGCCGAACGCGGTATTGTCGTAAGCGAAGGCAAGATCGTCGAACTGGTGCCGGCGGGCGGCAGGCCGGCAACTGCGGGCGCGGTTGTCTTTAACGCCGGCGAGCACGTCGTGGTGCCGGGGCTGATCAACACCCACCATCATTTCTACCAGACGTTGACCCGGGCGCTGCCGGCGGCGATGGACCGCGAATTGTTTCCATGGCTGCAGGCGCTCTATCCGGTGTGGGCGCGGCTGACGCCGGATAGCCTCGACCTCGGCGTGACCTTGGCGATGTCGGAATTGCTGCTGTCCGGCTGCACCACCACGACGGATCATCACTATGTCTTCCCGGCCGGGCTCGAGGACGCCGTCGATATCGAGGTCGCGGCTGCACAACGGCTTGGGATACGGGTCCTGCTGACCCGCGGCTCGATGAACCGCTCGCAGCGCGACGGCGGATTACCGCCGGACAGCGTCGTGCAGGATGAAGATACCATCTTAGGCGACAGCGAGCGCGTGGTCGCAAAACATCATCAGCGCGGCGAGGACGCCATGGTGCAGATTGCGCTGGCCCCATGCTCGCCATTCTCGGTGACGACCTCGCTGATGCGGGCGACCGCCGATCTTGCCGAGAAGCTCAATGTTCGCCTGCATACGCATTTGGCCGAGACCGAGGACGAGAACAAATTCTGCGAGCAGATTCACAATTGCCGGCCGCTCGATTATCTCGAGCAATGCGGCTGGCTCAATCAACGGACCTGGCTGGCGCACGGCATTTTCTTCAATGCCGCGGAGATGAAGCGGCTTGGAAAGGCCGGGACGACCATCAGCCATTGCGCCTGCAGCAATCAGCTTCTCGCGTCGGGATGCTGTCCGGTCTGCGACATGGAGGAGGCGGGGGTTCGCATAGGCATCGGGGTCGACGGCTCGGCTTCGAACGACGGATCCAATCTGATGCAGGAAGTGCGGGCGGCGTTCCTGTTGCAGCGGGCGCGCTATGGCGTCGGCAAGGTCAGCCACAAGGATGCGCTGCGCTGGGCCACCAAGGGATCGGCGGCCTGCGTCGGTCGGCCCGAGCTCGGCGAGATCGCTGTCGGCAGATGCGCTGATCTTGCGCTGTTCAAGCTTGACGAACTCCGCTTCTCCGGTCACGGCGATCCGCTCGCGGCGCTCGTGCTGTGCGGGGCGCACCGCGCCGACCGCGTCATGGTCGGCGGCAAGTGGGTGGTCAAGGACAGCGCGATTCCAGGGCTCGACGTCGCCGATCTGATTCGCCGCCACAGCGCCGCGGCGCGCGCGATGCAGGCGGGATAGACTAGCCAGGAACAGAACGGCGTCGGCGCGATCCGCTCAATCGACCGACTCGGATTCCCTGAGCCCGATCAGCGGCACGTTCCAGGCGTCGTAGCCATAGAGCCAGGATGTATCGTCGTTACCGCCGGACATCCAGGTATTTGCGCTGGAGATCGCCTGGATGCGGGAGGTGCGTGGCTTGCGGTTGGCCTCATAGAGGCGGAAGCTGCCCTCGACGTCCTCGTTGCCCAGGGCCTTGAAGCAGCGCGCCAGCACCGCGGCATCCTCGATCGCGGTGGCCGCGCCCTGCGCCATGTAGGGCGTCATGGGATGACAGGCGTCCCCGAGCAAGCCGACGCGGCCGTCGCTCCAGCGCGGCAGCGGCTCGCGCTCGAGGATCGCCCACTTGTGACAGTCCGGACAAGCCTCCAGAACCATCCTGACCTCCGGATGAAACCCCTCATAGGCCGCGCGCAGCTCGTTCACGTCGCCCGTTGCCGACCAGGATTCCTTGGTCAGCCAATCCGACGCCTCCGGCACGCTGGTGACGAAATAGACCTGGCTTCGGTCCTTGCGGGTGTAATACGTCACGATGTGCCGATCGGGGCCCCACCATTTGGTGCGCGAGGGCGCGATCTCTCCCTTCATCAGGGAAGAGTCGAACACCGCACGATAGGCGATGCGTCCCTTGTGCAGCGGCGCGTCCGGCCCGACGATGAGATCGCGCACCAAGGAATGGACGCCATCCGCTCCAATCACGGCATCGGCCTGCGTCGTCGTGCCGTCCGCAAAAGACAGCGTGACGTGGTTTTGCGCCTGATCGAGTCCAACGAGCTTCTTGCCGAGGTGGACGATCTCGGGCGGCAGCACGGAATGAAGCGCCGCGTGCAGGTCGGCGCGATGCATGCACATGAACGGCGCCCCGTAGAGACTCTCCGGCATCGGCAATTCGCGCTTGATCTCTCCGGTACCCCAAACCCGGTTGAGATGGGAATAGGGCTGAAAAGCAATGTCGCGCAGCTGCTGTTCCACGTCGATTCCGCGCAACACGCGTGACGAATTGGGCAGCATCTGGATGCCCGCGCCGATGCGCGCGAACTGATGCGCCTGCTCATATACGTTCGCGTCAATGCCGTACCGACGCAGCGCCGCGGCTGCGGCGAGCCCACCCATGCCGGCGCCGACAATGGCGACCGAAAGCGTCGTTTGAGCCATTGCGTATCCTCCCTGCCACTTCCGTTGCGGTTCTTGTCGGACCTATGAGCGGCTCCGTGCTAGATCATGCTCAAACAGTAAGGCAAAACAAAAACGGGGTCCGGACGATTTCGGTCCGAACCCCGGTCTTGCTGCGATGTCCGGCCGTTACTTGCCGGGCATCTTGTCGTCGATGCCCTTGACGTAGAAGTTCATGCCCAGCACCTGACCGTCATCGAGATGGTCGCCGCCCTTGCATTCGACGGTCGTGCCGTCCTGCGCCGTCACCGGACACTTGAACGGCTGCAGCTTGCCGGCGGTGATGGCGGCTTCGGTATCCTCAGCCATCTTCTTCACATCGTCCGGCATGTTGGTGTAAGGCGCCATCTGGAACATCTTGGTCTCGAGCCCGCCCCACGTGTCCTGTTCCTTCCAGGTCCCGTCGAGCTCTGCCTTCACGCGCGCGATGTAGTAGGGCGCCCAGGTGTCGAGGATCGAGGTGAGCTGCGCCTTGGGACCGAATTTGATCATTTCCGAATCCTGTCCGAAGGCAAACTTGCCGCGTTCGCTGGCGATCTGCATCGCGGCCGGCGAGTCGGTGTGCTGCATGATCACGTCGGCGCCCTGGTCGAGCAGGGCCTTGGCGGCGTCCGCTTCCTTGCCCGGATCGAACCAAGAGTTGACCCAGATGATCTTGACCTTGATGCTGGGATTGACCGTCTGGGCGCCGAGCATCGTCGAATCGATGCCAGAAATCACCTCCGGAATCGGGAACGAGCCGATGTAGCCGAGCACGCCGGCCTTCGACATCTTGGCCGCGATCTGGCCCTGGATGTAGCGGCCCTGGTACCAGCGGGCCGAATAGGTCGACATGTTCTTGTCGCGCTTGTAGCCCGAGCAGTGCTCGAAATGCACGTTGGGATATTTCTTGGCGACCTTCAGCGTCGGGTCCATGTAACCGAACGAGGTCGTGAAGATCAGCTTGTTGCCGGCGCGAACGAGCTGCTCGATGGCGCGCTCGGCGTCGGGGCCTTCGGGGACGTTCTCGAGAAACGTCGTCTCGACCTTGTCGCCGAATTCCTTGACCAGCGCCTGGCGGGCAGCCTCATGCTGGTAGGTCCATCCCAAGTCGCCGACCGGGCCAAGATAGATGAAACCAACCTTCAACTTGTCGGCGGCCCATGCTCCGCTGCTCATGCTGCCCGCGAGCAGAAGCGCAGCAGCGGCCGCAAAAAATGTTTTCCTCATCGTCCATCTCCAAACATTCGGGGTGAACCTATAGTCCAGAACGTGGCGCCCCCCAATCGCGCACGTCCTCAAAACGAATTAGCGGTCGGGCACGAACACGGTACCGAGCGCGGCCGGCGCTGTCGAGCCGCCGGTCCGCGCGCGCGACAGCAGCACCAGCACGATGACGGTTGCCAGATAAGGCAGCGCCGACATGAATTGCGAGGGGATGCCGATCCCCGCGCCTTGCGCGTGCAGTTGCAGGATCGTCACGGCGCCGAACAGGTAGGCGCCGATCACGAGTCGCGACGGCATCCAGGACGCGAACACGGTCAGCGCCAGTGCGATCCAGCCGCGTCCCGCGGTCATGCCCGGAATGAAGAAGGGCGTGTAGGCGAGCGGCAGATAGGCTCCCGCCAAGCCCGCGCAGGCGCCGCCGAACATCACGGCATACATGCGGATCCGAAGCACCGGATAGCCGAGCGCGTGGGCCGAGATATGATTGTCGCCGCAGGCGCGCAGGATCAGGCCGGCGCGGGTACGGTAGAGAAACCACCAGACGGCGACGACGAGCGCGAGCGACAGATAGATGAATGCGTCCTCCCCGAACAGGATACGTCCGACCAGGGGGATATCGGTGAGGCCGGGAATGTAGAGATGCGGCGCCGGCGTTATTCGTTCGCCGACGAAACCGGCGCCGATCAGGCCGGACAATCCGATTCCGAGGATGGTCAGCGCGAGCCCGGTCGCAACCTGGTTGACCGCCAGCCCAAGCGTCATCATCGCGAAGATCAGCGACAGCAGTGTGCCTGCGATCATGCCGCAGATCGAGCCGATGACGATCGATCCCGAGAGCCAGGCGCCGCCGAATCCGCAGGCTGCTCCCACGATCATCATGCCCTCGACGCCGAGGTTGAGGACGCCGGAGCGCTCGGCCACCAATTCGCCGGTGGCCGCGATCAAGAGCGGCGTCGATGCCGCCAGCACCGAGAGGATGATCGCCTCAACCAGTTCCACTTTGCACCCGTGGTGACGAGGATATGAGCCGGAAGCGGTAAAGAATGAGCGAGTCGCAGGCGAGCACGTAGAACAGCAGGATGCCCTGAAACACCTTGGTGACGTCCAACGGGATTTTCATTGCGATCTGGGCCTGTTCGCCGCCGATGAAAGTAAGCGCGAGAAAAAGCCCTGCAATTAATATTCCAATCGGGTTGAGCCGGCCGAGGAACGCGACGATGATCGCGGTAAATCCGTAGCCCGGCGAAATGCCGGGTTGGAGGTGGCCGACCGGGCCCGCAACCTCGATGATGCCGGCGAGGCCGGCGAGGGCGCCCGATATGGCGAAGGTCAAAAGAATGAGCTGGTCGGCGTTGAAGCCGCCGAACCGCGCCGCGCGGGGGGCGGCGCCGACGACGCGAATTTCAAAACCCTTGATGGTGCGTCCGAGCAGCACGGCGGCCGCGGCGACCACCACGAGCGCGATGATGGCGCCGAGGTGCAGGCGGCCGCCCTCGATCAGGACCGGCACGGTCGCGACCGGATCGAACTCCGCGGTGGTCGGAAAGTTGAAGCCGGCCGGATCGCGCCACGGACCGCGCACGAGATAGTCGAGGAAGAGATCGGCGACATAGACCAGCATTAGGCTGGTCAGGATTTCGCTGGCGCCGAACCTGACCTTGCAGATCGCCGGTATAAGGGCATAGAGCGCGCCCGCGGCCGCGCCTACCAGCAACATCGCCGGCAGCACCCAATAACCGGCATCGGTGCCTTGGGTCTTCACCGCGATCCAGCTTCCGGCCACGGCGCCAATCAGGAACTGCCCCTCGGCGCCGATGTTCCAGGCGTTGGCGAGATAGCAGAGCGAAAGCCCGATCGCGATCATGACCAAGGGCGTCGCCTTGACCGCGATTTCCTGCAGCGAATAGCCGTCGGTGAGCGGATCAATGAAGTAAACGCCAAGCGCGGAAATCGGGTTCTTGCCGAGAATGGCGAACAGGATGCTCATGGTCACGATCGTCATGCCGATCGCGATCAGCGGCGAGACAAGCGCGATTGTGTTGGACCGCTCGGCTCGTTTCTCAAGCACTAACTGCATGAGCCGCTTCCTTTTGCTCCAGGCTGCTTCCGCCCATCAACAGACCGAGCTTTTCGCGCGTAGCCTGCGCTGTAGCCAACGGCTCCGACAGACGGCCGTGGAACATCACGGCGATCCGGTCGGTGATCTCGATGAGTTCATCGAGGTCCTGACTGGTCACCAGGACGGCGGCGCCGCCCGTGGCCAGATCAAGCAGCGCCTGGCGGATGACGGCGGCGGCGCCGGCATCCACGCCCCAGGTCGGCTGGCTCACCACAAGGACCGCCGGGTTGCGCAGGATTTCGCGGCCGACCACGAATTTCTGCAGGTTGCCGCCGGACAGGCTTGCCGCTTCGGGGTCGCGCTTCGCCTTGCGCACGTCGAAGGTTTCGGTGGCGCGGTCGACCGTGAGCAGCGTGGCGAGGGTGTTGATGAAGCCGCGCTTGACCATGCCGCTGGCGGCGTGGCCGGTCAGCAGCGCATTTTCGGAAAGCTTCATGCGCGGCGCGGTGCCGTGGCCGAGCCGCTCCTCGGGCACGTAGGCGGCGCCGAGCTTGCGGCGCTGCGTAATCGAGAGGTGGCCCGCGGCGATGCCTTCGATCACGATGGTGCCGGGATCCTGCGCCTGCCGCTCGCCGGAAAGTGCTGCAAAAAGCTCGTCCTGTCCGTTGCCGGCGACACCGGCGATGCCCAAGATTTCACCACCCTTCAGCTCGAGCGAAATGTGTTGGAGCCTCACGCCGTGCGGATCGTCGGGCTCCAGACTGAGATCGACGACGACAAGGCGCGGCACCGTGGTTTTCCGCCCCGCGCTCGCCTTCACTTGCTTGATCTCGGCGCCGACCATCATGCGCGCCAACGAAGCCGCGGTTTCCGCTTTTGGGTTGCAGGTCGCGACCTTCTTGCCGCCGCGCAGAATCGTGGCGGTGTCGCAGAGGCGTTTCACTTCTTCCAGCTTGTGGCTGATGTAGAGGATGGCGCGGCCCTCGGCCTTCAGCCGTTCCAGCACGATGAAGAGTTGATCGGCCTCCTGCGGGGTCAGCACCGCGGTCGGCTCGTCGAGGATCAGGAATTTCGGATTTTGCATCAGCGCGCGGACGATCTCGATGCGCTGACGCTCGCCCACCGACAATTGCCAGACCTCGCGCTTCGGGTCGAGCGGAAGCCCGTAAACATTGGACACCTGCTCGAGCCGCGCCGACATGTCCTTGAACGATTCCTTGCCGTCGAGCCCGAGGGCCACGTTCTCGGCAACCGTGAGATTGTCGAACAGCGAGAAATGCTGGAACACCATGCCGATGCCGCGGCTGCGGGCTTCCGACGGTCCGGACAGGACCATCTTCTGTCCCTGCCAGAGCATCTCGCCTTCGCTCGGCTGGATCAACCCGTAGATGGCTTTGACGAGCGTCGATTTGCCGGCACCGTTTTCGCCGAGCAGGGCGTGGATCTGTTTCGGCCAGATCTCGATATCGATGCAATCATTGGCGAGGAAATCGCCGTAACGCTTGGTCAGCCCGATGGTTTGCAGCAACGGGGTTTCGCCGGAATGCAGGTTGCTGGGCGTCGAATCCGACATTCGCTGTCACGCGCGCGATGGATGTGAATGCCTCAATAGTGGGCTAGTTTGGACGCCCGTGTAAGTAGGGAAAAAGCGCCAGCACTTGCCCAAGTCTTCAGCAGGCAAGTCTTCGGCAGGCGAGTCTTCAGCAGGCAAGTCCGGGCAGGCTGGTGCCAATTGATTCGATGCGGCCGAACCTTCGGTCCTTCGGGTGTGTTCGAAGTGCCACCTCAAGCCGTATAATGCCACCGGTTCCTGTTGCAAAATTGTAACGGTTCACACCAAATCGGAACCCCATGAGCAGGGCTGCTGTTCACGTGAACAAGTTCAACCCGACCCCGTATGCATCACCAGACATTGTCCGCGGCGGGCTCAACGCGACTTCGACGACCGCCGATTTGGCCAAAAACTATAATAAAAACAAATATAAAGTAGTTTCTCTCAATGGTTGTATGCAGCGCGGCAAATCCATGCCCCTGCTTCAAATCAATTGTCGCGCACTTCTTCGTGATTAATATTGTGGCAGGCCGTGGGGAAAGTTGAGGCTTCTCCCGTCGGATGAACGGCGCAAGTGTGACACCCAAGGGCCTTGATCAGTTCCGCTCGCTAACTTGGGGATTTTGCGATGTTTTTACGTCACACAGCAATTGCAGCCGCGGCGCTGTCAATTGCCGCGTTTGTTGCACCGTCCGGCGTCGCCAGCGCCGCCGATCTGCCGGTCAAGGCCGTGAAGAAGGCGCCGGACCTTCCGTTCTTCCTGTTGATCGATGACCGGGTCACGTTCTCTTGGATGCCCAAGGGCACCGATCCCGGTGTCTTCAGCGTCAATCCGGGCGGCGGGATCAACGGCACCACTGCCAAGCAGGTCTACTCGTTCACGCATTTCGATATCTGGACCTACGGCACCAACTTCTTCACCGCCTCGATGTTCAAGTCGGATCACAACGATCCGGCGAACCCCTGCACCAACGCGGGCGTGATCACCGATCCCTTCACTGGCTTCACGAACCATCCCGCTTCCTGCGAAGGGGCGACCGAAATCTACGGCCTGTTCCGCTCCACCTTCGGCGGGAATGAGATCTTCGGCACCAAGGCCTTCACGATGGGCCCGCTGCACAACATCTCCTTCGAAGTCGGCATGGATGCCAACACCGAGAACAACTATCTGGCGCCCGCCAAGCGTGACGTCGTAGCCGGTCTGCAGTTCCAGTTCGACCTGCCCTACAAGGGCTTCTTCAACGTTGCGCCATTGATGTACTGGGAGTTCGCCAACCGCAACGCCTTCACGCAGTGCGGTGGTGGTTTCGCCGGCACAATTCCCTATCCCGCGGCGGGCGCGAACTGTCTGGTCGACGGCAACAGAAGCTTCGACCCGACTTGGGCCGTTGAAACCAACTACTATATGGATCTCGGCTTCCTGCCCGAGAGCATGCAGTTCTGGTCGATCAGCGGCCGCGCCGCCTGGTACGGCCAGAAGGGTTACGAGAACAATCCGCTGGTTGGTGTCAAAACAGCCGTTGAGTTCAACTCGGAGCCGATCCGCCTGACGTTCGACGCCAGCAAGGCGATCTGGGGTCCAAAATATACCCACTTCATCGATGTGTGGGTCGCCTATCGCTACTGGCAGAACAAGTTCGGCATCGATCACAAGACGAGCGGGGTCTGCAACGTCGCGCCCGGGATCAGCAACAACACCTGCACCGAATCGACCGTCTATACCGGTATCACCATGAAGTTCTAACCGCCTGATCCTTATCCAGGTGAAGCAATGGCGCCGCGATGATCCCGCGGCGCCACTTTCGTTTGGGTGATTTGCCGGCGCCCGAGGTTAAAGCGCGATGGGATTAGGTTGAATCACCATCGCGCTTTAGGGTCTTGATTGCGCATGATCTTTTCGGAAAACCGCTGCGCACTTTTCCGGATCATGCTCTATTTCTTCCACACCCCTTCGTGCAGTGCTTCCGCCTCGTCTTCCAAGAGCGGTCCCACGACCTCGGTCGGACGTTGACCGCTCTCGAACACGTCGCGGCAGGGCAGGTCGAGGGTCGGATTTTCCGGATGGTTGCCGGTGACGCCGCGGAGCCTGTGCTCGCTGAGGCCGTACACCACGCGGCCGATGCCGGCCCAGTAGATCGCGCCCGCGCACATCGCGCAGGGTTCGGCGGACGAATAAAGCGTCGTGTGGCTGAGGACGTCCGCGCGGAATGTCCGGCAGGCTTCCGTCGCCAGCAGCCGCTCGGCATGCGCGGTCCCATCGTGCGCAGGCATGTAGCCGTTTTCGGCCTCGAGCAACACGTTACGGTTCTGGTCGACCAGGATGGCGCCGAAGGGGTGATTGCCGTGGGTCATGGCGCGGCGCGCGACCTCGAAGGACCGGCGCAGGAAGTGCTTGTCGAGTTCGCGGCTGCCGAGATCGGCCGGATCGTGCATCAGTGCCCCGCCATGTGGCGGCCGATCTCCGTCAGGTTGGCCTCGCTGGCGCGGGCCTGGTAGACGAACTGGCCGTGAAACATCACGACCAGACGATCCGACAATTCCAGCAGTTCGTCCAGATCCTCACTGACCAGCAGCACCGCGGCGCCGCGGTTGCGCGCGGCCATGATCTCGGCATGGATCTGGGCCACCGCCGCGAAATCGAGCCCAAAGCACGGATTGGCGGCGATCAGCACCTCGACGTCGCCGCCGAGTTCGCGCGCCAGCACTGCGCGCTGGACGTTGCCGCCCGACAGCGCCGAGATCGGCGTATCCGGGGTGCGGGTCTTGATCTTGTACCGTGCGATCTTCTGTCGCGCGTCGTCGCGGAACGCCGAGCGGTTGAGCCACCAGCCGCCACTTGCGAACGGCGCGCGGTCGAACTCGCGGAAAGCGATGTTGTCGGCGACGCTCATGCCACCGACGCAGGCGTTCTTCAACGGCTCCTCCGGCAACAGCGACATTTTGTGCCGGCGCATTTCCTCGCGGCTCGCGCGATAGACATCGCCGGCGACCCGAATTGCGCCGCTTTCGGCCTCGCGCTGGCCGGCTAGCACCTCGACCAGCTGCCGCTGGCCGTTGCCGGAGACGCCGGCGATGCCGACGATTTCGCCGCTGCGGACGGTGAGCGAGACATCGCGCACCGCGACTGCGCCGGCATCGTCGAGTGCGTTGAGCTTGTCGAGTTCGAGCCGCGCAGAACCGACCTCGCCGACGCGGGCGGGCTGGATGGTCAGTTCTTCCGCGCCGATCATGGTGCGCGCCATTGCGTCCGGGGTGAGGTCTTTGACCCGGCCATGGCCGGCGAGCTTGCCGCGCCGCAGGATGGTCACTTCGTCGGCAAATGCCATCACCTCGCGGAACTTGTGGGTGATCATCAGGATCGTCAGTTCGCCCGAGACCACCATGGTGCGCAACATGCCGAGGACCTCGTCGGCTTCGCCGGGTGTCAGCACCGAGGTGGGTTCGTCGAGGATCAGGAAGCGCCGCTTCAGATACAGCTGCTTGAGGATTTCGCACTTCTGCCGCTCGCCGGCGGAGATATCGGACACTTTGGCATCGAGCGGTACCCGGAACGGCATCCGCGAAAGGAACGCCTCCAGTTGCTTCTTTTCCTTGCTCCAGTCGACCACCGCCGGGACGTCGTCGCGCGCCAGCACCAGGTTTTCGGCGACTGTCATCGCCGGCACCAGCGTGAAATGCTGATAGACCATGCCGAGCCCGAGCGCGTGGGCATCTTTCGGGTTGGCGATGGCCTGCTCGCGGCCGCCGACCAGCACATCGCCTTCGGTCGGGTGGTAGTAGCCCATGATGCATTTGACCAGCGTGCTTTTTCCCGCGCCGTTCTCGCCAAGCAACGCGTGAAACGAGCCGGGCTTGACCTTCAATTCGACCTTGTCAAGAGCAGTGAAATCGCCGAACCGCATGGTCATGGCGATGGCCTCGACGCCAAGCGCCCCGCTCGGCAGCGGCGTGTCGCCGATCATCACGAGATCGCCCCGATCAGGTCGGCCGATGTGGCGACCGCGCCGAACACGCCGCCCTGCATCTTGATCATCTTCAGCGCGTGGTCGTGGTTGCTCTTGTCGGTGGCCGCGCAGCAATCCTCGACCAGCACGCATTCGAAGCCGCGGTCGTTGGCCTCCCGCATCGTGGTGTGGACACAGACGTCGGTGGTGATGCCGGTCAGCACGATGTTCTCGATGCCGCGCAGCCGCAGCATCAGTTCGAGGTCGGTGGCGCAGAACGAACCCTTGCCGGGCTTGTCGATGATCGGCTCGCCCGCTATCGGCGCGAGATCGGGGATGATCTCCCAACCGGGTTCGCCGCGCACCAGCACGCGCCCGCACGGGCCGGGATCGCCGATCCCGGCGCCGATCTGCCGCGAGCGCCAACGCTTGTTGGCGGGCAGGTCGGCTAGATCGGGCCGATGACCTTCGCGGGTGTGGATGATATGAAAACCCTGGTCGCGCATGGTGGCGAGCAACCGCTTGATCGGCTCGATCGGGGCGCGCGTCAGCGACAAATCGTATCCCATCTTGTCGACATAGCCGCCGACGCCGCAGAAATCGGTCTGCATGTCGATGATGATCAGGGCGGTATTCTCGGCGCGGAGATCGCCGTTATAGGGCCAGGCGTAGGGCTCAGACTTGATGTAGCGCTCGGGCATGTTCTTGGCCTCGTCTACGTGGGTATGATTACCGGGTAATCGAAAGCTCGGCCGGCGCGCCGGTCAGCGTGCGCTTCGGCGAGCAGGTGATGATCATGATCGCCAGCGTCAGGATGTAGGGCGCGGCGTTGAAGAGATGATAGCCGGAGGTGACGCCGACCGACTGCAGCGCAGGACCGAGCGCGGCGGCGCCGCCGAAGGCGAGCGAGGCCCAAAGACAAAGCATCGGATCCCAGCGCGCGAAGATCACCAGCGCCACCGCCGTGATGCCCTGTCCGCTCGAAAGCCCCTCGTTCCAGCTCCCGGGATAGAACAGCGACAGGAAAGAGCCGCCGATGCCGGCAAAGAAGCCGCCGACCATGGTCGCGCGCAGCCGGATCAGCAGAACCGAGTAACCCATGGCACGCGCGGCGTCCGCGCTTTCGCCGGCGGTGCGGATCAAGAGGCCCCAGCGCGTCGTCCGGAATGCCCAATACAGAACGGGCGCCAGCGCCACGCCGATCAGGAACAGCACGTTGATCCGCAGCGCCGCACGGAGCTGCGGAATGTCGCTCCACCATCCGAAATCGATCGCCGGTAGCCGCGGCGCGGTGGGCTCGATCAGCGGCTTGCCGAGATAGAAGGCGAGCCCCGTTCCAAACAGCATCAGCGCGATGCCGACGGCGATGTCGTTGACCCGCGGCAGCGAGCAGATGCCGGCATGAAGCGCGCCGAGCAACGCGCCGGTGATGCCGGCGGCGAGCACGCCGAGCCAGGGCGAGCCGGTGAGATAGGAAATGCCGTAGGCGCTCATCGCACCCATCACCAGCGTGCCCTCGAGGCCGAGGTTGATGCGGCCGCTTCGCTCGGTGATGCATTCGCCCAAGCTGACGAACAGAAACGGCGTGGAGACGCGAATGGCGCCGCCCAACACCGCGACCGGAACGGTCCATAGTCCAATCGATCCATCCGCCATGTCAGGACTTTCCTTTCAAGACTTTGCCTTTCAAGACTTGCCCTTGAGAAAGCCGATCCGGCCATAGAGCGCATCGCTGGCGAGAACGAAGACGAAGATGATGCCCTGCAGCACCAGCACCGAAGCATCGGGCAGGCCGAGCCTGCGCTGTAACAGCCCGCCGCTGGCGCTGATGCCGCCGAGCAGGATCGCGACCGGAATGACGGCGAGCGGATTCTGCCGTGCCAGGAAGGCGACGAGGATGCCCGTGAAGCCATAGCCCGCGGCGAGATTGGCGTTGGTGCGGCCCTGGACGGCCGCGACCTCGACCATGCCGGCAAGCCCCGCCGAGGCGCCCGCGAGGAAGCAGATCGTCAGGATCAGCTTGCCGACGGAGAGGCCGACGATTTTGGCTGCGCGGACGTTGCCGCCGGCGACGCGCGCGGCGAAACCAAAGGTGGTGTGGTAGATCAGGACATAGGAGGCAATCGCGGCGATGAGGCCGAACACCAGCCCCCAATGCACGTCGGTGCCGGGAATGCTTCCGATCATGTTGGCCGCGCCGATCTCGCGGGTCGACGGTTTGTTGAGGCTGGCGGGGTCGCGCATCACGCCCTCGACGAGATGGTTGAGGACGGCGAGCGCGATATACACCAGGAGCAGGCTGGAAATCGTCTCGTTGACGCCGCGATACTGCCGAAAGCCCCCGGCGAGCATGATCCAGAGGCCCCCGCCGATCATGCCGGCGCAGACCATCGCGAGCTGTACGACAAGCGGCGGCATCGATGGCAGTGCCAACGCCGCCGAAGTCGCCGCCAGTGCGCCGATCAGGAGCGCGCCTTCGCCGCCGATGATCACCATGCCAAGCTGCGCGGGCAGCGCCGTGCACAGCGCCGTCAGGATCAGCGGCGCCGCGCGCGTCAGCGTGTTCTGCCACGAGAACCAGGTGCCGAAGGCGCCCTGGTACATGTAGAAATAAAGGTCGAGCGGGTTCTTGCCGAACAGCGCCACGAAGATGCCGAACACCGCGAGCGCGCCGACCAGCGCCGCGCCCGGTATCAGAATGTATTCGATCGAGCCGCCGTGACGCTGCAGGAATCCCGGATCGGCGGCCGGAGCAATCGCGACCGCCTCACCGGGATCCGCCACGTCAGACGTCATGAAGTTGCTCCGATCACGCCTTCGACCAGGTAGTCCATCTTCTCGAGCTCGGGATCCTTCTGGCCGCGGTCGGTGCCGGCGGCGATCATGACCTTGCCCTTGTTGTCCGCGATCGGGCCCTTGAAGATGGTGTAGTCGCCCGAGGTCAGCTTGGCCTTGATGTCGTCGGCGTGCTTGCGCGCTTCAGCCGAGACCATCTCGCCATAGGGCGAGACCTTGACGATCTCTTCCTTGAGGCCGCCGCGGTAGAAGTTCGGGATGGCTTCGCCGGCCGCGATCATCTTCACGAATTTCGGATAGAGCGCCTCCCAATTCCACTCCGCGCCGGTGAGGTAGGCCTTCGGTGCCAGCGGCGACTGGTTGACGTGATAGCCGCACACCATCGCGCCGCGGCGCGCCGCGTTCTCGACCATGGTCTTCGGCCCGTCGACGTGGCAGGTCAGAACGTCGACGCCCTGGTCGATCAGGCTGTTGGTAGCCTCGGCTTCCTTGACCGGCATCGACCAGTCGCCGGTGAAGATCACCTGCGTGGTGGCCTTCGGGTTGGCGAGCTTGGCCCCGAGCGTAAACGCATTGATGTTGCGCAGCACCTGCGGGATCGGTTTTGCCGCCACGAAACCGAGCTTGCCGCTCTTGGTCGAATAGCCGGCGACGATGCCGGAGATGTATTGCGCCTCGTCGATATAGCCGAAATAGCTGCCGGCGTTCGTCGGGTCCTTTTCCGTCCACAGGCCGCCACAATGCTCGAAGCGCAGCTTCGGAAATTTGGTGGCCATCTTGATCATGTGCGGGTTGTAGTAGCCGAACGAAGTCGGGAATAGCAGCGTCGCGCCGTCGAGATTGATCATCGATTCAATCGTCTTTTCGACGGCGTCGGTCTCGGGGACTTTCTCTTCCTCGACCACCTTGAGGCCGGGGAGCCGCTTCAACGCCGCAGCACCTTGCGCGTGCGCCTGGTTGTAGCCGTAGTCGTCGCGCGAGCCGACATAGATGAAGCCGATGGTGGTGTCGGCAGCCGATGCGGATCGGACGCCAAGCGCTGAGCCGAGGGTGATAGCCGCGCTTCCTTGAAGGAGATGCCGTCGTGAAATCCTGCCAAAATCCATTGCTTGCTCCCTTTGGCGGACGCACCGCCGCTGATTTCGTGGCTTCGCCCGTCCAGCGGAGCCCGGAAGCGATGTCGCAATCTTCGTGCCAGAGCCTTCCTGGTAAGCATATTTAACTAATACATTGATATTACTTGTATATTTTGCGAGGATTCTTCGAATGAATCTTTGTGCAAGTCCTCACCTGCATAAAAAATCGGCATGATTTTCTGATTGTATGCAATGGAGTTGAGCAATCCTTGCGGCGTCCGATCCGGTGGCAGCGGGTGCGGAAACGGCAATTTCTCATTTCCCAGCTGGCCAAGCGGGCTCAGGCTGCTACCAGTCTGCCAGCCCCTCGATCGGCCAAACCCCAACAATTCCGCTGGCACCGAACTTGTATCGATCGGCCGGGGCTTGTTACGGACGGCCTGGCGGATTCGTCACCGGAACAGCATGAGCGAGATGAACGCGGAAACGGATAAGCTGCAAAATCTCATCCTCGGCAGGGAAATCGTAGGTCGGATCAATGAGCTTGGCGCGATTTCCGAGACAAACGAAAATCTCACCCGCATTTTCCTGACCAGGGAGCATCGCGCGGCGGCCGAATTGATCCTGGGCTGGATGCGGTCGGCCGGGATGCGCGCGCATCTCGACGCGATCGGCAATGTCTGCGGCCGATACGAGGGCGATCGTCCGGGGCTGCCATGCCTGATGCTTGGCTCGCACTACGATACGGTTCGCGACGCCGGCAAATGGGACGGCCCGCTCGGGCTGATCACGGCGATTTCCTGCGTCGCCGACCTGCATAAGCGAGGGCGGCGATTGCCGTTTGCGATCGAGGTGATCGGCTTCGCCGACGAGGAGGGCGTTCGCTACGCCTCCACGCTGCTCGGCAGCCGTGCGGTCGCGGGGACTTTCGTCGAGAGCGTGCTCGGCACCCGAGATGCCGACGGCATCTCGATGCGCGAGGCGCTGATCCAATTCGGCCTCGATCCCGATCATGTCGGCGCCGCCGCGCGGACTCGCCGCGAATTGCTTGCTTATATCGAACTGCACATCGAGCAGGGGCCGGTGCTGGAACAGCAGGATGTGCCGGTCGGGGTGGTGACGGCGATCGCCGGCGCCACGCGGCTTGCGGCGCGGCTGACCGGCATGGCCGGTCACGCCGGGACGGTGCCGATGGGCTTGAGGCGCGACGCGCTTGCCGGTGCTGCCGAATGCATCTCCGCGATCGAGGAGTTTTGCCGGACCGACCAGGGCGGGCTGGTCGGCACCGTCGGCTATATCCACGCGATGCCCGGCGCGACCAACGTCATTCCGGGCCAGGTGTCCTTCACCATCGATCTCCGCGCGCCGACGGATGCACACCGCAAGCGCGCGGTCACCGATATCGTCCGCCAGATCGAAGCCATCGCCGGGCGCCGGAGGCTATCGCTGCAGCTTGACGTCACCCATGAGAACCGCACCGTGCCCTGCGCGCCGTGGCTGAAGGCCCAGGTGGCGGAAGCGATTGCGGCCGAAGGCTGTCGCGTGTTCGAGCTGCCGAGCGGGGCAGGGCACGACGGCATGGCGATGATCGACATTGCCGATGTCGGCATGATTTTCGTGCGCTGCCGCGGCGGCCTCAGCCATCACCCCGACGAGCATGTCGAACTGGCCGATGCCGACGCCGGCGCGCGGGTGTTGCTGCGGCTGGTCGAGAGTTTCAGGCCGCGGGATGCGACGCAATAATTGGAGCGCGTGCCCATTGGCGCATGTAGCTTCGTGGGCACCATGCTTCGAGCGCGCTCTGAAGCGCGACGAGATTAGGTTGGTTCGCCATCGCGTAGTTCTTGATTGCGCATCATGCGCTAGATGCGATCGGGAAACCGGATGATGAAGTTATCGCGATTGGGCATTTTCACCTTCGGCAAGGTTTGCGCATCCATCATATCGGTGGCGCCGATCAATTTGTTCTCCGCGAGAATGTAGGCCGTCAGTGCGTAGACTTCGTCATCGGTGAGCGAACGTGGCATTTGAAATGGCATGGCGCGGCGAATGAAATCAAAGATCGTGGTTGAATAGGGCCAGAAATTTCTGATGGTTTTCTGCGCCGCGTTGATACCGGCGAGTTCGCGATCGCTCACCAAAGCGGCGGCGGCGCCGCCTTTACCGTTGTCGCCATGACACGCCGCACACTTCGCGGCGTAGATCACCGCACCCTGCGCGGGCGTGCCGCTGCCGTTCGGGAGCCCGGTGCCGTCGGGCAGAATGCTGATATCCCAGGCGGCGATGGCGGCCTCATCGATCGGCTTGCCAAGATTGGGCGTCTCGGCCAATGAGGCGCCGGTCATGATCGCGAGCACGAGTGAGGCGGCACAGATCGCGCGCTCAGGCGTAAACATGCTTGACCTCCCCATGGCTTCCGACGCCCCAACTGGTGATCGAATTGTAGTGCTGATTGGGAAAGCCCAGGACCGGCGCCGGTTTCGTCAGCTCGCCGCGCGCAGCCACGAATTCGGCGCGGGTCGGTTGCACATTGCCGGCTTCATCCCACGCCCGGCTCTGCAGCGTGGCCGGCCCGCCGTCCCAGCGCCACGGCATGCGGAAGCGGGTGAAGGCCTTGCTCAGTACCGGTTCCTGAAGTGCCGCCTCGGCCCAGCTCTGCCCACCGTCGGCGGAGATCATTACTTTCTCGATCCGGCCGGTGCCGGAATAGGCGATGCCCGAAATCTCGTAGAGACCGGGACCCTTCAACATCATGCCGTGCGAGGGGCTGGTGATAAAGGATTTGACCTCCTGCAGGAAATAAAACCGGTACGCCTTGCCGCTGGGCAGGATCTGCGAGTAGGTCCGCGCCTCATACATGCTCATGGCGGGCTGTTCCACGAGCTTGATACGGCGCAGGAATTTGACGTTCATGTTGCCCTCGTAGCCGGGCAGCAGCAGCCGCATCGGATAGCCGTTTCCGGGCATGAGGCGCTCGCCATTCTGGTAGAGCACGATCATGGCGTCATCCAGCGCCTTCTTCACCGGCACGCTGCGGCTTAGATGTGGCGAGTCCGCGCCCTCTGCGATGAGCCATTTCGCAGCAGGATCGATGCCGGTTTCCTCAAGCAGGGTCGAAAGCCTGATTCCGGTCCACTCCGCGCAGGAGACGAGCCCGTGCAGTGCCTGCACGGTCTCCTGCATCGGTTCGGGAGAAAACATCGGGGCGCTGTTGCCGCCGCATTCGAGGAACGACACGCGCGAGATCATGGGATAGCGCGACAGGGTTTCGAGGGTGAACTCCAGCGGCCGTTTCACCAGACCATGGATCACGAGCCGGTGCTTGTCCGGATCGATGGTAGGGACGCCGGCGTGATTGATGGCGAAATGCAGCCCATTCGGGGTGGTCGTGCCCTCCAGCAGATGGTGCGGCGTGCGCGCATGCGAATTGCGCGGCTCGTGGTTGGGATTACTCAGCGTGCGCGCCACCCTGGCCTCGAACTTCGACGGCACCTGATAGGCTGGCATCGGGTCGCCGACTTCAAGGCTCCATGGATCATCGGCGAGCGGTTCGGCGCCCGCAGCCGACGGGCCGATGCCCGCACTCATCGCGCCCGCGAACACCATGCCGCGCCCGAGCAGCGCGCGGCGGTCGATCAACCCGTTTCCGGCAGCGGCTTCCAAAGTTTGACCGCGCGCATTGCGATACCTGGCTTTGGCCATCCGAGCCTCCCTTGAGTACGGGGACGTTATCGATCGCCCCTTTGTACACTCCTTAAGGTAGCTGTTTGCGATATGGCCGTCCATATCCGGCAAAGCGCATCTCAGCGCAGTTTGCCATCGATGTCGCCCGCGCGAACCGCGCCGCGGCTCTGGACCTGGGCGGCCGAAGCCATCGCCGCGGAGGGCTATGGCGTGTTGGAACTGCCGAGCGGTGGATCGGGCTCGGCTGCGGACCGGCCGATGGTGGTTTTCAAAGCCGCGCGAAGATTGGAAAGGGCGAGCGGTTCAAAGCGAAACACGACGCGATGGCTTCCGGCCGGTACGGCCACGGCGCGGAACAAGCGAGCAGCCCGCAGGATTGGCGTTGGCTTGCCGTCGACCTCGGCAACCCAACCGGGATAGTACAGGTCATGCAGCACAAGCAGGCTGTCCGCGGTCGACTTCGTGATGAGCTCCACGCTGTCCGGCTTCGACGACTCAATTTCGGCGACGCCGCGAGCTTCCGACGACGGCAAGAAGATCGAACCGTCATGGGCGGCCTGTCCATCGATATCGATGGAGGAAAGATCGTCGGACGGCTCGCCGGGTTGTCGGCCGCTCGTTTGCGTTGCGACGGCTGCAGCTCCTTCGGACCGACGATAAAGGAGCGCTCGTGGCATCGCGCCAGTGAGCCGATAGATCCAAACGGGCGGCCCGGGAAGCAGAACGTCGGCTGCGGGCGGTGATCTTAAGCCCGGCAAGTCATTCAGCGGCTGGCCCATCGCCAGATAGGTAAGACCAAGGGTTCGTGCGAGCGGGCAGTCGTAATTGTCGAAGGAGAGCGGAAATCGTCGATAGAAGGCGCTCCAATTTTCCTCGCCCGGCGAAACCAAACGGTCGTACAAACCTATGCGGAGGGGATTGTATCCATTGGTGGCTTCCCATCCACGAACCATCGCGAGATTTTGCCAGGCGCCGCCGAGGCCAACGACCTCTACACGCGGGCGGTCGCCTCGCCGATGATCGGCCGCGATGGCGCCTTCGAGCAACGCGATCGCGTTGGCCTCCGCTCCCGTCGGCGCTTCGAGCACCGCATAATTGTTCCGGCTTTCGGCGTTAAGACGCGACGCCGTATTCCACCATAACAATTCCGCAACGCCAAGAACGGTGACGAATGTAGCGGCCGCAATGCGAGCCTGGGGCCGGCGCGCGCCAAGAAGAACATAGAAAGCGACCAACATGACCGCGCCCGCGACAAGGACCTCGCGGGCGGCATCCAGAGCGTGTCCAGTCTGGGCGGAGAATACAACGGCGGAGCCCACGACCGCTACCGTCGCCGAAGCCGCCGCCACGGCTCGTAGTGGCCGAGTGTGAAACTGGCCCTCGCGAATGTAATCGGTGAGGCAGTGCCCGACCAGAAATGCGAATGCAATGCCGAACAAGAAACTGGCGTCGGTCGGACGACGAAAAAGATCGATGCCGGGCACAAACCTGAACGCCAGTCCATAGAACGGGGTATAACGTCCCAGCATGAACAGGCTTGCTATTGCAAGGGTACAGGTCATCAGGCGACGGCCGCGACGCCACGCGCGGCCCCCTGCGATGCCGAACCAAAGCATCAACAGAACAGACACGACGCCCACGAACAAGTAGTTTTCCGAATCGTCGGTGAGGGCAACCGCCGGCAGGGTCGCCGCACCCGGGCCCCAATAGGTTCCATGCGTGCCGAAGATGTTCGCAACCGCCAGGGTTGCGAAATTGGCCGGATACAGCGACGCCCTGAGCGCGTCGTCCAGCGACTCGGCGGGCCGGTTCGAAAGCTGCGCGAATTGCAACGTCAGCAGCATGGGTATGATGAGCAATGCGCCGCCGACTGCTCCCATCGCCATCAGCATGCCTGACCGCTCACGCAAATAGACCATGGGCCGTGCCGAACGCAGGACTTCAGCCAGGGCGACCGCCACCAGCAACGCACAAAGCAGGAGAGCCACTTGGTTGCGGCCGAGTACCAGCCCGGCCGCCGTGATCGCAAAGCCGACGGCCGACAACAGCGAGCGCCGCTCGAGCGCGAGCAGCAGGAGCAGCAACGCTAATGGAAACACACCGTAACTAAGGATTATTCCGGTATGCTGAAGACGGGCGGAGGCAGCGCCGCCGAACATGAACAATGCCGCCGCCAGCACGCTGCTTGGGATTGGCCATCGCGCGCGCCACCCCATGACCGCGATAGCGATACCCCCTGCAAGCAAATGGGCGAAAACAACGAGATCGAATGCCCTCATGGTCGGGGCCGGGTCGAGAATGCCCCAGGCAACGAACACCGGCGAGAAAACCAGCGATTGCGGATCTGCTACGCTCGGATGTCCGCTGTAGTGATAGGGATTCCAGAACGGCCATTCTCCGCCGCGCAAAGTCGCGGACAGAAAGCGGAAGAATGCATAGAACTGGTTCTTGGAATCCCAGGGTACAACGGCATCCCGGATGATCCAGCGGCTGAGGGCGGCGAGCCAGATTGCCGTGACAAGACCGACTGAAATCGCCAATCGATCGGCCGCGGTTCGGTGTCGCGTCAGCGAGCTGCACTTCAACCCAAGGAGTTGCAAACTGTCTCTATAAACGTTTAACGCGAAAGGCCTGGGGCCCGTCGATTTGTTTATGCGACACGAGCGCTGATTGTCCCAGCTCCAAATTAGTTCCCGGTCTTGGAACCTGCCGGCGTCGTGAGAGTTTCTAACCGTCACTCTCATGAATTGGAGGTTCCTTGAACCGTCGACGCTTCCTGCAAGCTGCGGCTTCCTTGCCGCTTGTGCCTCCTGCCGCAGGTGGGCTGGTCGCGCCTGCACGGGCCGAGGCAAGCCCGTTCGATCGATCCGTCGTCAGGCAGTTCGCCCGCGAGGCGGCCGGCAAATCTTACGAGGCGCCCGATACGAAACTGCCGGATAACCTGAAAAACCTCGATTACGACCATTACCGGCAGATACGCTTCTTGTCGGAGCGCGCGCTGTGGCACAACGAGAAGTTGCCATTCCAGGTTCAGTTCTTTCATCGTGGCTTCTTCTATGAGCCGCGCGTGGACATCTACGAAGTCGCCAACGGCCAGGCGACCAAGATCGACTACCGTCCGGAGGATTTTTCCTTCGGCGGCAATTCGCCACCCAAACCCGATGCTGATTTAGGTTTTGCCGGCTTTCGGATTCACGCTCCGATGAACCGGCCCGATTACTATGACGAGGTGTGCGTCTTTCTGGGTGCGAGTTACTTCCGCGCGATTGCCAAGGGCGAAATCTATGGCCTGTCGGCCCGAGGATTGGCGATCAACACCGGCGAAACCAAGGGGGAGGAGTTCCCTCTGTTCAAGGCATTTTGGATCGAAAAGCCGGCCGCGAACGCCAGCTCCATCGTCGTGCACGCGCTGCTTGACAGTCAAAGCACCACGGCTGCCTATCGCTTCACGATCCGACCAGGCGACACCACCGTATTCGACGTGGAAATGGCCATCTATCCGCGCGTCGATCTCGATCATGCCGGCCTCGCGCCGATGACAAGCATGTTCTTCTTCGGGCCGAATGATCGCGTCGGCGTCGATGACTTCCGCCCCGCAGTGCACGATTCCGACGGCATCGCGATCTATAACGGACGCGGCGAGGAACTTTGGCGCCCGCTCAGCAATCCGAGGGATCTGCAGATCAGCAGCTTTTCCGACCTCAATCCGCGCGGTTACGGCCTGATGCAAAGGCAGAAGAACTTCTACTCATACCAGGACCTGGAATCCAGTTTCGAAAGACGCCCGAGCCTGTGGGCAGAGCCGATCGGAGATTGGGGCGAGGGCGCGGTTCAGCTGATCGAAATTCCCACCAAGGAGGAAATCCACGACAACATTGCCGGCTTTTGGCGACCGAAGAATCCTCTGCAGGCCAAGGGCGAGCATACCTATACCTATCGCCTCCATTGGGGACCCGACACGCCCAAGGTCTCGTCGCTGGTCCGGTTTTCTCGGACGGGTGTCGGCGCGAAAGGCGAGGACACCAAGATCTTCGTTCTGGATCTGATTGGAGACCGGCTCAAGTCGATCGATCCCAAGAGCATACGCGGCAATGTCACGGCTGAAAAGGCCGAGATCAAGAACATTGTCACCCAGCCAAACCCGGCAACCGGCGGCTGGCGATTGAGCTTTGAGATTCCGGTCAACGAGAAATCGCCGGTCGAATTGCGGGCCTCGCTGATGCAGGGCGACGACGCGATATCGGAGGTGTGGGTTTATCGATGGACACCCTGACGCAAAACCGCGGCTCTGGTTTGCCTCGGCGCGAGGGGCAAGAGTCGTTCCTTCCGCCGGAATCGCCGCTGCCGATGGCAAAGCAACAATTGCGCTCCGTTCAACCTGGCGACGGAACTATCAAGGTGCCGGGCTACATCGCGCTTCGGCGCGCCTGTATTTTTGTAGGCGCGGCTGCCATGACGGCGGTCGGCTGTTACGAGATGTACGAAGTCGTCCAGGTCGGCGGCGTTACGATCCTCGAATGGATGGTGCTTGGTCTGTACGTCCTGCTGTTCGCTTGGATTGCCCTGTCGTTCATGTCATCGCTGGCTGGCTTTGCGGTGCTGTTGTTCCGGGTCAGGGATCCTCTGGGCATCGATCCGGCCGCGCCGCTTCCGTCCGTGGGCAACAGGAATGCGATGCTGTTGCCCACGTATAATGAGGATCCCTATCGCATCATGGCTCGCTTGCGGGCGATGTACGAGTCGGTCGACCAGTCCGCACGGGGCTCAAGCTTTGACTGGTTCGTGCTTAGCGACACGACCGACCCCTCGATATGGATCGCGGAGGAGAAATGCTTTTTGCAGCTTCGCCGTGACCTCGGCGCTTCGAACATCTACTACCGCCATCGCCGGGAAAATATCGCGCGAAAATCCGGCAACATCGAAGATTGGATCAAGCGGTTCGGCGCGGGCTATGACCATATGATCATACTCGATGCCGACAGTCTGATGACGGGTGATACTATCGTCCGGCTCGCATCCGCGATGGAAGGGTATCCGAGGGTCGCCCTCATTCAGACGCTTCCCATCCTCGTCAATGCGAAAACATTGTTCGCCAGGTTGCAGCAGTTTTCAGGACGGCTATACGGACCACTGATCGCCGCAGGCATTGCTTGGTGGCATGGCTCCGAAGGCAATTATTGGGGACATAACGCCATCATTCGCGTGCGCGCCTTTGCACAGGATGCAGGGCTGCCCGAGCTGATGGGTCGCAAGCCGTTCGGCGGTCATATCCTCAGCCACGATTTCGTCGAGGCTGCGCTGATGCGTCGAGCAGGGTGGGAGATCAGGATGGTGCCGACTTTGGGCGGCAGCTTCGAGGAATGTCCCCCATCGCTGCTGGATTTCGCCGCCCGCGACCGCCGCTGGTGCCAGGGCAACATTCAGCATCTGGCCGTGCTCCCGGCGCGGGGATTGCATTGGGTTTCACGGCTCCATCTGCTCACCGGGATAGGTTCCTATCTCACCGCGCCCCTCTGGCTGATGTTCTTGACGCTGGGAATCCTTATCTCCTTGCAGGCCCAATTCGTCCGGCCCGAATATTTTCCGAAAGGCTTTTCCCTGTTTCCGACGTGGCCGGCGCAAGACCCAATTCTTGCTGCGTGGGTCTTCGTCGGCACGATGGGGCTGCTTGTTGTCCCAAAGCTTCTCGCCTGGATACTGCTCACAACGCAAGGCCGAATGCGCCACCAATTCGGCGGGGCGTTGCGCGCTTTTTTCGGGTTCGTGATCGAGACCATCCTGTCGGGGCTGATAGCGCCCGTCATGATGATCTTTCAATCCACGGCGGTCGGCGAAATTCTGCTGGGACGCGACTCAGGTTGGCAGGTCCAGCGCCGCGACGACAGTGAACTGCCGCGCGCCGAATTGATGCGCAAATACGCCTTTCCGACCTTGTTCGGGGTGATCATGGCTGCTGTTGCCTACGCGGTGTCGCTGCCGTTGCTGCTCTGGATGACGCCCGTGATCGCCGGCCTTTTGCTATGCATTCCGATCGCGATGCTGTCGTCCAGCCGGTCCGACCCGAACGCCGGATTGCTGCGCACGCCTGAGCAGACCGCTCCGCCTGACGTGCTCGTCCGCGCCAATGAGCTGGCGAATGGATCAGGCCGCCTTGCCGCCCCGCCGCTGCAGGAACTCCTTGAAGACGGCCCCTTGTTGGAAAGCCATCTGGTGAATCTTCCCGAGGACGGGCGCCGCAATCGCGGCCAAGTCGATCCGCACTTGGCGATTGCGCGCGCAAAGATCGAGGACGCGGAGAACTTCGACGAGGCGTTAAGCTATCTCACATCACGCGAGACGTTCGCTGTTCTCGGTTCGCCCACGATGCTTCGCGCTGTGTGCGCCATGCCGCGCGCAAGCTAGATGCTACGCGTGCCGCCAAGGTGTCCGTCCGCCGACCCCACGGCTTGTGAATCCGCGCCCTAAAGCGCGATGGGGTTAGGTTGAATCACCATCGCGCTTAGGTTCTTGATTGCGCATGATCTTTTCGGAAAACCGCTGCGCACTTTGCGCTAACGCGGCCCTTCGGGTCCGGATCATGCTCTAGCCCGCGGTGACGTCGACCAACTCGGTGCCGTCGAGCACCTGCTTTGCCTTGGCGCGGTCGAGATCGCCTTCCCAGGCGGCGACGACGACGGTGGCGACGCAATTGCCGATCAGGTTGCCGAGCGCGCGCGCCATGCCGATGAACCAGTCGACCGACAGCACCAGCACAAGCCCGATCGCCGGAATGCTGGGCACCGCGTTCAATGTCGCGGCCAGGATCACGATGGCTGAGCCAGGAACGCCGTGCGCGCCCTTCGAGGTGATCAGCGACACGCCGAGCACCAGCAACAGATCGCCAAACGACAACGGCGTGTTGGTCGCCTGCGCGATGAACACCACCGCGAGCGTCAGGTAGATCGAGAAAGCGTCGAGGTTGAAGGAATAGCCGGTCGGAATCACGAGCCCGACCACCGATTTCTTCACGCCGAGCCACTCGAGCTTGCGCATGATCTGCGGCAGCACGGCGTCGGAGGAGGCGGTGGCGAGAACGATCGTCAGTTCCTCTCGCAGATAAGCGAGAAATTTGAGGATGTTCAGCCCGGCGAGCGCCATGACGCCCCCGAGCACGCCGAGCACAAAGATCGCGAGCGAGACGTAGAACAGGAGCACGAGCGAGATCAGTTGCTTGAGCGAGCCGACGCCATATTTGCCGACGGTATAGGCGACCGCGCCGAGCACGCCGAGCGGCGCGACGCGAACGATCAGCCCCATCGTGCGGAACAGCACGGTGGATACGGCATCGATGAGGGAGGTGATGCGCTCGCCCTTTTCGCCGCCGACCAGAGCAAGGCTGACGCCGAACAGAATGGCGAAGAACAGGACCTGCAGCACGTCGTTGCGCGACAGCGCATCGAACGAGGTCGTCGGGATGATGTTGAGCAGGAAGCTGCCGATGCCTTCACCCTGCAGCTTCTTGGCATTGCCGGAGTAATTGGAGAGTGCATTGGCATCCAGCGTCGACGTATCGATGTTCATGCCGTGACCGGGGCCGAACGCATAGGCGAGCAGCAGGCCGACGACGAGCGCCACCGTCGTCATCACCTCGAAGTAAACCAGCGCCTTGACGCCGACCCGCCCGACCTTCTTGAGGTCGCCGGCGCCGGCGATGCCGTGCACCACCACGCAAAACACGATCGGCGCCACGATCATGGAGATCAGCTTCAGGAACGCATCGCTGAGGATCTTCAGGCTGACGGCAAAATCGGGTTTGGCCACGCCGAGCAGGATCCCGAGCAGAAGCGCCGCAAGAACCTGGACGAACAGCGACGTATAAAGCGGCTTACGCGCTGCGGGCGCCGTAACGGTCGTGATGGTTGCCATCGCACAAAATCCCCCGTTGGTTCCAAAGAACCGAGCAACAACCGTGCCAGTTTCTCAAGGTCGGATCGACCCCGCCTGGCCACAAAATCACAGGTCATTCGGTCTCTCGCGCGAGAGCGGCCTGATCTTGCTACCGCCAAGGCAAGCTAAGCCAAGCCGAGCGGGATAAAGTAATCCTGATGCCCTCGCGATCCCTGTGGTAGGCCAGTAACTCAAGGGAAGCGGCGATTGGCACAGAAATCCGAAATATCAGGGCATATCCGAGTAGGGCGCGCCGCGTTTGCCGCGACCATCGGCAATATGCTCGAGTTTTACGACTTCATCACCTACAGCTTCTTCGCCATCCAGATCGGCCACACGTTCTTTCCTTCGCAAAGCGAATTCAGCAGTTTGATGCTGTCGCTGGCGACGTTCGGCGCGGGTTTTATCACCCGGCCGATCGGCGGCATCGTTCTGGGGATCTACTCCGATCGCGTCGGGCGCAGGCCGGCAATGTTGCTGAGTTTCGCCTTGATGGGAGCCGCGATCCTGACTTTGTCGCTGACGCCCTCCTACGATACGATCGGGCTCGCCGCGCCGATCGTCGTGATTATCGCGCGCATGGTGCAAGGCTTTGCCCTGGGCGGCGAGGTCGGGCCGACCACGGCCTATCTCATCGAGATTGCTTCGCCGGAGCGCCGCGCACTCGTGGTATCCTGGCAGCCAACGAGCCAGCAGATCGCTGCGACAATCGGCGCGCTGGTGGGTGTCATCCTGAGCAAAGCGATGCCGGCCGAAGCGCTTGACGCCTATGGCTGGCGGATTGCGTTTCTCATCGGAGCCGCCTGCCTGCCGTTCGGCCTTTGGATGCGCCGGACATTGCCGGAGACGATCCCCCTGCACAAAAGCGAGACCGGCAAGCCGTCCGAAAGTGTAGGCCATTTGGCAACCGCCCGTCGTCATGCGCGTCTCATCACGCTGGCGCTGTTGATCCTGGCCAGCGGCACCATCGCGACCTACGTGACGCAATACATGACGACCTATGCGCGGACCACGTTGCAGGTGGCGCCGACCCTTGCCTTCGCGACGACGATGGTCAGCAACGGTCTCGGTATCGCCGGTGCCTTGCTCGGAGGCTGGCTGGCGGACCGGTTCGGCCGCAAGCCGGTGATGATCTGGCCGCAGCTCGTCACACTGGCGTTGACCTATCCCACCTTCCTGTGGATCGTTCATTCGCCCGGCGCGCTTTCACTGCTCGGTGGCTTTGGAATGCTGTCGCTGATCGGCTCGCTGCCGTTCAGCGCGTTCTACGCCGCCTTCGCCGAAGGCCTGCCCCAAAGCATCCGCGGCGGGGCCTTCGCGACCATCTATGCGGTCGCGATCGCGAGCTTCGGCGGCACCGCGCAATTGGTGGTCGCCTGGCTGATCTATGTTTCGGGAAATGCGTTGGCGCCGGCGTGGTATCTCCTGTTCGCGGGGATCGTCGGATTGATCGCCATGAGCCGCTTTCCTGAAACGGCCCCCGCAATCCGCGCGCCTATCGCGGCCAAGGCGAGCCAAGCGCGATCCATGTAGCGACGGCGATGGCCGTCGCAATGATGACATAGGATAACCAGGGTTTCACGCAGCGATAAACACCGCCACAGGTAGAATATTCGGCGTTTGCTTCGAAGGTCGTACTACGGCGAAGACCGCAGCTTCCAATGATCGAGGATATGGAAGCGAGAGTTTGTGTTGTCCTGGCGGAACAGCGCGATCGCATCGATCGCAAGCCTCTCGATACCGATCGTTGCAAATCGATCGCGCAGCATCGCGAGGATAGGCGCGCGCCGCGTATCATCGAGCCGGCCCGTCAGCGTCATGTGGAAGCGGAATTCTTCCATGACATAGGGATAGCCCCAGCGGTCGAGATAGTCGCACTGCCGAGGCGTCAATCCGGAGGGGTTGCGCCGCGCGCGATCGTCCGGCGTCAGTGGCGCGCGAAAGGCATCGAAGGCACTGACACAGTCACCCGCCAGCCGCTCCAGTTCGGCCGATCGTTCCGCAGGAACGACCGCGATGAAGCCGCTGATGGAATTGACCACGGGCTTGAGGACCGGAATGGTTCGCGGCGTATCCGCGAATGCCGCGCAGGCAGCAACAAGCTCCGCCTCGGTCTTGTCATCTGCCAGCGCCAACGGTGCTTTCAGCGTTGCATGAAAACCGTATTTTCGCGGATCCTGCGTCAGGTCGCGCCAGTCCGGTATGCCCTCCGCGACGCCGTCCGGAAAGGGGAGATCTTCGCCGCTCCACACATCGTAGCCGAGCAGGTTTGCGCCAAAGCGATCGAGTTCGGAGCCGGAGGCGGCGGCATAATAGATTGCATAGCGGGGGAAATTGGTCATTAGCGCGTTTTCCAGCGAAAGCTTGCCCCGGACTTGATCCGGGGTGGCCCCCGGTTCGCGTAACGAAAACGCGTCACGACAAAAAGCTCTAGCATAGAATAGAGCAGCCTCACTCTGCTGCAACCGCCTGGCGTCGGTTCGCCGACGAGACGACCAGGCGATCGGCATCGGTCAGGTGCACCAGGCGCCCGTCCGCAATGACGGCGACGATCCGCGGCCGCATCGGCACCTCCTCGTCGACGAGGATGAGATCGGCGCGATGTCCTTTCGTGAGCGTTCCACGATCGGAAAGGCCGGCGGCGCGCGCCGGCGCGGCCGAAATCAAGTCCCAGGCGTCGGCAAGCGGCAGTATGCCGTCAGCCGCAAGCCGGAATGCGGCCAGGATCGGCGCGGGGTAATAGTAGTCGGAGGCGAGCACTGAACACAGACCCTTCGCGATCATGTCGGAAGCATTGGTCCAGCCGGTGTGGCTGCCGCCGCGCACGACATTGGGCGCGCCGAACACGATGGCGTCGCCGCCGTCAGCCGCTTCGCGCGCGGTCTCCTCGTTGACCGGAAATTCGGCGATGCCGACGCCCTGGGCGCGAAACGCCTTTCGCATCTCAGGGCTCTCGTCGTCATGCGAAAGCATCCGGACGCCGGCCTTTCGCGCCAGCGCCGCCAATCGCGCGATCGATGCCGGCACTTCGTCGGCGCGGGAAAGCACGCGCGCGACCAGACGATCGAACGCCTCGTCGGAAAGTCCGGTGCGCTCGACCATGCGGCTGCGCTTCCGCGGATTGTCGAGCAGCGCCACCGTGGAATCCATGTGGTCGTTGAAGGCGAACAAATCGACGCGCCCGGCGGACAGCCATTGCCCGATCTCGTCTTCCGCATCGAGGTTGTAGGTTTCGTGGCGGAGGTGGAAGCGGGTGTCCGCTGCAAGCTGTGGCCGCAAGCTCTCGACGGCCTCGAGCAGCCGCTGCGCGTTGTCGCCGCTGCGCAGACCGGGCTCCCAGGACCAGGTCGTGGCGTGAAAGACCGTGGTGATGCCGTTACTGATCGCCTGCCGGTCACTATCCATCAGGGCCACGTCGATGGGGAAATCGACGCCGGCACGCGGCATCATCTGCCGCTCGAACGCGTCGCCATGCAGGTCGACGATGCCGGGCAGCACCAGGAGATCGCGGGCATCGAGATCGTGCGAGCCGCGTCCACGCGCGGCGCCGACGGCATGGATCTCGCCGTCCGCGATCGACAGCGAGCTGTCCAAGAGTTCTCCGCCGAGCAGGGCACGGCCGCCTTCAATGAAAATGTCGGTCACGATGCGGCGCTTCTTCTCGGGTTGCTCGAGCGGCTGGCGAAGGACGCCACTTCATATTTTTCGAGGAATTGCTCGATCTCGAGCTTTCTGAAATCGGGTAATGCAGCGCGCAGCGTCTCATGATCCCAGTCCCACCATGCAAGGCGCGCCAGTCTGTCGGCTACGGCTTCCGGAAACCGCCGCCTGATCGGCCGCGCCGGATTGCCGCCGACGATGGTATAGGCAGGGACATCCTTGGTGACCACGGCGCCGGCGGCGACGACTGCACCGGTGCCGATGCTGCGGCCGGGCAGCACGATCGCGCCGTGTCCGATCCAGACGTCATGGCCGATATGGACGCGGTGGCTTTTGCGCCACTCGAAGAACTCGGCCTCGTCGTGCTCGCCCGGGAAATAGGCGCTGGCCCGATAGGTGAAGTGAGCCTGCGTCGCCCTGTGCATCGGATGATTGCCCGGATTGATCCGCGTCATCGCGGCAATCGAGCAGAATTTCCCGATTCCAGTGTAAGTGATCTGGGCATCGTTGACCACGTAGGAATAGTCGCCCATGGCGACGTCGAGCAGGATGGTTCGCGCGCCGACTTCGCAATAAGCGCCGAGCCTTGTCTCGGTGAGTTTTGCGGTAGGGTCGACGACGGGTTCGACCGAAAGCATTTTGCCGGCCATTGGTGCTCCGAAAGGCGCTTGAGCGTGCACGTCATCGGCACGCTTGATGACAATGACATGACGATCAGATGACGCGGCGCGTGGGTGTGGATGGTTTCTGCGCCGCAGCGAGTTGTCACACGACTGTTGAATCCGGGCGCTAGCGATGAATGCGGCTAGGTGTCTGGAGCAAGGTATGCTGGTAGTAGAAGGCTTGACTTGCCGTTTTGGCATGAAAGCCGCGGTCGACAATGCATCGTTCTCCGTCGCGCCCGGCAGTTTCGTCGGTGTAATTGGCCGTTCCGGCGCCGGCAAGTCGACGTTGCTCAGGATGATCAACCGCCTTGCACCCGCCTCCGAAGGCCGCATCCTTTATGATGGCGTCGACGTCACGGCGTTGCGGGGCAAGCAGCTGCGGCAGTGGCGCGCCCGCTCTGCGATGATCTTTCAGCAGTTCAATCTGGTCGGTCGCCTCGACGTTTTGACCAACGTGTTGATGGGGCGGCTTTCGGAAATTCCATCCTGGCGCTCGCTGGCCCAGCTTTGGCCGGAGCAGGACGTCGCGGTCGCGATGTCGGCGCTGGACCAGTTCGACATGGCATCGCTTGCCGCACAGCGTGCCGATCAGCTTTCGGGCGGCCAGCAGCAGCGCGTCGCGATCGCGCGCGCCCTGGTGCAGGAGCCCGACATCATCCTCGCCGACGAGCCGATCGCTTCCCTTGATCCGCGTAACACCAAGATCGTGATGGACGCGCTGTTGCGTATCAACAAGCATTTCGGCATCACCGTCCTCTGCAACCTGCATTCGCTCGATCTGGCGCGCAGCTATTGCGATCGCCTGATCGGAATGGCCTCGGGCCGGATCGTGTTTGACGGCGCGCCGGCGGCTTTGACCGAGCATATCGCCCGAGAGCTCTACGATCTCGAGGCCGACGAAGTGATGGGCGCGGTGCCCGCCGAGGCAGCCGATCCAGCCATTCCGGCTCTCGGCAAGGCTGCGGCGGCCTGACTGTCCGCGCCGTTGAAAGGCGCGTGTTTCGAAGAGACGACTACCACCAACAACGATGGAAGGGTGCATCATGATGAACCGTAGACTAGTTCTGGCCGGCGTGGCGGCGCTGGCGTTCACCGCATCTGCGTCCGCGGAAGACTGGCGAGCGAAATATCCGGAGATCACTTTCGCTGTGGTGCCGGCGGAGAACGCCTCGGGCGTGACCGAGCGCTTCACGCCGTTTGTCGGCTATCTGTCGAAGGAGCTCGGGATCAAGGTCAACTTGCGTATCGCCAACGACTATGCGGCGGTGATCGAGGGCCAGCGCGCCGGCAATATCCAGATCGCCTATTACGGCCCGGCGTCGTTCTCACGCGCGCGCCTGACCGGGGTCAAGACGGATGCATTCGCGATCGACGTGAATGCCGACGGCTCCAAAGGCTATTATTCGGTGTTCTACGTGCTCGCCAACGGCCCGTATCAGAAGCTCGAGGATCTGAAGGGCAAGAACCTCGGTCTCGTCGATCCCAACTCGACGTCAGGAAACAACATGCCGCGGTTCAAGATGAATCAGATGGGGGTTGATCCCGAGACGTTCTTCTCGCAGGTCGTCTTTACCGGCAGCCACGAGAATGCGGTGCTGGCGCTGGCGCAGGGCACCGTCGACGTCGCCGCCAACTGGTGGAACGCGGAAGACGATTCCAACCTGACGCGCATGCTCGCCAAGAACATGGTCAAGTCGAAGGACGGATCACCCATGAAGAAGGAGGACTTCCGTATCATCGTGAAGTCCGACCTGATTATCAACTCGCCCTACGCCTA
>Ga0307479_10000178_pt1 | contig 59572 bp, 47 predicted proteins | sample atmos_gasesECM4C_FD_203743 | JGI IMG/M metagenome (GOLD analysis project Ga0307479, IMG submission 203743) | Hardwood forest soil microbial communities from Morgan-Monroe State Forest, Indiana, United States - atmos_gasesECM4C_515 | ecosystem: Environmental > Terrestrial > Soil > Temperate...
GATTGCGTATCTCGCGCCTGAAGAGCGCTACGTGGAAAAACTGGCCACGCCCGACGTCACCATTGCCGACCTGATCGGCGACATCGATCCCATCAAGGCGGCGCGCGACGGACACCAACTTTCCAGTGAGTTTACGGTTCACTACGGCCTACTGCCTCGCGCCAATCGGGGCATCTTCGCCGTCAACGAACTTCCCGATCTCGCGGGAAAAATTCAGGTTGGCCTGTTCAACATCATGCAGGAAGGCGACGTACAGATTAAGGGCTACCCGGTGCGCCTGCCGCTCGATCTCGCTATCGTGTTCAGCGCAAATCCCGAGGACTATACGGCTCGCGGGAAAATCATCACGCCGCTTAAAGACCGGATTGGCTCGGAGATTCGCACGCACTATCCCGCCACGGTGGATGAAGGCATTGCCATCACCGGGCAAGAAGCCTGGACCCGCCGGAACGGCCATGCGATGCACCTGCCTAATTACATTCAAGAGGTGATTGAGCGCATTGCTTTCGCCGCCCGCGAAGATAAAAAGATTGATAAACGATCGGGCGTGAGCCAGCGGCTGCCCATCTCCGCGATGGAAAACGTTATCTCGAACGCCGAGCGCCGGGCCATCCGCAACGACGAGAAACTTGTGGTGCCGCGCATCAGCGACGTCTACGCCGCTCTTACCGCCATCACTGGCAAACTGGAACTGGAATACGAAGGCGAGATGAAGGGCGCGGATTTCGTGGGCCGTGAACTGATTCGCTCCGCCATCGCCAAAACTTACGATCAATATTTCACCGGCGCCAATGTGCAGCAGATTGTGCAGTGGTTCGACCTTGGCGGCGAGATTCAGTTGTCGGATTCGGTATCGGCGCTCGAAGCGCTGGAGAATCTGAAGGAGATTCAGGGACTGGTGGATAAACTCGGGCCGCTCGGCGTCTCGCAGAAAGAGAGCCCGGAGCAGCAAGTCTCGGCCGCGGAGTTCATCCTCGAAGGCCTGCATGCGCACAAGCGCATTGGCCGCAACGAGGAACGAATCTTTAAAGCTGGGGAGAAAAAACCGGAGCCGGTGCGCGAGAAAGGTTTCGACAAGGAAGAACCACCGTATAGGCAGAGAAGACAGTTTAACTAGAGTCGTCGGTCGTTGGTCGTTGGTCGTTGGTCGTTCGCCAAGATCAAAAGCCAACGACTAACGACGAACGACCAACGACGGTTTTATGAAACGCATCCGCTACAGCAAATACGTCCCGGATCCTGCGGGCGAGATGAGCATGGAGGACTTGCTCAGCGCGCTGTCGGACTACCTGCTGCAGAGCGGCTTCCAGAGCGACATGTGGTACGAGATGCCCGAGGGCGAGCAAACACTCGAAGACCTTCGCCGCGCCATCGAGCAGGCACTGATGGAAGGCGATCAATTCGACGACGAGATGCGCGAACGTCTGCAGCAAATGGCGGCGGATGGCGAACTGGACGAACTCATCGAAAAACTGATCGAGCGCATGCAGCAGGAAGATTACATTTCAATCGATCGTCCATATGAAGACCAGCCGCCCGATCCTGCGCGGCCATCCGGTACTGGCAGCCAGATCGGAGAAAACCAGCAGCAGGCCAAATTCGAAATCACCGACAAGAGCCTCGACTTCCTCGGCTTCAAATCTCTACGCAACCTGCTCGGATCGCTCGGCAAATCCAGTTTCGGACGCCACGACACGCGCGACCTCGCCACCGGCATTGAGGCCAGCGGATCTTCCCGCACCTACGAGTTCGGCGACACGCTCAATCTCGACATCACGGCTACCCTTTCGAGCGCCATCCAGCGTGAAGGCCTCGGTTTGCCGCTCAACATTGAGTATTCCGACCTGCAAGTCCACCAGTGTGAGTATCAATCTTCCTGCGCCACAGTCCTGATGCTCGACTGCTCGCACTCCATGATTCTCTACGGCGAAGACCGCTTTACTCCGGCGAAAAAAGTTGCCATGGCGCTCTCGCACCTCATTCGCACGCAGTATCCCGGCGACTCACTTTCGCTGGTACTCTTCCACGACTCTGCCGAAGAAGTCCCGCTCTCGCAGCTAGCCCGCGTCAAGGTCGGACCGTATTACACGAACACGCGCGAAGGTCTGCGCCTCGCGCAACGAATTCTCCAGCGGCAGAGAAAAGACATGAAGCAGATCGTCATGATCACCGATGGCAAACCGTCCGCCCTTACCCTCGAGGACGGACGCATCTACAAAAATGCCTTCGGGCTCGATCCCCTGGTCGTCAGCCAGACGCTCGAAGAAGTCTCGAAGTGCAAGCGCGCCGGCGTGCTGATCAACACCTTCATGCTCGCGTCAGATTATGGCCTGGTGCAATTTGTCCAGAAGGTAACCGAGATGTGCCGCGGCAAGGCTTACTTCACCACGCCTTACACTCTGGGGCAATATCTCTTGATGGACTACATGTCGAGGAAGACCAAGACCATCCATTGAGGCCGCTCCGACTCGCCCCGCGGCCCAGACTGCTGATACTCTTTTAGTAACCCATGGCAAACTGCATTCGATGTGGCCGCCAGCTTCCCGGCTTAACCTTCGGCAAGAAGATCTGCCAGTGGTGCGTACAGCACGAAGCTGCGCAACGCGGCGAAGTTGTCGAGCAGGCGAAACAGCCGGTCATGCGTACTCCTTGGGTCCGCGGCGGCGAATCCACCATCAGCCTTACGCAGATAATCTTCGGCATCAACGTGGCCGTGTTCCTCGGCATGGCGCTCGCCGGTTCCACCGTGATGGACTTCTCCGGTGAAGAAACCATCCGTTGGGGAGCGAACTGGGGGCCGCTCACGCTCACAGGGGAGTGGTGGAGACTGCTCACCTGCGTGTTCGTTCACGGCGGCGCCATCCACATCGCTTTCAATATGTGGTGCCTCTGGAACCTCGGTGCTCTCGCCGAACAACTTTACGGACGCTGGATGTACGCTGCGATTTATCTCACTTGCGGCATCGGAGCGAGTCTGGCAAGCGTGGCGTGGCATCCGGGCGTGCCCAGCGTCGGCGCTTCTGGAGCCATTTTCGGACTGGCTGGCACACTCATCGCCGCTTTTAAGCTGGGCGAGTTCTCCGTGCCGCGCTCCGCCCTTCAAGGTACCTTGCGCAGTCTGGGCATGTTTGTGGTCTACAACCTGATCTTCGGGCAGGTCATCGGCACCACTGATAACGCTGCGCACATCGGCGGCCTCATCACCGGACTCATCCTCGGCGCACTTGTCGCAGTCTTCGCACCCCAGCACGATCAGGACGTGAGACGGCTTGTTATTCTTGCAGCCGTAAGTCTGGTCCTCGCCGGAGGCGCAATTGAACTGGCTCATTATCACGGTGTCCCCCTGCATCTGGGACGCTCCTCGATCTCATCGGAAGACGGCCGACCGGGCCCCACGACAGCGCATCTCGAAAAAATCGTGAAGCAGCGCCCTAACTTCGTTCCTGCGCGGTTCGACCTCGCACAGGCGTACTTCAATCAAGGGAAGTACGCGGAGGCGGAAGCCGAACTCAAGCGCGTCCTCGAACTCGAGCCGCAGCACCCGGGAGCCGGGTCTTTGCTGGGACTGGCGTACCTGAACCAGAATCGCTCGCAGGACGCGAAGGACACTTTCACTAAACTACTCGCGCGGGACGCAAACGACGCGGAAGCTCATTACGGGATGGGCCTGGCTCTCGCTGCCCAGGACGATCATCAGGCGGCCGTCGAAGAATACAAGACTGCCGCCCGCCTCGACCCGCAAATTGGGGGCGTTAATTACAACCTCGGCCTTTCCTACGCCAAACTGAACCAGACCGACAACGCCATCGCTGCCTTCCTAAAAGAGCAGCAGCAGAGCGGGGACGACCCCGAACTGGAAACGGCCCTTGCCGCCGCCTACCAGGCCAAAGGCATGATGCAACAATCCGAGGAAGCAAAACGCAAAGCAGCGCAGTTAAGAGCCGCGCAATAATATCGATGATTGCTGATCGATCAAAATGTGCGACGAGTGGTAGCAGCCAAGTACTGGGTACCAGGTACTAGGTACTAGCCTTCAACTCCCCAACCGCCCGCCATGCCTGATTGATGGCTTCGTCGGTATAGGCGTAAGCCCCGGCGTCGGCGTTGGCGATGGCGATTCGGCCGAAGGTTTTTCGCGCCACTTCGCAGGGAGTCTCGCCGCCCTCCAGCCAGAAAGAATCGAACAGCGAGTTGTATTCATAAGCGTATCCATGCGGCCAGCGATTCACGGTAATGGCTGCAATGTCGCGGGCAGGATCGAAGCCGCCTGCTCCAAGCGTGCGCGCAAGCTGCTCGCGGATCTTGCGCTCCATCGTTTCAAACGTGGTGTTGAAGAGTTCGATGCGGCCCGCGGTGTGTTGCTCTCGCGAAGGGCGCCCCGGCTTGCACGGAGTCTTCATCATGTGAACCACGATGGGCTCTTCCGGCTTGCGGGCGCATTCATAGCCGCCCATACTCACGGCCAGGTCGAGCGTGACGCGCGAGTGATAGCTGCCCGGAGCGTAGACCGCATTCGTGTTTAATTTCTGAAAGGCTGTCCAGTTGTGCAGGGCAACATTGGTGTAGAGCAAGGGAACTTTCTGCGCCGAGCTTAAGGCGTCCTTCTGTTTTTGCGGCAACTCTTCGCAGATGTACGGGATGACCACGTGCCAGCACGCCAGGATGCAGTTCCTGGCCTTCGCGGTGAACACTTTGCCGCGGCGCGCGTAGGCTACTTCAACTTCTTTTGCCGCGGCCGTGTCTCCAACGTGTTTCACGCGCACCGCAGTGCTGTTGAGGCGAATCTTGACCGGCGAAGCCGCCGCGTCCAGCTTTGAATAATTAGCGCGAGCTAGTACCACGTCGGTGGCCGAATTTCCCGGCATCACATCCGGAATCAGTTTGCGCACGAGCATTCGGGCAATGCTTGCGTTGCCATCGGGAAAGTGAAAGAAATATTTCTCGGCCTCTTCATTCGGAATCGTGTCGCGATTCATTCCCTTGCCGGGTGCCGGATCGAGGTTCATCCCTTCGAATCCGGGGAGATCAAGTCCCCAGGCATCTTGCGCCGCAACCGCATCGATTCCTAAACCAAACAGCGGCTGCGGCACCGCCTGAAAAACCTTGACGACATCCTCATGCACCTTCACAGTGTCCCTGAGGAAGGCGGCATAGCTCATACGCGCCAGCTTGGCTTTCTTCTCTGTGGAGGTGAGACCGGGAAAATAGTCTCGTTTGTCGCCAAGCAATCGCTCGAAATCTTTTTTGGCCTCTGGGACGATGGGCGCTTCGGCGAGAAACATTTTCCACGCCTCAGCTTTGTCGGATATGAGGTAATCTTTTTCACCGCCGCTGAATGACAACGGGCCTGTTACCAGCCGGTCGGTGCCAAAGGTTTCTTTGTCGAAAAAGACTTTCGAATGCAAGCCCAGCCCGTGATAAAGCTTGGCGTCGTGGTACTTGGGATAGGAGGCGACGTCGATGCCCAGCTCCTCGATCAGGCCGCGGGCTTCTTTGCTGTAAGGCGCGGGGCTCTCAATGGAAAACGTTCCGCCGAAACCGAGGCGAAATGCATTGCCCACGCGAAACTCGTTGCGCTTGGCGTGTCCGCCAAAGTCGTCGTGATTGTCGAGGATGAGGACGCGCGCTTTGGCGCCGGCAGCTTTGCGATAGAAGTGCGCGGCGGCCAGACCGCTGATGCCGCCGCCCACGATGATCAGGTCGTAACTTTCGCCGGTGTCTTGCGGCGTGCCGGCGGCATCCCAGAAAGTTCCGTCGCGCAAGGAGTGCGCTGCATCGAAGGAACCCGGATGGCTGCCGCGCAGTCCAGTGAGCGCAGGCGGATAGGAGTCAGGCGATTTTTCTGGATCGACACTGCCCGCGGCAAACAGATGCCACGGCATCATCGCCGCTCCGGCAGTTACGGCAATGCCGTTGATGAAATCACGGCGGGTGATGTTGCGCTTCATTCCGAGTTCGCGGTCGGTATGGTCGCTCATAGGGCTTCAGCGTAGGAATCGCGCAGCTTAGCCTTCGGATTTCTTGACCGCCAGTTCTGCGCCTTGGAATCCGATGCGGCTGTGCGTACCGTCACAGAATGGTTTGTTCACCGAGCCGCCACAGCGGCACAGGGAAAACGCGGGCTTACCGCTGAGGTCATACGGGGTACCGTTTACGTCGACGAGTTCGATCGAACCCTCAGGCGCTTCCACGCGATAAGGGCCATTGGGGCGGACTGTGATTTTGACTTGAGCCATGGTCTGAATTCCTCCAACCTTACGGGTTTCTAGTAAGGATAAAAAGATATCACTAAGCGGGGGCGCGTGTCGCGTCGGGGGCGTTGTTCACCACTTCCCTTAGCGCCTGAAGGCGCGGTCATGGCGTGCAGTTTGCGACACGATTGAAGTCGCGCCCTTCCCTATCGATTTTCCCAGGTGATTCGTGCTGGGTTGAGCGGCGCCCTCTTACTTCAGGTCATCGACTATGTACAGATCAGACAGGGTGCGGATGTAGCCATAGACGTAGGCCCGCGCATCGGGCGTGATTGTGATTCCGCGAATGGTATCGATGCCTGCGGAATCGGCTGGTACGAGTTGCTTCCACAGTTTTCTCTTTCCGGTGGACAATTCGAGTTCGTACACTTTAGATGGAATTTCTCCAAAGTGGAACACATAAAGGAAGTGGCCATCCGCGGACCAGCCCGTCGGAGCCTCGTCTGGCTCGGTACCGGAAACGAGCACGGGTTCGCCGGCGGCGACGGGATAAAGGTAGATTTTGTGATCCGGAGCGACGCTGGCGACAAAATCGCCCTTCGGAGAGATCACAACTGACGGGTTGACACCTTCGGGACTGATCGGACGCGGCTTGCCTTCCTTTGGCGACTCTACGTAAAGACGAAATCCGTGGCCGGGCTCATTGCCGGAAAATACCAGCCGTTCTCCATCGGGAAGCCAGCGTCCCCACAGGTGATTGATGGAATCGTGGGTAAGGATCCGCGCTTCGCCGACTCCGGTGGGTAGCAGAACCAGCGGTGAAGGAGTGGAGTTGGGTCGCGAAAGCGCCCATTTCCCGTCAGGAGATAACGACAACCCAATGCCATCACTCAACCGAATCGCAGGCGAACTGTCCGTCTTGCGGAGGTAGACCGCATATTTCGGACCTCCACCTTCCCCGGTCTCGGCAAAAAGAACGGTTCGACCATCGGCCGACAAATCGCCGGGCGACGACCAGTCAAGCCATGACAAGTCACGCTCCTTCGTCTCGCCGGGAGCGAGGCCGATCATGCCCGCGCGGTCGTTGCCCCGCGTGAGCAGTACGTTACCGTCGCGGTCCACATCGAGCAGAGTCAATTCTCCGGGAACGCGTGCCAGCAACCTGACAGCCCCGGAGAGACTGACTGCGTAGAGAGACCGGTCACCGCCTGTGCGAGTGGCGGTAAACCAGATTTCATCGTTCTTGGGCGACCATGCGATACCTTGAATGCTGTCCCAACCGGTGCTGAGTGTTGTCTTCTTTCCGGCTAGATCCACCATCGCGACTGCCCCGCCATCATCGCCCAGTTGGGGATGATCGATAAAGGCGACGATGTCGGCCTTTGGCGAAATACGAAGATGACCGATCCAGCCATCCGCTTCGTAAAGCAGCTTGCCCGGCGGAAACTCAAGTCGGTGCCGGCCTTGCTCTTGCCGCACGATTGCCAGCGTGCCGCCGTCGGGAGACCAGTCGGCAAATTCGACGTTCTCCATGACCTCGCGCGGCGCGCCGCCAACCAGAGGCACACGCGCCAGTGTGCCGGAATAAAGAAATTGCGCAATGGGATGACTCCGCAGCGAGAGTGCCATCTCGCCCGACGAGGAGACGGCCAGGACGTCGGCACCGGCGGGCTCCAGTTCATGCGACTCAGGACTCTCCGGCCGCGTGGTGAACAGCTGCAGCGACTTCCCTTCCCAGGCCGCGCTGTAAATGATGGTTTTGCCGTCGGGAGCAAAACGTGCCGCGTGAACCATTCCACGGCGGAAAGTGAGCGGATGGTACGCCGGCAGTGTGGCTTGGACCCGCGAGCGCTGCAAGAGGAACATTCCCGCGCCAACACCGAGGATCAATGCTATCGCGGCAGCGGCCAATGCGGTCATGAGCAGACGTCTTCGCGACTCCGGAGCTTCGACGACCGCAGCAGCGGCGGCGCCTGATGCGAGGGCGACTATACCGGCCGCCCGCACACGCGATGTGTCCAATGAGCGCTTGATGCGCTTCAAGTCTCCGCGAAGTTCGGCGGCAGTCTGGTAGCGGAACTCGCGCTCCTTCTCAATGGCTTTGAAAATCAATTCTTCAAGCTTCGGAGGAATTGCCGGATTCGCGATTGATGGCGATGCCGGCGTGCGGTTTAAGATGGCCTCGGAGATCACGCCGCTACTGCTGCCGGGAAATGCCAATCCCCCGGTGGCCATCTCGTAAAGCACGGAGCCGAACGCGAACAGATCGGTGCGAGGATCAAGTTCTTCAGCTCGAACCTGCTCCGGCGACATGTAGGCGACGGTTCCAATGGTGGAACCCGGGGTGGTCATCATCGCGCCGTCGGTAGCCGTCAGCAGGGCTGACTCCGAGCTGCCACCACGGCTTTCCGGGGCAAGCTTCGCTAGGCCGAAGTCCAGCAGCTTGGCTTGCCCACGCTTGGTCACAAAAATGTTGGCGGGCTTGATATCGCGATGGATGATTCCTTTGGAGTGTGCGGCATCGAGGGCGTCGGCAATTTCGATGGCCAGATTGAGCAGCGTTTCCGTATCGATGGGACGGCCGTCGATGCGGTGTTTCAGGGTCTGGCCTTCGAGGAACTCCATGACGATGAAGGCCTGGCCGTTTTCCTCGTCAACCTCGTGGATGGTGCAGATGTTGGGATGGTTCAGCGCCGAGGCGGCGCGGGCTTCGCGTTGAAAGCGGTCCAGGGCCTGGCGGTCCTTGGCCAATTCGTCCGGCAGAAACTTGAGCGCGACAGAGCGGCCGAGCTTGATATCCTCGGCGCGGTAAACCACCCCCATGCCGCCGCCGCCCAGCTTCTCGATGACGCGGTAGTGCGAGATAGTCTTGCCGATCATCGTGTCGGTCATCTTATGAATTGCGTTGCCATCAACGAGAAGAGCCCGCCTCCGTGCGCGACCATCTTAGGGATGAAGCAGCGGCAAGTCAATGGATTCGGAGGAAGGCGCAAGACGCGGAAAAAATGGAGCCAACTCGTGAAATACCGTGTACCGTTCGCTCAGCGCTGGTAGATCACCTTGCCGTCGAAGATGGTCATATCGATTTTAGTCTTCTCGATCGCCTCGGGCGGAATTGTGAAGATGTCGTCTGAGAGCACTACCAAGTCGGCCAGCTTACCCGGTTCGATGGATCCTTTGATCGTTTCCTGGTGCTCGGCGAAGGCGGAACCCATGGTGTAGGCATGGACTGCCTGCGCAACGCTGATGCGCTGCTCAGGAATCCAACCGTTTGGGTTCTTGCCGTCGAGCGTGCGGCGTGTGGTTGCCGCATAGATGCCCATCACTGGATCGAGTGGCGCGACGGGCCAGTCGGATCCGAAGGCGAGTGTCGCGCCTGCATCCAGCAGCGATTTCCATGCATAGCTTGATTTGATTCGCTGCGGGCCGATGATGGTTTCGGCCCAGCGGCCGTCGTCGATTGCGTGGAAGGGCTGCATGGAAGCGATCACGCCAAGCTTTGCGAAGCGCGCGTAGTCCTCGGGATGAAGGTGCTGCGCGTGCTCGATGCGAGGACGCCGATCGGCAGGACCATTGTCTTTTTCCAGGCGGCTGTAGAGATCGAGTATTGTGCGGTTGGCGCGATCGCCGATGGCGTGGATCGTCAGTTGAAGTCCGGCCTTGTCGGCCTGGCGCATGGATTCGTAGAAATGCTCGACGTCGAGAAGATCAGGGCTGGCGAGGCCGCTCTTCGCTGGATTGTTCGTGAACGGCTCATCCATCCAGGCAGTTTCAGAACCAAGGGCGCCATCGGCGAAGGCTTTCAGGTTGCCGAGGCGGAGATAAAGACTGCCAAACGGCGCAACGATGCCGGCATCGGCCAGCGTCTTCCAGTCTCGGACGGGAAGAGCCTCGTAGATGCGGACCGTCAACTTGCCAGCGCGCTCCCTCTTCTGGAACTCGCGAAAGTTGTCGGGCTGGCCTTGGTCTACAGAGGTGTCGGCCATGTTCTGCACGCTGGTTACGCCGTGCGCAGCTGCTTCGCGCATGGCAGCTTCCATGGCCCGGTCCTGCTCTTCGGGAGAAAGCGGAGGCATGACACGCTCAACCAGACCAGTGGCCGCGTCTTTGAGAATGCCGGTCGGATTGCCGTCTTTGTCGCGCTCGATTTCTCCGCCCGGCACGTCCTTCGTGTTTCGGTCGATGCCCGCCAGCTTCATGGCTTGCGCATTCGCTAGGGCCATGTGTCCGTCGAGCCGCCACAGGAATGCAGGATGCTCGCCGGAGACATCGTCAATTAACTGGTGGTCGGGCAGAACCGGCGGATTCCAGCGTTGATGATCCCAAAGGCCGTTGCGAAGCCACGCACCTTTTGGCAGGGTTCTGGCGAATTGAGCGACGCGCTCCTTGAACTCGGCCTGGCTGTTTGCAGTACCAAGATGCACGCTGATCAGCGAACCGCCGCCGCCGAGGAAATGCACATGGGCATCGTTGAAGCCGGGCAGGAGAAGGCGGCCGCCGAGATCGATAATGCGGGTCTCGGGGCCCGCGAGTCTTCGAATCGCCGCATTATCGCCCACCGCAAGGATCTTCGAGCCATCCAGCGCCACCGCCTGCGCGAAGGGCTGCGCCGGATTTTCCGTCCACACCTTCCCGTTGACCAAAATCAGGCTCGCCTGCGTTGCCGACGCGCTGCAGCACCAGGCGCAGAGCACAACGAGGATGACGAGCGAGTACAGCCAGGAACACTTCATTGCAACTCCCTCGAAACTGCGTAGCGATGGTCCGCGATCACGGGATTATCGCGGGAGGATGGGAAGATTTCAAGTTTGGCCGCGTCAACAATTTAGGATCGTCCACCTGCCCCGCTTATGGATTCAGTCGTAGTTCAGCCGCACCCGCTGATGCGACTCGGTCGACGCGAAGAATGCGGCGGATGTCGAACACCAGGACCACCCCGCCGATCACAACTACCCAGATAGCCGAGCTGGCCGCCCAGGTTTTGATGGAATTGACGAGTCTCGCGGCCCCGGTGGACGGCACATCGTTTCCGCTGAGCGATTCCAGGAGGTTTGCGCATGTGAGACTCAGAAAACCAAGCTCAAGGACTAATGTCCAAAGACGTACGCTGCACCCAGCCCGCTGTTGTAGTTGGGTGCTCCGGCGATGGCTATGTTTCCTTGCAGGGCGATCGAGCTCCCGAGCGCATCGCCGCTGGCTCCATTCAGTTTGGCACTGAACTTTGAAGTGGATTTCCATCCGCTGGACGGCTCGACGAAGACATAGGCCGCACCGGAAGGACTGTTTGAGGGAGCACCCACCGACGCGGTAATACCGGCGAACCCCGTGGAGGAGCCGAAACGGTCGCCGCCGGCTCCGTCGGAAGCAGCGAGCCTGGCGTTGGGCGAGGAGGTTGTCGTCCAACCCGTAGCGGGTTTCGAGAACACATAAGCGGATCCCTGGGAGGTCAGGGCACTGGGAGCGCCCACCACGACCGTGCTGCCATCGGTGGCGAGAGAGAGGCCGAAACTATCGCCGAGCTGACTGTCGGAGGATGTCAACTCTGCGTTGAATGTTGAGGTGGTGATCCAGCCGCCCGTCGGCCTAAGGAAAATGTACGCCGCCCCGGTGTTCGCTGTTACGCCCGACGCGCCGGCGATGATCGTATCGCCACTGACGCTCACCGCCCCACCCAGGCCATCGTTACTACCCCCAGTGGATACCGTAAGCTCCGCGGTCTGGGTCATTTTTCCCCAGCCACTTTTCGGCTTCACGAAGACATATATCGCGCCGCCGACGCCCTGGCCTGGAGCTCCCACCACGATCGTATTTCCACTGATGGCCACAGAAGCGCCTAAGGCAGAAAAACTCTGCTGGTCTGAGGCAATAAGATTAGCGCTTTCACTCATGTCGTGCCAGCCCGACTTTGGCTTCACAAAGACGTACGCCGCACCTGCGAGATTATTCCCGTAGGCCGCTCCTACAACGACCGTGTCTCCCCGAATCGTAACCGACGTCCCAAAGGACCATAAGTGCAGCTGCTCGACCGACTGAAGTGTCGCTACTTGGGTGACCTTCCCGCCAGCTGCCTTTTGAAACACATAGACCGCGCCCGCGCCTCCGCCCTGGCCGGTGTACATAGGCGCTCCGACCACCACCGTGTCACCGCTGATAGCGACCGAAGAACCCGCCGAATCTCCTCCTTGTGTGTTCAGGTCGCGCAGAATCCCCAATTGCGTCCAAGGATCGGTGTTGGCGCTCCCGTTCAGGCTATGTAGCACCGTTTCTTGCTGGGCAGCGGCGGGCGGGTCCGACATAAGCAGGGCGATGCCAAACAGCACCAATACGGGGGCCAATCCTCTAGAAAACTTCTTGTGCAGCATCGTGGCAATTCTCACGTAGGGCACCGGCATAAAGCCCAATGCATTGCAGAACAGGTGTGAAACATCCCATACGTAATGCCCGATGTCAAGATGCAGGATTCTGCGACACTGGAGGCGGGCCACGACAATGAGCACAGACAGTCCGAACAGACCGGCACGGCTCACAGTGCGTATCGCCATGCCACTGTGTGTGTAAGTGGCCGATTTCGTCAACACGTCAGGACCTTCTGCCTACTCGGCGAAGGAATTCGGCGGGAGTTCAGCCCGCAGTGGAGGATGAGACGGGCGCGACCCGGAGGAGGCGGCGAACGTCAAACACAAGAACGATAGCGCCGATCACAACTACCCAGATAGCCGAGCTGGCCGTCCAGCAGTTGATGGAATTCACGAGTCTCGCGGCCTCGGTGTGCGGCACATCGTTTCCGCTGAGCGATTGCAGCAGGCTGGCTCGGCACAGCAGGTACACCAGGCCCGAGCCATATACGTCGAGGCCGAGGCGAAAGCTGGCGCTGAGGCGCGTCCAGCGCGGTTGAGACAGGTTCAAACAGGCAAGGGGGATGCTGAGTCCGTTGAGCGCTATCAATGCCCAGATGAAGTAAGGCCAGTGGGGCGCCAGCGTAGCGGTCACACCAAAGAAGTGAAACACGCGGTGGCAGGCGTCGATCTGTACCAGGATGGCCATGGTTGCGACGATGAACGTCAACTCGAAAATGGTTCCGCCGCGAGAGATGTGGTTGGGATCACGCTCGGCGGGGAGCGCGCGAGGGTTCCAATTGTTCACCAGGTGTGACCGCGCCTGGGAGCGATCCAGTAGCCCGAAGACCGGGGTGTTGAAGAAAAGCGAGTAGGTGCACGCGAGCCACCACGGCTCGAGCGAGGCGAACAACGCGGCTCCGGGATGATCGGCGCGAAAATCGGGGGAAAAGATGGCGATGCCCAGCCAGAGAAGCAACAAGAGAAGCAGGAAATACAAGATCAGCGAGCGGATGATCACCCTGTAAATGGGGAAAAGTGTCGGGCCAATCAACGACCGCTGCGGCATATGGCGCCCAGCCACGGCCATGGGAGAGCCGCAGCGTTTGAGGATGGGCTCGACTTCGTCGTCGGTGAGTTTGCGGCCGAGTTCGGATTCCTTCTCCTCGAGTTGCGAGCGAAGATCCTCGGAGAGCTCCGCGATGATGTCATCCTTCTGATTGCGCGGCAGCCAGAATTTGACGGCGTGCAGGTAACGATCGACGAGTGCCATTGCCTTGCTCCTGTGCGATTAAAAGATATCTTCCAGCGATGTGTGAATGCTTTTCCACTCGATCAACAACTGTTTAAGGATCAACCTGCCATCGGGAGAGAGCCGGTAGAAGCGCTTGTTGCGCCTCTCCTCTTCCCTCCACTGGCTGACCAGCAGGCCTTGAGTCTCCAGGCGGCGAAGCAGCGGATACAACGTGCCTTCGTCGATGGCCATGCCATGGTCAGCCAGGGTTTTGCGGAGGGTATAGCCATAGTGTTCGGTTCGCAGGGCCGCCAGTACGGCCAGGGGGAGACTGCCGCGGCGAAGCTCCTGGCGAAGGTTCTCAAATCGGTCATCGCTCTGCGTCTCTGTGCTAGGCGACATATAGTGTATGTCATACACTATGTATCACACAGTATTGGATGTCAAGAGAAATTCTTGTGGGGAGCACTGCCGGGTATGGCCTGAGCTCAGGCTGCCAGGGAATCGGCGGAGACGAGGCTGCGATACAGGTCGAGATAGCCATCGATCATGCGGCGGGCGGTAAAGCGCTCGCGGGCGCGGGTGAAGGCGCGGTCGGCATAAGCTTGACGCAAGGGACGGTCGGCATCGAGTTGACGAAGGATTGCAGAGAGGCTGCTGGCGTCGTTGATGCGGAAATAGAGTGCAGCATCGCCCCAGACTTCGCGAAAACTGGGGATATCGTTGGCAACGATGGCGCAGCGGGAGAAAGCGGCATCGAGAGCAGCCATGCCCAGCGGTTCGTAGCGCGGGGTGGCGGCGTAAACCGCAGCACGACTGTAGAGCGCCCGCAGTTGAGCCTCGGTCTGAGGGCCGCGGATGGCCACCGTGGCCTGCGCGGTGGAAACTTTCACGTCGGCGCGGATGGGGATGCGCGGAACCGGCACGGTTTGCTCCGCGCCCACGATGCATATGGGAAACGGATATGTGTGTTGAGTTAGGAGAAAGACTTGTTTGCCGGCGTCGACCAAGCGCCCAACGGCAAGCACGGAGTCGTCTTTGCTGATATAGGGATTGAAAAAGATGGGATCGCGCCCTGGGTAAATGATGGCAGCGTGGCGCGGACGGGTGTAAGTGGAGATCACGTTATTGAGCATGCAGGCTGACGGGGCAACCACAGCGTCTGCAGCGGCGATGCCGCGGATAATAGTATCGCGATACCACTTGAGCCAGCGCGTGGGACGCGGAGTGCAACCCTGCACGGCTTGCGCCCACGTGATGAGATCGCCGTGGGCCATCACTACGCGAGGGACATCGACGGCTAAATCGCCGTGGCAGAACTGGTGGAGTTGAAGCAAGTCGGGGCGAACTTCGCGGACGAGGCTTGCCAGGAAAGCGGAGGATTCGGCAAGGTCTTGCGGAGCCTCATCCATCCATTCGAGGCGGAAGGCAGTGGGGCGGAATTCGAGGCCGTGCAGGCGATCCATCCACGCAGTCTGGTCAGGAAGAGGGATCTCGCCGAAGGTGACCAGAGTGACTCGCACGCCGCGCGTGACCAGTCCGGTGACCAGTTCGCGGGCATAGGTCCAAGCGCCGGAAATTGTATCGGCAGTGACCAGAACGTGCACAGAGCCCTCCAGCAACGCGGGACGCCGCAATGGATGCGGAGCGCAGGTCGCGCTCGCTTATTCTATTGCGAATAGGGCGAGAGTCGGAGAATTTCTTTGGGATGGGAGTATCTGCAAAATCTTGCACTGTTATGGCGTGCAGCCCCGTCCGAAGCAGGCGGGCTTCGCCTTGGATGGACAGCCGAGGCGGCTTCCACTACATGGCCGATGTAGCACACTCGATCGCGGACGGAGTCAGCTCGAACCCAGCCGCTGCCGCATTTCCCGCGCCAGATTATCGACGGCAAGAATTTTTTCGGCGGCGGGTTGAGGAACGTTGGGGACAGCCATGGCGAGTTCGCAGGACAGCAGCATCGCGGTCAGGCTCTCACACATTTCGCTGCGAAACTGTTGCTCGACCGAGCGGCGGGCCTGAGTCTCTTCGCGTTTGCGGCGGTGCAACGCGGAGCGAACTTCGCGAACCAGCCGCTCCATGCCGCTTACCGCAAAGTTCACGTAAACAGGAAAAGCTGTGCCCAGATGCTCAAGCACCTGGTCGCTTTCGGCCGGCTCGTTTTCGAGAAGAAATTGGTCGACGACCACTGCGGAGTACGCTTGCTCCCGCAGATGCGCCACCGCCTGCTGCAGGTTCTCAGCCCAATGGGTTTCGATGCCAGTGGACTCTTTTAGAGTGGCGGAGCACTCTTGGCCGCGTGCTGACGGTGTTATCAGTAAGATCATGCGGGTTCTATTGCACGCCAGTCTCCACAGGCACTTTCGTTGGAAAGAAGGGAGTTGTCGCCCGGCGAGTATGATCCATTCCCGTTGCGGACCATGGTTCTCCCTGAATGCATTTCATAATTGAACGTAGCCTCATCGCTCGGAGACGGCGGCGTACTCCAGTGACGAATACCAAAACCCAGCGCCTGAAGGCGCATTACTACAAGACCCTTCGGCAGGCCTGAAGGCCTGCCCTGATACGAATCCGGTTCAACCGCAGATCGAAGTCCGTGGCGGCTAAGCTTGCGCCGCATAATCTTTCAGCTTGCGGTACAAGGTCGTCTTGCCGATTCCGAGCAAACGCGCCGCTTGCAACTTATCGCCATTCAGTTCCGCAATCGCGCTGAGGATAGTTTGCTTTTCCAATTCGGCCATGGGAACGATCTTATTTAATCCGTTTCCATTGCCGTTGCCGTTTCCATCTCCATGGCCGGGCATGACGATCATGGTGCGGGCAACAGCCGGGGGCAGATCGGGAACATGGATGAGGGGGCCGCTGGTAAATGCGCAGGTGCGTTCCAGGCAGTTTTCCAGTTCGCGAACATTTCCCGGCCAGTCATAGGCCAGCATGACTTTAAGGGCTTCGTCGCTGAGGATTTTCTGTTGAGCCGAAGCGCGTCCCGCGCGCTCCATGAAATGACCGATGAGCAAAGAGATGTCCTCACGCCGCTCGCGGAGCGGCGGGATGCGCAGACTGAGCACGTTGAGCCGGAAATAGAGATCGCGGCGGAAAGCGCCTTCGGTGACCGCCAACTCAAGATCGCGGTTGGTGGCGGCGAGGATTCGAACGTTGATGGGGATGCGGCGCGTACTGCCCACGGGACGGATTTCCTTTTCCTGAATGGCACGCAGTAGCTTGGATTGGAGGTCCACAGGAAGCTCCCCGACTTCGTCGAGAAAAACCGTTCCACCTTCAGCAATGGCCAGCAGGCCGTCCTTGGCCTGATTGGCTCCGGTGAAAGCGCCGCGGACGTAGCCGAACAATTCGCTTTCAATCAACGTGGGCACCAGCGAACCGCAGTCGACTGGGATAAACGGCTTGTCGCGAAATGGTCCGGAATAATGAATGGAGCGCGCGACCATCTCCTTGCCGGTGCCACTCTCACCCAAAATCAACACGGGATGCGAGCTGTTCGCGGCCTTGGCGATGATGCGGTAAAGCTTCTCCATCTCGGGAGAGCGTCCGACTAGTCCGCCGTAGCCCTGCTTAGACTTGAGCTTTTCGCGCAGGATGCGGTTCTCTGTCTTCAGTTTGAGGTGGTTCGAAACGCGCTCCAGCAACAGCTTCAGCTCGTCGATGCTGAATGGCTTGGTGACGTATTCATAGGCGCCATGCTTCATGGCTTGCACAGCGGATTGCACCGTGCCGTAGCCGGTCACCACGATAACCAGGGCTTCGGGACGCTGGATTTTGATTTGCCTGAGAGCCTCCAGGCCTCCGGCGCCGGGCAGCCGCAGATCGAGCAAGACGGCATCGATGGTTTGGGTTTGCAGGAGGCGGTAGGCGTGCTCGGCGGAGTCGGCGACATGGGCATTGAAACCCAGCGAGAGAGCGACTTCGCGGCAGGCTTCGCGAATGGAGCGTTCGTCGTCCACGATGAGCAGGTTGAGGAAATTGGCGGCCAGGATTTGCGGCGTTGTAATCATGGGACGAACAGCTGCTGACGTCATAAAATTGATTCCTTTTTAGCTTCTTGAAGTAGCGATGGTGAGGGTTCGGTGCGTGAAGTGGCGGTGTTTTGAAACTGTAGATCGGGGGACTGGGATGCGCGGGGGAGAAGGATCATAACGCGCGTCCCACGGCCGGGTTCGCTTTCCACATGAATCAGCCCGCGGTTGGTGGTGACGATGCTGCGGACCGTGGTCAATCCCAAGCCGGTGCCCTTGCCGGCGCTCTTGGTGGTGAAGAAAGGCTCGAATAGACGCTGCCGTGTTTTTATGTCCATGCCGCAGCCGTTATCGACGACCGCGAGAAGAACGCAAGGAAAAGCCGCAGATCCATGCCGTGCCAGCCTGGAGCCGGTTACGGTTTGAAACCTGCAGTTACTGGTCTCAACCACGATGCGGCCGCCCTCCGGCAGAGCGTCACGGGCGTTGAGAACCAGATTGAGGAGAATCTGTTGGGCTTGCGCCTGGTCGATCCTGAGCAGCCCCAAATCCGGGTCGAGGCGGAACTCGAGCAGGATGTTCTCGCCGATCAGGCGGGTCAGTAGATCCCGCATGGCTTCGACGATCTGGTTGAGGGATAACGAACGAACCTGGCTAGGCTGCGGCCGCGCGAAAACGAGCAACTGCTTCACCAGTCCCGTAGCCTGGATGATCGCCGAGCGAATCTCCTCGGCATAGCGCCGCCGCCGGTCCCGCTGGTCCAGACTGGAAAGCAGGAGATCGCAGTACAGCATGACTCCTGTAAGCAGATTGTTGAAGTCGTGGACTACTCCTCCGGCCAGACGGCCGACTGCTTCCCAGCGCTGCGCTTGCAGCAGACTATCTTCAGGAGGACCAACGATGGGGTTGCGCTCGCCGATCACAAATACATGAGCTGTCTCGTCGCCAGATCCGGGCTGCCGCCAGGCGGTCCATTTTGTGACCGCCAGTGAATGAGTGGTAGTTCGCCCGTCCATGCGGATGCTATCGCGAGTGCCATCGAGCAGCTCGCGCAGCAGCGACTCTGTTGCTTCGCGCTCCTCGAGAGGAACCAGATCGCGGAGACCCAGTGAGGACTGGTAGGCCAGTTCGGGATCGAGAGCCTGCTCGAATGCGGGATTTCTCTCAAGAATCACTCCCTTCGGGTCGCAGCGGGCTGCCGCAACGGGCGAGTGTTCGAAGATGGAACGGAAACTCGTTCCCGCTGCGTCGCCTACCAGAGGATCTGACCACGGAAATGGTGTGGCGGCGTTCATAACGATACCTTGCAGGGGAAAAGTGCCGAAAGGAATCCCGAGACGATCATCCCGATACCTCAGTGTTCCCGAAACGGGAGGAGGCAGGTCACACTTGAATTCGCCTTCTCCTGTTTTCGCTCCCACTAGTTTTCGCTCCCACTATAGGAGAACCAATTCGACACTGCGAAGGGCAGATGTCACTCAAATCGGGAACGAACCTGTGGAAAACCAAGGAAGACCTTTGGTTTATTTGATTTAGACGAAAAAGAATTTATCGAGAGAAGGTAAAAATGGAGCGCGTGTGGGTCCGAGACTATTCACTCGAAGCGTTGGAAGTTTGGGCATTGGCAATGGAGCGCGGATCAGCGAGCACGAGGGGGGCGGTGAGCCGGAAAGTGAGGCGGCGGCCTTTCAGCACTTGTAAGTCACTTGCCTGCAACGTTCCCTTGGCAAACAAGCTGGACGTTTGAAGCGCAAGTAACCTGCCTTCAACGGTGATGGAGTGCAAGCGAATCCGCACGTATCCAGGATCAGGACTCATCCCGGGCCGCGGAACCGATGGCTGGGCGAATTCGATCCTGCCGCTCACCATCGCCCCGCCTGAAATCACGATGTCACCCTCTTGGGTGATGGGCCCAGCCACTGAGGCGGTGAAAGCGTCCCCGGCGTGGACTTGTAAGATAGACAATGAATCTTCCAGCCGGACGGTGATCAGCGTACCGGCGGGCAGGATGCGAGCACGAGAAGACGAGTGAAAGGGAGTGCTGCTTGTCGGCTTGCCATCCGGTGGGACAGCGGGACTGTCGTCCGAGGCGTGCTCAGGAGACTGGTGAAAGGGGACGGCCTTCCCGGCAACAGCGGCATTCCCGCCCGTCTCCTGACGATGCAACGCGTCGGGACGGGTACACCCCTGCGTCACGCTCACCACCAGGGAGAGCACTATCCAAGCCAAGGTGGGCTGGAACGGCTGTCGAGTTCGTAACATGCTGAGTATGGTTGCTCGATCCCCTTCAGGGAACCAGTGGCAAGTGAAATACCACAGGCAGGCCCAACAAAATTAAGCACTTGGATAGGAGCCTCCCCCGCGGGGCTATGTAGAAGTTGCGTTTGGAATGCGTAATTCCATAGCGTAAAACTGGCTGCCCACCTTGATGTCGAATTGGTATGCGGGGCTTATAGCCATAAGAGTCGAGCTCATCCTTGTGCTTGTGGCCCGTGAACCGGACGCTCAGCATGGGTGGTTCCCCGATCGTCGGTTCTAATTCATGGACTTACTATTTCGGTTGCACGTCGATGGGCTCTGTGATGTTGATCGAGCGCGCGGAGTGGCTACCGACTTCTATCTTCCGGCCCCGTTTCAAGTAAATGGAAATCACTCCCGGATGCGACCAATCCAGGTCCCAGCCATTTTCGATGGAAAGGAGGGTGTACGAGCCGGGAACGACGTTGTGCAGAATGAAGGTGCCGTCGAGATCGCTCTGGTCCCGGCGGAAGAGATCGTGATCGACTTCGGGATTTTTCGGCACCAGCACGACCATTGCGCCGGCAAACGGTTTACCGGATTTCTTGGCCACACCTTCCACTTCCGTGCTGCCCGCTACCACCTGAATAAGAACTGAGGGCGAGGAACCCGGGGCGACGGTGAGAGTATGGCCGGTGATAGTGCCAGAGTCGGTCGAGATTTGCGCTATGGAATAGGGCTTGCCCGGCGCATAGACCACGACTTCATAACGTCCGGCGGCTACTGGTTCCAACTTCGCTTCGCCCTTCGCATCGACTTCTTGAGCGGCGGCCAACATGCGGGCTCCAGACCGCAACCCAACCGAAAGGTGGGCGGGTAGGCCGGATTCAGCAAGCATTCTTACGGAAAACTTTGCCGTGCTCAAGGGCTCGGTTTTCGTCACGTCGACTTCTTCGCCATCTTTCGTAAAGTCGACTCCGTCCATCTGTACCAATGTGCCGGATTGGTTGAGGCGCAGGTTGTAGTGCCCAGCGGGCACACCGGTCATTTCCAACACGCCGGGAGAAATCTGGTTTACACCGCCGGTCTGGATAATATTGGAACCATCGAAGGCAGGCTGTTCGATTTGCGGCATGTTGTAGCCATGTCGCCCGTCATCCGGCATGCGAAAAATAAGATGGAGCGATGGGACCGGGCTGAGGTGCATGTCGGCTTCGATCCGCTCGCCGCCTCGGATCGGGATGGGCATGGCTTCGTCCGCTTCGGGCACGTCGGGATAATACGTGGTGGCATACGCAACATCCAGCGAGCGATCGATTGCAGGTAGAGCATCGGAGGGATTCGAGGCTGATTGCGCAGAGTTCGAGTTAGGATGAATCGCGTACCAGGGCGTGGCTGTAACGGAGAGAAAGTAGGTGCCCGGCGGCAGCGGCGTCATCTCATAGACGCCGAGATCGTCGGTTTGCGCGCCGCGAACCTGCCGGATTTGATCGGTGCCGGAGGTGTGGTCGTCGTAATACAGGATTACATTGGCGTGGCGAACCGGATCGTTGTGTTCATCCAGCACTTTGCCAGTGATGACGGCATCGGGAGCCAGCCGCAGCATCAGGGTTTGGGTGTCGAGGCCGGCTCCAGTCACGATGGCGGTCGCGTACTGATCGTGCTGATCATATCCCGCTGCGATGTATCCGCGCTTCGATCCGTTGAGAGAGTACTTTCCGGCAGGCAGGTTGACGAATTCAAATTTACCGTCTTCCGCGGTGACTACGAACTCGAATCTTTTGCGATCTTTCGGATCGCTGATGGTGACGCGCGCGCGGGCCAGTGGACGTGCGTCAGCCCTGCTGACGACCGTTCCGGCGATTCGGTAGCCACTGACGGTGGAGAGACTGGATGTTTGGGGCCTAGCGTGGGTAAGTGAGTATGAGCAGAGGACAAACAGCAGCATCAAGCTTCGAGCCGGATTCGACCGAGCGAGCATATTTATTCGATCACCTGCTGGAAATGAGTTGCAACTGTACCGTCACTTTTTGGCCGGGCGCAAGGTTCACAACCTGGCCCCTACTTTCATAAGCCCTCATGGCCTCCAGATCACGGTAAGGGATGTCCCTTTCCGGCTTGCTGAAAGCGATGACCCGATAGGCGCCCGGGGTGACGTTCATTACATCGAACGTGCCATCAGGAGAGATCGGGATTTCCAGAAATTGGCCATGGCTGTCGGGCAAGGGGATGCACTCGACGAAGCCCCCTGGTGACGACAGACCTGGCAAGGCTTGCTTGGGCGCAAAGTTGGCGAGGGTGCCATCGAGTTTGGCGCTGTCGTCGCGCAGAGTGATGTCGATAGGAGTACTGGATCCGGGAACAACAACCAATGGTTCGCGCAGCAGGTCGGTTCCGCCCATGGTGGCCGAAGCGACATACCCGCGGGCGGTGCCGATGCGAAGCCAGTAGCGACCTGGAGCGAGATTCTGAAGAACCAGCGATTCATCTTCGGGCCCGGTTGGCTGACGAATCGACCCAGCACCGCGCGGTACAAAATCATCCACCGGTTCCGCGTTCATATAAACATCAAGCTGTGGCCCACGGTTAGGAAATGTCCGTCCGTTATTCCACGTTCCGGAGCGCGGGCTCGCATCGTTGGTAAATTCTTCCTTGACGTTTACCGGGATGGAATTGTCTGGGGCCAGAATCATGGTTGGTCCCTCGATTGCGCCTCCGCCGACTGTGAGATGGACTGAGCCACTGGTCGAAATTGGCCCGAAACTGGCAGCCTCGACCAAATATCTTCCCGCGGGCAACGACCCCTCGATGGCGTGGTTCGCTTGGTTAAAGCCGAGCGAATAGCCGGGGCCATGCTGGCCTTGCAGAGAGACAGTGATGTTGAAGCCACGGTTTTCCCCCGCGTTAACGACGGGAACTTTTACGGGATAATAGGGCTGGCGCACCAGCGACATATCTGCCTGAAGGGTTTGACCGGCGTTTATTGGAATGGGAACTGCAGCGGAAAAGTCGCTGCCGTTGGGATAGTAGACAGGCGGAAATCCAAAAGTTTGAGTGCCTGCAAGGTTGCTCAGCGGATCATTATCCATATCCATCCATTCGTGGGTGAGCAATTTGTAGGTGCCCGCGGGAAGTTCGGCAAAGCGGAACTCGCCATTGGAGTTGGTGACGACGCTAGCCTGCGGCATCCAGCGCGGCATGCCATCCTGCACCCGGCGGATAAGAAGCTCTAAGTTGACTCCATGGGCCGGTTCGGAGGCGGCTAACGTCACGCGGCCTTTAATCAAGGCTTCAGGAATTAAAAGGATCCTGAGCGCGCTGCCGGGCGATGTCATGAGCTGTCCCGGCCCGTTGGGATCATCGATAAAACCAGGCCGCTGCGCCACCAACGTTAGGAAATTACCGGCCATCGCGGATTCGGGCAGCGTGAATTCGAAATGGCCTTCGCCATCGGTGAGGGTGGCGTAACGATTGTCGGTGGAGTGGACGAGAGCGCGGCCGATCGGTTCCTGGGTGACGGCATTGACCACGGTTCCGTGAATTACGTTCGTTTGATTTTCAGATGGAAGCGTTGGGCTGGAAACCTGACCAAAAGCGGCGCCGACAAGACAGAAAGCGATCCATGCAATCGCGGGAAAGCCTTTGCTCGGCTGTTGGACTGAACGAGCATTCGCGCTTGGCAAGACCTAAGCTCCTACATCGTCGCTGTGGTTGGGTCCGGCGTACTGGGAGTCGCTCACGATTAGTTTAACTGAACGTCACGAAATGAACTCGCCGAGTTTCTTGGAAGTGGACTGGGCCACACTTGCGCAGTTCTCTCCAGCGATCACACAACTGAGCAAGTCCCACTGGTCGTGGTCGCTTCCCCAACTCCAGGCCTTGGCCAGCGCCCAAAAAAAACTCGCGGAGAGCCATCGCTCCCCGCGAGTTTTCGTTCCGAATATCGAGTTAGTTGGAACCAGCGTTGGCGCTTTGCGATTCGTTCTCCGGCTGTGCGATCACGCCGTCGAACGGAGTTGCACCAACGTAGCGGCCATGCACCACACTGATGCGGCGCAGTGGATAACCTGAATCCGGTCCACGCTGCCAGGTGCTGCCGCCGTCGGTGCTCTCAAAGACCACGCCGGTCTGGCCGTTGGTCGCCAGCAGACGCTTGTGGCTGTTGTCATAGGCAACCGATGTGATGTCCTTATCGGGCAAGCCGGCCATGATGTGGTTCCAGCTCTTTCCCGAATCCGAACTGTGGAAAGCGCCCTCGCGAGTGGCGATGAAGATCTGGCCATCCGGCGTCAGGGTTACACCGCGAACGTTAATCGGATACGAAGCCAGCCGCGCTGACTGCCAGGCGCCTCCTGCATCCTGAGAAACCAGGACCGTGGAATGGGTCGCAGCGACTACGACACCCGCTTGCTCCTGCACTGAAACAAAGTCTTTCTCCCCCGCAACAGGACCTCCTACCCACACTTTGCCTTGATCCTTGCTGATGAAGAGTCCGGAAGAAGTTGCCGCGAACCAACGGGTCGATCCGAGATCGGCATCGTTAACGCGCCCATCCAGCACCGAGTGGGCGCTAGTCGTGGAACTCACGCTTTTCTTCTTACCGTTCTTCAGCGTGACCGTGTGCGAGACCGACTTCGAAATCACGACATCGTTGATGGGATGCCATACCGCGCCTCCGGGCGAGAGTTCAAACATCCCACGGTTGGTTCCGGCGACCAGCGCTCCGTTTCCGGCTTGCTTCAGTGTGAATACATCGCGCCCGTCCAGGCCAGAGCTTTTCTGCTCCCAGATCTGTCCCCCATCGTGAGTGACGAACACGCCGCCGAATTCGCGGTCGTTCAACAAGCCGATGTAAACCGTGTGCGGATCTTTATTGTCGGCGAGGATCGCGCTGACATATCGGTGAGCGTATCCGTGACTCGATGCGGTGAATGTTGAAGCCGAGTCGTCACTAGCAAGTACGCCGCTGCGGTCGGTCGCCAGCAGCACGCGCTGCGAGTTGCGCGGATCGATCAGTACATCGTTCACCACGACCTCGGGATTGCTGACGCGCTTCCAGTTCTTACCTTCATCCACGCTCTTCCACAGACCCTCGGTGGTGCCGGCGTAGACGATTGCCGGATTGCTGGGATCCTGCTTCAGAACGCGAGTGCGGCGCGCGGTGAAAGGAATGCCTTGAATCTTAGAGAATTGATCGCCGCCGGTGGTGCTCTTGTAAATTCCAGAGCAGGCGCTGGCGAAGACTTCTGACGGATTTGCGGAACTTACAATGATCGAGAAAACGTCAGAGTCATCAATCATGCCCTTACTGATGTGCTGCCAGTTGGCGCCGCCATCGCTGGTTTTCCAGGCCAGGTGCCAGGTTCCGGCATAGACCACATTCGGATCCTTGGGATCGACGGCGATGGACTCGATATTCTTGACGATGCCGTCATTGGAAGAAATCCTCTGCCAGTTGTTGCCGTCATCCGTGCTGCGGTAAACGCCATCGAGCGCGCCCGCGACTACAACCTTGCTGTCGGAAGCCGAAATCGCCATCGCGCGCACCGACTTGCCGTGCATGGCTGGCAGAGCTTCCCAATCCTTGCCACCGTTGCGAGTGCGGAAAATGTCGCCCGCATTCTGGTCCTGTACGCTCCACGCGGATACAAAGATGGTCTTGGAGTTGTGTGCGTCGAAAACAATGTGATCGAGCACGTAATCATCGCCCGCGCCGAGCTTGGCAAATCGCGCCCAGTTATGGCCGTTATCGTCGGAAACGAAGATCACGCCGGTGCTGGTTCCCAGAAAAACGCGGTCCGGATTATGCGGATCATAGGCGAGACTGCGAACATCTCCGCCGTCAGGACCTAGAACGGTCCACTGGCGGTTCCCCGTGCCAGCCGCACAGATCGACGCTAACATCAACACCGTCAATAACTTAAGCCATGCTGATCTCATAACTGTTTTTTCGCCCCAGGTCGGAAAAGTTAAGATGCGTCAGCTAGCCTGACAGCTCGACCGTCTCCCTTCAAGTTACTGAAGGCCACGCGGAAAAAAGGCCGGTCGTTTCGCCGACCGGCCTTTTGACTTCGCTGCCGAGCTTACTGCGCTTTCTTGGCAGCCTTCTTCTTGGCCACCGGCTTGGGATGATCCGGAACCGCTTTCACCTTGGATTCATCCACGCTTTCCGTACCGGTCGAGTCGAAGGTTGCGCCCGAGGGCACAATCCAATACTCGGCGGTCTTGGTGCCACCGCTGCCGGTGCGCACCTCGATGCGGCTTGGGTCAATGTGTTGCTGGGCTTCGCCCTCCGTCAGGTAGAACTTGGAATCGACGGAGCGTTCGCCCGCCAGATTCTTCCGCTTCTCCTTGGGATCGGCGTTGCCGACGATGACCAGTTTGCTGTCGGGATTCTGCTGAAGGTTCTTGGCCACGTCATCCAAGACAGCCTTGCAGGTGTTGTCAACGCGCCAGGGCTTCTTCTCGTTGGGGAAGTCGCACTGGCTAAGCTTGGCTGCCTTGGGTGGCGGTGGCGGCGGATTCTCCACCGTCGCTTGCGTCGTCCCCTGAGCGGTCAAGCCACGAGAGTCCGTGGCCGTTGCATTCACCGTGATAGTCCCGGGCTGTACGCCGTCAGTAGCCAGAGTCGCGGTATTGCCGCTTCCGGAGATCGTCCCGGCGCTGGCGGTCCAATTCGAGAGGGTCACAGGAACACCGTCAGGACTATTCGTGTTGCAGGTTACAGTTACGGTGGCGCCAGCCTGCACGCTTGCCGGACTGGCAGTACATGTAATAGTTGGCGGATTCTTCGGCGGCAGCGGCTTGATCGTATAGGTAGCCGAGCAGCTCGCCTCATTATTATTCTTCGCCTTTGGATCCGTCACGTGAGCCGTGACGGTGTAGCTGCCGGGAGCCGCGTTGGTAGTGTCAATCTGCGCGGTCGTGTCTTTACCAGTAACCTGGCCTCCATTGCCGCTCCAGGAATACGTAACCGTGTGCTTGGGATTGAAGTTGCTGGCAGTCACGGTCGCGGTAAGCGGTTCACCCACCATCACTTCGGAGGGCTGAATCGAACAACTCGCGGTCGGCGCCACGGCGGGCGCTCCACCCCAGTTGAAGACAACTCCGGTACGGAGGCGTACACCTTCGAATGTCGGACGCGCCAAGTCGGAATTTCCAGTGGCAAAATCGTGGTAGTTATGTCGGGCCCAGACATAGTCCGCTTCAAATAGGCGGAACGAAAGCCACTTCTTGATAGGCAGGTCCATGCCGCCGCCGATAATAGCTCCAATTCCATTTCCGGCGTTCAGGCCGCTCACGTTCACCCGGTTCAAACTGACCATGGCGTGCAAGAAGTAATTTGCGGCGTCCGTACGCCACATAAAACGCGGCCCCAGAGAGCCTGTCAACTCGTAGTTGCCGTCTCCCCAGCTATGACCGAAGTCAAACTCCGCGCCCCAGTGCGGATCGAAGTTATAGGTGAGAGCGCTGCCAAATCCCTTGGACATATCCGGGATCTTGAAGGGCGTGGGATTGTTGTAATCGCCGAAGGGCGTGGGCACCGTCCCGCCGGGATGCAGCCATTGATATCCCACAAACAAATCCCATTTTGGATTGGCATCGCTCTGGGCGAATGCAGAACCAGCAAGGAGTGATACTGCCAATACCACCGACAGGCCGATCATCACACGGCCCTCACTAAACCTATAACGGACTGACATTCTTCTCCTCCATCTAGCAAGACGCGGGTTACTCGCTCTTCAGGGTCCAAACTTCCGCGTCAAAAAGCGTTCAAGATTGATAGCCTAATTGAAATCCCACTTTGCGAACGCGCAATTCTAACGCACTGGAATCTCAAAACGAAAGAGACATTTCTCGCATGGTGCGGGTTTGACTCCGGATTTCCAACGCTTGTTGTTATTGCGTCTCAAATTGACATGGGATTGACCGCAGTCGTTTGATCCGACGGACTACCCGGGGTCAGGCTTCCTCCGACCTTGCCCCACACGAAGCTTGCCTTGTATGGTTGTAGTCTCGGTGTATGCGGTTTTAGCATCCCCGAAGAACCGGACACAAAGCACGGGATGAACCACGAAAGAATCTTAATTGTTGAGGATGAAGAGAACGAGCGGACCGGCCTGGCAGAGTTAGTTTCCTCCTGGGGCTACCGCACTGAAACCGCTGCCGATGGCAACGAGGGCCTGCAAAAGGCGGTGCAATGGACTCCGTCCATCGTCATCACCGATCTCAAAATGCCGCGCATGGGAGGGATTGAACTCCTGGAGCGCCTGGCTGAGCAAACTCAGGCAATGGCGGTAATCCTGGTAACGGCCCAGGGCACCATCGATAGCGCGGTGCAGGCCATGCGCTTGGGAGCCTATGACTACATCACCAAACCTATCGACACCCAACGCCTGCGCGCCATGCTGCAGAATGCGTCGGCCCTGCTTGGCACCCGGGCCGAACTGGAAAGCGCGCGCCGTAAACTGCGCGATTCGGGGTCTCTTGGCACGTTGCGAGGCACGTCACGCAAGATGCAGGAGATCTTTCGGTTGATCGAGCTGGTCGCTCCCAGTACAGCGTCGGTTCTGATCACTGGCGCCAGCGGCACCGGCAAGGAGTTAGTGGCCCGCACCATCCATCAACTAAGTCCGCGCCGCGAACGCCCTTTCGTGGCCATTAATTGCGCAGCCATCCCGGAAACGCTGATTGAGAGCGAGATCTTCGGCCACGAAAAGGGCGCTTTCACGGGCGCCCTGGAGCGTCGCACCGGCTGCTTCGAACTGGCAGAAGGGGGCACCATTTTGCTGGATGAGATCGGCGAAATGCCTGTGGCTACGCAAGCGAAGTTGCTGCGTGTGCTCGAGGACCACAAGTTACGGCGCCTCGGAAGCAAGGTGGAAACCTCAGTGGATGTGCGAGTTCTTGCCGCCACCAATAAAGTTCCCGACGATGCCGTAGCCTCGGGAGAGTTGCGCAGCGACCTTTATTACCGACTGAATGTATTTAACATTCACATGCCTCCCCTACGGGAACACAAGGAGGATATTGCGGATTTGGTCCAGCTTCTGGTCTCGGAAATGAGCACCAAGCACGGCCGCAAGGTGGCCGCCGTCAGTGAAGCGGTGCTGAATTTGTTCAACAACTATACCTGGCCGGGAAACGTTCGCGAACTGCGCAACACCATCGAGCGCGCCGTGATTGTCTGCGACAGCGGCATGATTGAGACCAAACATCTGCCTCCGGGATTTGGCCACGCCATCCTGCGCACCAGCGCCAATGATCCGGATGCGATCCGGTTGGGCGTTGGGACCACCGTGGGTGAGGCCGAGAAAATGCTCATCCTGAAGACGTTGGAATCCACCAGCAACAACAAGACGAAGGCCGCGGAAATTCTCGGCATTAGCCTGAAAACCCTTCATAATAAGCTTAAGGAATACGGCAGCGCCACGGCGGACGCGGAAGCCAGCAAAGAGGCAAGTGAAGAATAGTGGCCAGTGGCTGGTGGTCAGTGGCCAGTCTCAGAGGCCAGTGATTGAAGGAAGGCTTCCAGATGACCGGTTCCGATCAAGCTCGCGCCACGCTCCGCCAACTGGCCACCGACCACTGACCACTGGCCACTAGCTTTTATGCGACGTAAAGTCATCATCGTGCTCGCCATCACCTTCATGGTGACCGTGATGGCAACTATTTCCTCGTATCTTTACATCTCGCAGTTTCTTCGCCAGAGCATCAACAACACCCACGACAACGTTTACCGCCTCACACAGCAACTGGCCTATTTCGCCGAGAATGACCTCCCGGATCTAAGCAGCACTCCCATCGACACCGACGATCCGGCGGCAGTGCGGCGCGCGCTCGCCGAATATCTGCCGATGGATACGAATCTCCTGAACAACCTTGAATCGTTAACTTCGGGTTGGCCCTACATTTACGATGCTTCGATGGTGGACACAAATGGGAAAGCATTACTCCATTCGAATCCACAGCTGGCGGGTAAGAAAATTCCGCAGAGGCCCGACTTTCGCAGCGTCACCACCGCTCGCTTCCGCGAACAACTTCGTCTGGTGTACCAGCCCACAACAGTCTACGACGTGACTTACCCGATGCAACTGAACGGGGAACCGTTTGTTACGATCCGCATCGGCGTCTCCACGACCTTATTGAAGGACGAACTCGAACCCCGCCTGATGCGCGCCGCCTACTTCTCGATTGCATCGATTTTTGCCTCGCTGTTGCTGGCTGCCATGATCTCTAACGTCGCGCTTGGCCCCCTGAAGGAAATCAGCCGCAACCTCGACAACGTCAGTTCTGGCGCGGGCGAGGAACTCTCGGGCAGCGAGTCGGAGCACGACGAATTCGGACTGGTCACGCTGAAGATCGCCAACCTGGGCCGCCAGATGCGCGACACCAAAGAAATCTTTTCCGCATTGAAAGACAATGTGGACCAGCTCATGTCGAAGCTGCAGGACGGGTTGATGTTATTCACGCGGGATTCCCGGGTTGTGCTGGTAAGCGCTCCAGTCGAACGGTTCCTGGGCCGGCCTCGCGGCGAGTTGCTGGGGCGAACCGCGCGGGAACTCTTCTCCGGCGATTCTCCTCTGGGGACTCTGGTGCTGGAGGCTTTCGAACGCAAGCGTCCGCTCTCGCAACGCGAGTTCATTGCGGCCGGCGGCAGGCGGGTGCAGGTGTCAATGGATTTTGTGCAGGAAAAAGGCACGCAGATCGGCGCTCTGCTGATCATGCGGGATGCCGAATCGGTGGAGCGCATCGGCGATGAGATCGAAATGTCGCGTCGCTTGTCGGCTAGCGGACGCGTCACTGGCGGCGTTGCCCACGAGGTCAAGAATCCTATCAATGCTATCGTTCTTCACTTGCAGCTCTTGCAAAACAAGTTGTCGCAACTGGATCCCGATACCCGCCGCCACATGGATATTATCGGCAGTGAAATTCAGCGGCTGGATCGCGTGGTGCAGACTCTCGTCGACTTTATGCGGGCGCGAGAGTTGCATCTTGAGGAGGTGGATCTCCGACGTTTGCTCGAAGATGTGGCGCTGCTGGCCGCTCCGGACGCTGAAGTGCATGGCGTAATTATCGAGCGCGCACTGGGCCCGGAGCCGCTGGTCATCAAGGCCGACCTTGATCTGATGAAGCAGGCGCTGCTCAACGTGGTGCTCAACGGCGTGCAGGCCATGCCGCAGGGAGGCCCGCTCACGATCTCGGCGCATCGTGACGGCAATGTGGTGGTAGCCGAGGTTCGCGATCGCGGCGTTGGCATCGCAGAAGATTTGCACGAAAAAGTTTTTGAGCTTTACTTCACCACCAAGAAGGACGGCAACGGAATCGGCCTGGCGCAGACTTATCAGATCCTGCAATGGCATTACGGTTCCGTGGAATTCGAGTCGATGGAGGGCGCGGGAACCGCCTTCCGCTTCCGCATACCTTTGGCGGTTTCCGGCTTCGATCCCGAGCAAGAAGCGGCCGCTCACCTTGAAACACTGATGACAAAACCGAGATCGTGATTTCCCGCATGCGCGTCGAGGCGTAGAATCTAATCACAAGTTTGACCCTGAACCCATTGCCATGAATCTGGCCGCAATCTTCGTTATTGTCATTTATTTTCTCGGTCTGGGAAGTCCGCGTCTGGGATCTCCATCCGTCGAGGGACCTTCCTCGGCTCAGGATCAAGCGCCGCCGGCGCAAAGCGCGAATCCCGCGCCGGCTTCGCCATCGCAAACTCCGAACACCGCCCCTCCTGCTAAACACCGTACACATGCTAAGAAGACTGTTCCCGATTGCTCCGATTCGCCGGCTGCGCTGAACCCGCCGGGCGGTGGCAGTCTCTCGCCTGCATCGAGTCCGGACCCGGCGAAGCCTGCTTCCGACGATGCACACTCGCCTCCTGCCAACCAAACTGCTGGCACTGAAACTCCTACGCCAAATTCCCCATCGGCTACGAAACCCTGTCCGCCTCCGAAAAAGGTGGTGAAGAATGGTGGATCAGACGAACCCATCGTAGAACTCAAAGGGAACACGACCGCGGAACAGGCATCGCTGCAGCGCTCGACCACCGATCAGCTCACCGCCGCGACCGAGCAGAACCTGAAGATGGTTGCCGACCGCCCCCTCAACCCCAGCCAGCAGGAGATGGTGAATCAAGTAAAACAGTTCATGGACCAGGCAAAGAAAGCGGTAGCCGCGGGAGACTTGCAGCGCGGCCACAATCTCGCCGTAAAGGCGAATCTGCTTTCCGCCGAGTTGGTTAAGCCTTGATGCATGCTTCGGTCTGCTGATGAGCGCTTGCTTGTGAAATCCAGCCTGTGAATTTCTGACTGTAATAAATCTGGGTGTCGTCTGATTCCGGTGCCGGCTGGGAGCGCGATTGTCGTTCATTTGCGGTACACCCCCTGGGGGGTCATTTTTTCTGAAAGTCTTGCTGGGCGCGGGGTTTGGAAAAAATTGTCTGCAAAATACGTCTTCTAAAAGAGTTAGAGGCAAAATACGTCAAATGCAGGACTTAGGTACGGTCTTCCTTTGGCTGCGTTTACCGTCTGTGCTTCGTCCATGATGAAGTGATTTTTTGGCGAGCGCAAGGTTAGATGTCACAGTGGAGCTGTGGATTTCTTGGGCGCGTCGGCTTGATACGCCGGCCCACCGGGTGCTACGTAGCGGCGACAAATGGTGAACGTCCCCTGTGTCCTCCCCCCGGATTCTTGCGCGGATTATTGACACGGTTATCTCGTCAGCCAAAATCCCCGGAGGGATCGGGCTGCGGAAATGCAAGCGATTGTTCGGTCCCACACTCTCCTTTTCTCTTCGTTGTCTTTCCGGGTGTACTATCTCTCCAAATGGACAAAGCTTCACTGCTCCTGGGTATCGTTGGCGTGCTCCTGAGCACAATCACGATCTTTGCAATCTTTTACGGTCCGATCGCGGCTCTCCGCATTCAGAGGAAGCTGGATGACGATCGCGAAAAAAGAAATCGGAAGCTCTATGTTTTCAAGACACTGATGACGTACCGCGCGACGCCGGTCAACCTCAATTTCGTGCAGGCCCTGAATCTGATTGATGTCGAGTTCACGGGCGATAACGAAAAGGAGAAGGCGGTAAGAGAGGCTTGGAAGGAGTTACTAGACCACTTCTCCAATATGCAGGACGTGGCTAATCCAGGCGAACGAAGCGTTGAGCTGACTGCGGTGCTCTTGTCGGTGATGGGGAAATGCCTCGGCTATGACTTCGATAGGGTCTACGTCAAAAAGGCTGCCTACTATCCCAAGCTCGCGGCGAACGTTGAAGAGGAGCAACATGCGCTGCGCAAGATGGTGTTGGAGCTACTAGATGGCACAGGCAGGCGCAAACTGCCGGTTGCTATATTCGAGCAAAGATTCCCCGACTTAACCGACCGGCCACCCGATGAGCATTAAGATCTACGCGGGCAGATTAGCGCGCCTCGTGAGCTTTAGGGCGATTCCGACCGCCTGCGAACTTGCGAGGCTGCCTGTTCCTTTGATTATGTCTCCCTCGATTTTCCCATCGATGTTCAGCTCGAAGTCGCCGACGACGCCGAGCACACTCGGCACATCTGGTAGGAAATTACTAACTGCTACTGTTGCCTTCACCTCGTTTCCGTGGGCCTTGTATCTGCCGATGTAGGTGTATCCCGTGTCTCCCCCGAAAACGTGCCCCTTTATGAACATCGCAACGCCGCCGCCATTGCCCTTCATTCCTTCATACTGAACAATCCAAAACCCTTCGACCATTTCTCTCTCCCTCCCGCGCTCCACTAGTCATACCGTCGCGGTTCCCGCTTCTCGCAAAGGAAGCAAGAAGTGGCACCCGGCAATCTAAGACACTTCCCCACTTGCGCCTTACTTGCTTGCGGTCCGCAGGTGTGTAGAATACACTCTTTGGTCGCCACCGGGTCCATCAGCTTGGCAGGTCTGATGCCTGGAATGCACGGGTAAGGCCAAAACCCAAATTGATCAGCTGGAGTGCAGGTGCAAGAGAAGAGAAGACGCCCCAAACAGTCCTCAGGCAATGATGTGCTGAAGGACGACTTAAGAGCATCATTCAAGGTCATCGGGTGGCTCAACGACACTTTGGACGCCGCGGCTAAACTCTTGGGCAAGCAAGCCGGCCGCGATGCTGTGATGGCGCTGTTGATTCTGCACAAAAACCCTAAGGCAAGAAACGGAAAGAAGTTCCTTCATCTGTACCGCACTTGGCGCGCTGCCCGGGGGTCAGAGGAGATAGAGGAATCATTGCGAGTGGCTCTCGGACAATTGCTTCGCGCTGGTCTGGTGACGGTAGGCGAGATTGGCGGCGTCGCAGTTTCGGAGCTTGAACCGGACGATCTCCAGGTCGCCATCGGCAAGCTACTAGAGGGGCTGCAGGGGCTTCGAAAGATTCAGCTGACCAACGAGGGACGAAAGCGCATTAAACTGATGCGGCAAACGATCAGTCAACGACTGAGAGGAGTCCGGAAAGATTTGACAACCGATGAGCGGAGGGTCTTCGACAAGTTGATAAAACGCAATCTTCCCAACCCGCGTCCTAGGTTGGAAGTTCCTCATCTCACGAATGAGTCTGCGCACGGCTAAGGGGATTTTCGACGCACGGGCTTCCCTGCCGTCTCCGAAGCAGGAGGCTTGCGGCTCGGCAGTTTTACGAGTCCGCGAAGCACAGACCGTTCCTCCTCGGACAGCCCTAATTTCTCCATAGCTTTATCCATGGCGTCGTACATTTTCGAGACCGCGTCCCGTCCCTTCGAGGTGAGAGCAAAGACTGACACCTTGCCTCGGATCTCGATGTATTTGCCAGCGAGCAGTTCGCCTTTTGCAGCCGAGGAATCCTTCTTCGCGGAAAGACCCGTACTCACGTTGTGTTTGACAAATCGATCATGAAGATCCTGGTTGGTCATCGTCTCATCGGAGCTCTCCTCCAAGTGCAGAATCGCAAGCGCTAACGCCGCACGCTTGGACAAATTGACGGCCGCTGAAGCTTCCTCCAGAATCGCGTTAACTGCGAACAGCATTCGGACGAGTTCGGTGACAGCCATGCGTCTTTCCGTTGTAGTGAGGTGGAGCACAGTTTACTACAATTTTTCTTACCGGCGAGTAAGACCAGGTAAGAATAATTTCTGACTGGTAAGACTTACGTGGCAAGGCGGACGAAGAAACATTAGGAAATTATGGGCAGGGTTCAAAGCTACACTGGCTGTTACTTATACCGGATAGTAAATAAACTCTTTGTTTTCAGTTGCTTACAGAACGTCGTTGTGATATGTTCGATGTCAGAGGTGAATGGTCATGACACTTCTCGATCTGGCCAGCAAGACCATCGGGAGCATTGGTAAGCTCGTTGAGAACGCCGCCTCGTGGACGGTTCGTTTCTTGGGTGTAGGGAGCCGGGGAGAAGTGCTTGCCGCTTACTTGGTGTTTCTGGTGTTCTCGATCCTAGAAATCGGCACCTGGGCGGGCATCGCTCTTGAGGCTCAATGGGCGGAGGCGTTCCTGAACGGGCTTGCCCTTTCATCAATTTCGAGACAGTCCCTCTGGTTAGGCCACGAGATGTTTCTTGTCAGCGCAATGATCCATCTGCAGTGGAAATTCTCAGACGGCCCTATTGGCATGGCACTCCGCGAGCTGGGTCGATTTCTCAGTGCTCTTCTTCGACGCGCATGAGTCGGACGGGAGTTAGGTGCTCTGAGTAAACAACTGGAATAAACCTGGGACAACGAATAAACCTGAAGGAATAAACCTGGGACAAACGGGACGTACCCAATTTCCGAAAACAGGGAATGTCCTATCTGACCCCGGTTTTCATCTCTCCGCGAAACCGCCCTCACTTCCCTTTCGCCCGCGCCGCGTTCACCTTGGCCAACAGGTCTTGCGACATGGGCTGAACCGGCCCCGGAATCTTTGCGGCTTCGGTTAGGACGTCGCGGGCTTCGTTTACCCTGTTCAGTTTGGCGTACGCAAAGCCCAGGCGGTAGAGGGCGATCGAGTATTGCTGCTGATCTTGTCCCTTCAGCAGTTCCGCGGCTGACTTCAACTCCGGAATGGCTGCGAGAGTTTTATCTTGTTTGATGAAGCCGTATCCCACAATCGAGTGCGCGGCTCCGGCGGAGATTTTTCGCGATTTGTCGGCGTCGGGCGCATCAGCCTTGGCGACTGCAATGGCTCTCTGCGAATAGGTAATCGCTTTGGCGACGCTGCCGGGCTTGGGATCGTCCACGTAGGAGCCCGCCAGCAGCAACAACGCGGGCAGCGAGTTGGGATTTGCCGCCAGCGTTTTTTCTCCGAACGCCAGCAGGCGCGGCTGATCGTTTAACTGTCCCGGGCCGAGCGTGTACATGGCGTAGCTGGAAACCTGATCGGCAAACTTGGAGTCGGGAAATGCGGCGGAGAATTGCTCGATGTCGGCCATGCGGATCTTGGCGTCGGTCTCGCTGGCGATGACGTTGAAGCCGGAGGACTCCAGAAAGTCGCAGGAATTCTTGGACGCGTTTTTGTCCTCCGCCACCTGGTGCTTGAAATCGTCGTCGCTCACGCCGTCGGGTTTGGTTTGCTTGTCGAATGAGTTACAAACTGCTCCGCCCTTGGCGACGCAGGCCATCAACCTGGCGTTGTCTTTGGCCTGCTGCGCGATGCTGGCTTGCGACACGAGGATATCGAGATTGCGCGGAGCCCCGGCAACGGCCTTGTCTCCATATTCGAGCGCTTTGTTCAGATCACCCGTGGCCTGGTAGGCCTGCGAGATTTGCCAGTTGCCATAGGTGACGGCGGCGGGATTCGCGGAGTATTTCTGGACAAAATCCTGATACATGGAAAGTTTCTTAGCCGCGTCGGGTTCGTTCGAAATGGCCTGCAGATCATGGTCTTCGGGAGTGCCCGCGGCAATCACGAGCTTGTCAGTTTGTGCGGCGGATTGTGCCGCGAAGAAGAGAAGAGAGAAAAAACACACACCCAGAACCAGCGACCCTGCGTAGCGTTTCATAGGTCACCTCCACTGTGGATGGAAAGAGGTCTAGTTTCTCAGCAGGCGAATGCTAGCGCTGAATGCGTTCGCGCGCAAGGGCTCGGCGCACGCTGAAAGGGTCGCGGTCCACAATGGAGAGCATCAAAAACCAAGGAGGCGGAGAGAATAACCAGACGAGCGAGACGCCGCCTGATCGAAACTGGGAACTACGTCCTCAGTCCGCGGGCATGGGCGCAGGACTCGGCACCGCTGGACGGGCCGCCGCGACCGGCGTTTGCGCTGGGACCTCCAGCCACTTGCGGACTTCGGGCAGCGCTTGCCGCATGGCTGCTTCGCCGCAGCGAATCAGTTCGCCGGCGCGTTTGAAGTCGTCATAGGCAAAGCCAGCCACGTCCGGTTCAATGACCAGGTCGGCGGCGCCGCGCCAGAGATGGCTCATCTTGTCTTGCGCAATGGCGAAGGATTGTCCGATCACATCGAAAAGATGCCGAGGCGCGCCATCTTTCGACCACTGTCCCCGTAAGTGCACTGCCAGGACGCGCTGTGCACCCATCTCGCGCAACGGGCGTGTGGGCACCGGATGCGAGAGCATCCCATCTACCAGCCAACGTCCGCGAATATTTACCGGCAAGAACATGCCGGGATAGGCGCAACTGGCGCGCACGGGATCGATAATTGAACCGGAGTGGAAGACCACGCCTTCGCCGGTGTTGAAGTCGGTCGCGGTCACTCCCAGCGGAATGCGCAGCTCTTCGAATGTTTTTACTTTTAAAGTTGCACTGAGGAAAGCCACCATGCGGTCGTTCGATGCGAAGCCATAACGGGAAACGGTCCAGCGTGCAAAGGTAGTGAAGCGGCAGGAGTGCGCCACCTTATTAAGTTCTGCGATGGAGAGTCCGCTGCAATAGGCGGCGCCGATCAACGCACCTACGCTGGTTCCGGCGACGATGCGGACCGGGATCCCCTCTTCTTCCAGAACCTTCAGCACGCCGATGTGAGCCATACCGCGGGCAAAGCCGCCGCCGAGGGCCAGACCGATGGAGGGCATTCGAGGCTCGGGCAAAGCCTTGCGGGAAAGTTCCCGTCCAAAGGCCTGCATGGACCGAACGATCTTGCCGAGACTCTTCACTTGCTACCTCATTCCCGTCTTGGGAAAGGTACGTTAAAGCCCTGCTTCCACTACTTATTAAGATGCCACAGGCGCGATTTAGGCTACAGGGCACAATGGTGCCATCGTTACGTTACTTTGGGGCCCGAATCCCTGTATTACTTTCCCGGGATGAGGCGTTGCCGAGGGCAGCCCTTCGTGACCAACTCTTGTAGTTCTGCTAACTTACAAGCATGGTGCGGGAGATTTCTGCGGGCGGTGTGGTCATCCGACATCGCGACGGTGTCTGGTGGATGGCTGCCATCGAGCCGCCTGGGGAGCAGGCCACGGCCTCTGGGGGCGAAACCAAAGTCTCCTCAACCAGGGGAAAAGTCGTGCTGGCATTACCGAAAGGTCTGGTGGATGCCGGCGAGAAGCCACTCGAAACCGCGCTCCGCGAAGTTCACGAGGAGACGGGCGTGATCGCCGAGTTGATCGTCAAGCTCGCCGATATCAAATATGTCTATTCGCGCACCTGGGGAGACGGCCAACGCGTCTTCAAGATCGTCAGCTTCTACTTGATGCGCTATCTTTCGGGTCGCATCAATCACATCACGCCGGAAATGCGAATCGAAGTGGCGTGCGCTCGATGGATTCGTCTTGACGATGCTCCCAAACTGCTGGCCTACAAAGGAGAAAAGGAAATGGCGAAACGGGCGTTGGAGTATGTTGCAGCCCATCCTGATCTGGAAGCCCGAGGTCTCTCCTGATTTCTTCAGCGCTCCGCATCCTACGCTTAAACATCCCGCATAATGTTTGCATGTCCCCTTGCAAATGTTTGTGCTACACCCTTCTGGCGTCACTGATTTTATGTATTCAGCTTCCGCTGTTGGCGGGTAAAACGCGGCCTGCCTCCACTTTGGATTCCGGCTATGTCTCAGCTCTGGCCGCCGCAGATCATTTCCTTCAAGCGTGGCAATCCGGTGACCGCGAGCAGGGGATGGCGCTGCTCACAAGTCATGCCAAGGAAGTATCCAGCACGGAAACCATGGAGAGATTCTTTTCCGGATCCCCGGCATCGGCCTACGAAATCGCTCGGGGAAAGTGGCTTAAACGTGGACGCTATGAGTTTCCCGTCGTGCTGGTGACGTCTGCAAAGAACAATCCTCGGCGTCGATTCTTGAGCGTTGTGATAGTGAACACTGGCAAGAATGACTGGGCGGTGGATAAACTGCCGTAGACGGATTGATTGCTTTACCCTGTGGCTCCCTGTGTCTCTTGTGGTTAAGGTTTTATTTGGTGAGGTTCTTTCGAGGCTCGATCATGAAGCGCATTAATAAAGTTGCTGTCCTGGGCGCCGGAACCATGGGCGCACGCATTGCCGCACACTTTGCCAACGCCGGTGTCCCCAGCTATCTGCTGGATATCGTTCCGGGAGATGTTCCCCCTGGTGCTGGCTCAGCGGTGCGGAACAAGATTGCCGCCGCTGGTCTTGATGGCGCGAAAAAATCCAAGCCTGCGGCGTTTATGGATTCTTCTCTCGCACGCTTGGTCGAGGTGGGCAACTTTGAAGATGATCTGAAGAAGCTGGCGGACGTGGATTGGATCATTGAGGCGGTTGTCGAGAATCTCGATCTGAAGCGGGCTCTGCTGCGCAAAGTGGAAGCCATTCGCAAGCCGGGAACCATCGTGACCACTAACACCAGCGGGCTGCCTGTCGGAAAAATTGCCGAGGGCTTCTCCGACGATTTTCGCCGCTCGTGGTTTGGCACGCACTTCTTCAATCCACCGCGCTACATGCGCCTGCTCGAACTGATTCCAACTCCAGACGCCGACCGCTCTCTGATCGATGCCGTTTCGCATTTTTGCGACGTGCGCCTGGGCAAGGGCGTCGTCATCGCAAAAGACACGCCCAACTTCATTGGCAACCGCATCGGGACTTTCTCAGTGTTGAACGTCATGCGATTGATGCAGGAGATGGACCTGACCATCGAAGATGTCGACGCACTCACCGGACAAGCCGTCGGCTGGCCGAAGTCGGCGACGTTCCGCACCATTGACTTGGTTGGATTGGATGTTCTCGGCCACGTAGTCGGCAACATGACTGCGAACGTTCACGACGAACGGAGCGAACTACGCCTGCCCGACTTCTTCACGAAAATGCTGGAGAACAAATGGCTCGGCGACAAAACTAAGGGCGGATTCTACAAGAGGGCGAAGGGTAGCGGCAGCGAAGACGAACGTCTTGCCTTGGATTGGAAGACTCTGGAATACCGCCCCCGCCAAAAGCCGAAATTCGCTGCGCTGGATATGGCAAAGAATATCGAAGACACCGGCACGCGCCTGCGCACCCTGCTTGGCCTCGATGGCAGCCCGCAGAAAAACGACAAAGCTGGAGCATTTCTGTGGTCTGCACTTTCTGATCTTTGGACTTACTCCGCGAACCGCATCCCGGAAATTTCCGATTCAATCGTGGAAATCGACCGAGCCATGCGCCTCGGCTTCAACTGGGAACTCGGGCCCTTTGAACTGTGGAATGCGATTGGGGTCGAGCCCACGGTTGCGCGCATAAAGAAAGAGGGAAAGCCCGTCGCCGCGAACGTGGAAAAGCTGCTTGCTGCTGGTCACAAAGGTTGGTACATCGACGAAGCAAAATCACCCTCCGGCCGAAAGTTTTGGGACCTGCAAAGCGGGAGCTGGCAGGCAGAACAGGTCCCCGCCGGAGTTTGGTCGGTCACGGTCGCGAAAAAATCAAATGGAGTAGTAAAGAAAAATTCCGGAGCCTCGCTGGTCGATCTGGGTGACGGCGTGGGGTGCATCGAGTTCCACAGCAAGATGAACTCACTCGGCGCCGATATTGTCAGCCTGATCTTGCAGACATTGAAGCCCGGCGGCCTCGGCGACAACTTTGACGCGTTCGTCATCACCAACGACGCCACGAATTTTTCCGTCGGCGCGAACTTAATGTTGCTGCTGATGAGCGTGCAGGAAGACGAGTGGGACGATGTGGACCTCGCCATCCGCCAGTTTCAGGGCATGACGCAAGCGATCAAGTTCTCGCCGAAGCCGGTTGTCTCCGCCCCGTTCGGCTTGTGCCTGGGCGGCGGTACGGAAATCTCTCTGCACGCCGCCGCCCGCCAGCCTCACGCCGAGCTATATATGGGCTTGGTCGAAGTTGGGGTTGGCCTGCTGCCCGGCGGCGGAGGCTGCAAAGAAATGCTGCTGCGCGCCGTCGACGGAGCGACCGCAGCGCGCGGCGGGAAGATTTCCGGCGAAGCCCTCGCCGGATCCATCGAAATGCTCGAAGCCATGAAGCGCGCATTTGAAACTATCGCGACCGCCAAGGTTGCCACTTCCGCTCACGAAGCCCGCGGCCTGGGATTCCTCAACGATGGTGACCGCATCAGCATGAATCGCGAACGCGTTCTCTCCGATGCCAAAGCTCGCGCCTTGGAACTGATGCGCGCAGGATACGAACCTCCTGTCCCGCGCGCCGATATCCCTGCTCCCGGCGAGAATCTTCTGGCGACGCTGAAGATGGGCGTCCACATGATGCGGCAAGCCGACTACGTCACCGACTACGAAGTGAAACTGGGCGGCAAAATCGCCGAGGTTCTTTGCGGTGGCAAGGTCACCCCGGGCACGCCAGTGAGCGAGCAATACATTCTCGATCTAGAGCGCGAAGGATTCAAGTCGCTTTGCGGTGAGAAGAAGACGCAGGAGCGGATTCAGTACACGCTGAAGACTGGAAAGACGCTGAGGAATTGAGCGCTTCCCAGGATATTGTCCCGGCCCCACTCCTCGCGGAAAAAGGCTGGTCCAGATAATCAGCGAAGGACGACGCGAGTAGTAAAGTCCGACTCTCTGCGTAATGTTGACTGTCGGAATGCGACTCCCGATAATTGAGTTTATAGCTGGACAGGTTGATGCGCCCGACCGGAGACGGCCCGGTTTGCCTTTGAGCTGAGCGTGCGGGAGAGGAAGAGGCTCCGAATGACTAATTCCAATTCAGATAAATCTGATTCCGCCGAAAAGGGGAAAATGGAGGCAGCCTATCGCGCGATGGCCGCGGATGCCGACCACGAGCGCGAAGCCCTTGAATGGAGCGAAGCCTTGATCGGCGACGGCATTGATACTGGTCACGCCTCGGGTAAATTGCACGAGAGAACTCTCAGCACTCAGGAATTGTTTAACAAACTCGACGAGTTGAATTCCGAGCCCTTCCTTCTAGATCGCAATCAACCGGAAGCACCAAAGCGCGACGACTTCGAGTAACCTCACCGGTTGCGCCTTTTTCTCTGCGAAAGCCTGCCCGCATAAATCCGATTCACCTCCCGCCCCGTACTTCCTGTGAGGCAGTAAAAATCGAAAGGAAATCTCACATGAAGAATCGTAGTGTTGCAGTTCTGCTTGCACTGTTCACAGTGGCAGTTGCTGGCTTTGGTTTTGCGCAGAATCCGATGGTCGGCGGGCATGACATGTCGGCCCAGAAGAACATCATCCAGAACGCCGTCAATTCCGACGATCACACAACTCTGGTAGCAGCCGTGAAAGCCGCCGGGTTAGTCGATACACTCTCGGGCCCTGGCCCGTTTACCGTCTTCGCGCCAACCAACGAGGCGTTTGCCAAGCTTCCGGCGGGCACCGTGGACAACCTGCTGAAGCCGGAGAACAAAGATCAACTGACCAAGGTGTTGACCTACCACGTGGTGGCCGGGAAACTCACTTCGAACGATCTCCGGAAGCAAATTAAAGCGGGACATGGCACCGCAGAACTGACAACCGTCGAGGGCGGCAAGCTGGAAGCCATGATGCAAGGCAGCAAGATCGTTCTGAAAGATGAGAAGGGCGGCACATCAACTGTGACCATCCCGAACGTGATGCAGTCCAATGGAGTGATTCTCGTGGTGGACAGCGTGCTGCTTCCCTAAGCTCGCTTGAATTTGACCCGTTGGCGCAAGGCGCTCGCAAGGGCGCCTTGCTTTTTACGCGGGAATTCAGCAGACCAGCGATACAATGAACCTCAATGCGAACATTTATGCTAACCGTTCTGACGATTGGACTCTGTATCTCTCTCTTGATTTCGGGATGCCTGCCCGGCAACGCTCAATCCGCAGCTCAGAAAGAACCGCCGCCCGATGTTCCCGATGCCATCCAAGCGCCTGCGGGACTGGAAGTCGCGGTCTACGCGCACGCTACGGGATCTCAAATCTACACGTGCCAGGCTGGGGCCGACGGCAAATTCAGTTGGACACTGAAGGCTCCCGACGCCGAACTGCACGACCGCCAGGACAAAGTAATCGGACAACATTCCGCGGGCCCGAGTTGGAAGTTGAAAGATGGCAGCGAAGTTACCGGAAAGGCCGCTGCGCACGTCGACTCTCTGGATCCCGATTCCATTCCGTGGCTGCTGGTGAATGTTGTGAGCCACGCGGGGAACGGTCTACTCAGCAGTGTAACGACGATTCAGCGAGTTCACACGCACGGTGGCAAGGCTCCCGCAGGAGGATGCGACGCCGAACACAAGGATGCTGAAACCAAGAGCGGTTACACGGCGGACTATTACTTCTACGCTCCGGCCAAGTGAAAGAAGGTGCGCGATGTCATCAGGCGTCTCGAAGAAGATGGCTGGCGTCTAGCACGAACCAAAGGCAGCCATCTTCAGTATCCATCATCCGTCAAAGCCAGGAACCGTTACGGTCGCCGGACATCCCGGAGTGGACATTCCGCCCGGAACATTGAACAATATCCTTTAAGCAGGCGGGACTGAAGTGAAATATCTCGTTATCTACGAGAAGTCGACCACGGGTTGGGGGGCCTACGCCCCTGATCTACCTGGGCTCGGAGTAGCAGGCACGACGCTGGATGAAGTGAAAGAACTTATCCGCAAGGCGATGGAGTTCCATCTCGAAGGCATGCGGCAGCACGGAGACGAAATCCCGCACCCAGCGCGACAACGGAATACATCACGGTGTGATCCTGGGCTGAGATAAGAGTCGCCCCTGAAGCCTGCGGTAGCCGTCAAGCATCAATACAACAACAGTAATAGCGGGGAATTCTTATGCGTGAAGTGATCGTTGCCTCATCCGTCCGAACGCCCGTGGGGCGCGCCTACAAAGGCACGCTCCGCGCTACTCGCCCCGATGAACTGGCTGCCGTCGCGATCAAAGGCGCGCTGGAGCGGGTGCCGCAACTCGATCCCAAGGAAATCGAAGACGTCATTCTCGGCTGCGCAATGCCGGAGGCTGAGCAGGGGATGAACGTTGCCCGCATCGCTTCGCTGCGCGCCGGGTTGCCGGTAGAAGTTTCAGCGCTCACCATCAACCGTTTCTGCTCGTCCGGACTGCAGTCAATCGCGATGGCTGCCGAGCGCATCATGAGCGGGGGCGCAGAGGTGATCGTTGCCGGTGGCACCGAGTCGATGACGATGATCCCAATGGGCGGCCACAAAGTTTCGCCGAACCCCTGGCTCGTTGACCACTATCCCGACGCATATTTGAATATGGGCCTTACCGCCGAGAGACTTGCCCAGCGCTGCGGCATCACCCGCGAAGCGGCGGACGAATTCTCTCTGCGCAGCCACCAGAAGGCGGTGACGGCGATTCAGGCTGGCAAGTTCGACGAGGAAGTTGTGCCCGTGCCCGTCAGCTTTACGACTCCGAACGGGTCGAAACCGAAACGTCAGGAGATTATTTTCAAAATGGACGAAGGACCGCGTGCCGATACTTCACTCGAAGCTCTGCTTTCGCTGAAGCCCGCCTTCCACGCAAAAGGCACCGTCACCGCCGGAAATTCTTCACAGATGTCTGACGGCGCCGCGGCTGCGGTTGTGATGTCTGCGGAACGCGCGAGAACTCTCGGCATTAAACCGCTCGCGCGCTATGTTTCATTCGCCACCGCCGGATACAAGCCCGAAGAAATGGGACTCGGCCCGGTATTCGCAATTCCAAAAGTCCTAAAGATGGCTGGGCTGAAGCTCTCCGACATAGACGTGATCGAGTTGAACGAAGCCTTCGCCGCGCAGTCTCTGGCGGTGATCAAAGAAGCCGCTCTCGACCCCGCGAAAATAAATCCCAACGGCGGCGCGATCGCCTTGGGACATCCCCTGGGCTGTACTGGAGCGAAGCTGACGGCAACGGTCATTCGCGAACTCAAGCGCCGCAATGGTCGATATGGCATGGTGACGATGTGTGTGGGCGGCGGCATGGGCGCGGCCGGGATTTTCGAAAATCTGAATTAGGCCGTTGGTGGCGCTATAATCTGTCGCAGGGAGGAAGCCCTCATGTCAGTCTTCCGTCTCCTGCTTCTTTCATTGCTGAGTACAATCGCTGTAGCCTCGTTGACGGCGCAGTCTTCGTCCGAGGAAACTTCCGCCGTAATTCACTACGCGGATTCCTGGCGTTCGCACTTCTCGGCGGATGCCTCTCCACCAAATCTGCAAGATGATGAGAACCACGCTCAACTGATGGATCGCGTGCGCATTGACCGACATAAGCGGCGGTCGAACCGTTCGACCTTGCAGGTTCTCATTGATCCTGATTTCGAAGTGCAGGACAACACCCTGTGCTATTCGATGCGCACATACAAGGTTGCTCGCGACGATCCGCAATCCGATTCCATGCACCGAGCCGGCTATTCGACCTGCCAGCCTGCGATGCGATTTCGGACGCACACTATCGAGGGAGTAATCCTTCCCTAGCAGCCAGGTCTTGCCTTAATGCGGCAACAACTCTCGAAAACCTCGTGTGACAATTCTCTACTGAGTCTTTACCCTCTTTTACTCGGTTCTGCGCTAGCTTCTAGACAAGAGTTGTCTAACTGGTAAGAGGTGCTTTATGCGGATCTCTAGCCTGGTTACAGTAGTGATGCTGCTCTCCTCTGCTGCATTTGCACAACATTCTTCAACGAATAGTGCTCCGAGCAGTCCACCGCCCAACGCCGCTCCCAGCAGCCCTCCACCCGCTTCGGCCCCGAGCGCTTCGGCAAGCGCTTCGTCCAGCGGCGCTTCGAGCGCTGCCTCGGCTAGCGTGTCACACAGCAGTGCCCCGATCAGTCCCAGCCCGGTCACTACTCCCGAAAGCCATGTAGCTCCGATGCCAAGTACATCGGGCAGCCACGCCTCGGGCCCACCCTCGGATTGGAACGCCGGAAAAGCGGTATCTCCGGCGCGCTCGTCCGACTCGATCGCCGGGCGGGTAGTCCCTGGTGAAAAATTGTCTGGCAATGAGGACAGAATCGTTGCCTCTCCGCGCATCGGGGAGACTCAGCCAACAAGGGAGAAAGACGGCAAGACTCCTGAGTCGGATCTCCGGCGGCGAATCTGCCCGAACGGCCCCTGCAAGGAGCCTCAGCCGAAGACTGTCGAAGCCGACTTTCGCCGCGTCTGCAAGGACGGATCCTGCGTAAAGTGTCCGCCCGGACAGTCGCCGGGGAAAAAGGGGACGTGCGTGGCTAGTGACACTCCAACTGACACCGCATCTACCTCATGCCCACCCAATGAGTTCTGGAATGGGGGTAGCTGTGTCGACGTCCCCCGGTGCCAACCCGGGGAATCATGGAATGGAACTGCGTGCGTAGACAATGGTCAATGTGCGTCCTTTAGCTCGAGAGCGAGCTTGTTAACTGCGGAGGCTGTAGGCCTTCGCAGCGACATGGAAGCTGCCTGCGCCAAGGATCCTCGCGGGCAAGAGTGCATCCGCCTTACGCAGAGTCACGATGGTGTGGTGCAACGCTACGGAATGTTGCTGAACGAGGCTCCCGGGAACTGCCGAACAACTCTACCGGACCCCCTTTCTCTTTGAATGTTGGCAAAGAAAGCACCAAGAGCCGTGGCTTTGATGGCTGCCGCGCGCTCGCGTCTGCACGAAAGTGCATGCACGGGCTGCGTTGCTGACGGGGAAGCCCACAGTTCCTTCGGCTCTATCATTTCCGACGAATCACGCATTAGAATGAATCGTGCTCTTCAGCGTTATGGCTGAGCTCTAGCGGCTCTAATTTTCGACGAATTTTCAAAGCAAAAAGAAACGATATGGCCACGACCACCTCAGTTCCCAACACCAGAGTCTCCGGCGGCAGCTTCCTGCTTGAAACCCGCCGCCCTGAAGAAGTCTTCACGCCGGAAGATTTCACCGAGCAGCACCAGCTTATCGGACAGACGGCGGAAGAATTCGCGAACAATGAAATCCTGCCCAACGCCGAGAAGATCGAGCACAAGGATTTCTCTATTTCGCGCGACCTGCTGAAGAAGGCCGGCGAGCTCGGCCTGAGCGGCGTTGAGATCCCTGAGGCGTACGGCGGCCTCGAGATGGATAAAGTGACCGCCGCCGTGATCGCCGACCACATCGCGAAGTACGCCGGCTTCGCCACCACATGGGGCGCGCATAGTGGCATCGGGTTACTGCCGATCGTCTATTTCGGCACCGAGGAGCAAAAGAAAAAGTATCTGCCGCGCCTTGCTGCCGGGGAAATTGTCGGCGCTTATGCACTGTCGGAATCCACTTCGGGCTCCGATGCCATGAACTGCCGCACCCGTGCCGAGCTTTCTTCCGACGGCAAGCATTACATTCTGAACGGCGAGAAAATGTGGATCACCAACGCCGGCTTCGCCGATCTGTTCACGGTCTTTGCCAAAGTCGACGACAAGTTTTCCGCCTTCCTGGTGGAGAAAACTTTCCCCGGCTTCTCCGTGGGCGGCGAAGAACACAAGATGGGCATTCGCGGATCGTCCACTTGCCCCATCATCCTGAACGACTGCAAGGTTCCAGTGGAGAACTTGCTCGGCGAGATCGGCCGGGGGCACGTGATTGCCTTCAATATTCTGAACATCGGTCGCTTCAAATTGGGCGCCATGTGCGTGGGAGGCGGCCGCGTATCTCTCGAAAATGCCATCGGCTATGCCAAACAGCGCAAGGCTTTTGGCAAAGTGATCGCGGATTTCGGCTTGGTCCGGGAGAAGCTGGCCAACATGGCCACTTTGCTCTACGTCGGCGAGTCTTTGGTGTATCGCACCGTCGGCATGATGGATGTGGCACTCGGCGAAGTCGACAAGTCGAGCGCTGACGCGATGAAAGAAACTCGCAAGGCCATCGAGGAATACGCAGTCGAGTGTTCGATCATCAAAGTTTGGGGTTCGGAGATGATCGACTACATCGTCGACGAGTCCATGCAGATCTACGCCGGCTACGGCTTTGTCGAAGAATATCCGGCGGAGCGGGCTTATCGCGACGCGCGCATCAACCGCATTTTCGAAGGCACCAATGAAATCAATCGCCTGATCATCACCGGCTTTTTGCTGAAGCGCGCCATGAGCGGGCAGTTGCCGCTGATGCCCGCGATCAAGAAACTGATGGATGAAGTGCTGTCTGGACCTTCTGCCGGCGAGGAACTCGAAGGCGCGCTCGTCGAAGAACGCAAACTGGTTGGGCAAGCCAAGAAGCTTGGCCTGTTTGCCGCGGGAGCCGCTACGCAGAAATACATGCAGGCGATTCAGGACCAGCAGGAAGTCATGGGCGCGATTGCCGACATGACGATCGAAAGCTACGCCATGGAATCGGCGGTCCTGCGCGCACAGAAAATCGCCGACACAAAAGGCGAGGCCGCTGCAGCTCTGCCCATCGCTATGACCCGCGTTTATCTTTCGCAGGCTATGGAGAAGATCGAATCGGCAGCGAAGAAAGTTATCGCAGCCGTCGCCGATGGCGACATGCTGCGAACCCAGCTTGCCATTCTGCGCCGGCTCGCGAAGTACGAACCGTTCAACACTATCGAACTCCGTCAGCAGATCGCGCAGAAAGTAATCGAGCGCGGGAAATACACGCTGGCGTAAGCGATTACCTACGAGGGCACAGGGGGACACAGGGTAATTCATCATCTTTGTTCGCCTTGCATCTGATACAACTTTTCGGATGAAAACTGCATTTTTGTTCTTCGCAATCGCTTGCGGACTGCTCGCCTCCGCAATGTCGGTACTCGGCCAGTCCAGCCTAGCGGTGTCTACCAACCTCGCCCTCACTCCGCCCATGGGCTGGAACTCCTGGAACAAATTTGCGTGTAACGTCAGCGAAGACATGATCCGAAGCATGGCGGATGCGATGGTGAAATCCGGCCTGAGGGACGCCGGCTACCAATACGTCAACATCGACGACTGCTGGCAAGTAAGCCGCGATGCCTCAGGCAACATTGTCGCTGATCCGCAGCACTTTCCGCACGGCATGAAGGCTGTCGGCGATTACATTCACTCGCTGGGGCTGAAGTTCGGCGTCTACTCTGACGCTGGCTCGAAGACTTGCGCTGGGCGGCCCGGCGGCCTCGGCCACGAATATCAGGACGCCATTCAATATGCAACCTGGGGCGTGGACTATTTGAAATATGATTGGTGCAACACGACCACGCAGGATGCGAAGGCTTCCTACGCGAACATGCGCGCCGCGCTCGACGCTTCCGGACGCCCCATCGTGCTAAGCATCTGCGAGTGGGGCACAGCCAAGCCCTGGCTATGGGGAGAAGAGGTTGGCGGCAATCTGTGGCGCACCACCGGCGACATCAGCGACAACTGGGCCGGACAAAATAAATGGCCCGACGGCAGTTGCTGCTCGAATGGCATGCTGGCAATTGTCGATCAGCAGGTCAGCCTTCAATCCTACGCCGGCCCCGGCCACTGGAACGATCCTGACATGCTGGAAGTGGGCAATGGCGGCATGACCGACCTTGAATACCGCTCTCACTTCAGCCTGTGGGCAATCCTGGCTGCGCCGTTGATCGCAGGCAACGATCTGCGGGACATGCGTCCCGAGATCCACGACATTCTCACCAACAAAGAAGTGGTCACGGTTGATCAGGATCCTCTGGGGCGCGAGGGCGAACGGGTTTGGAAGAAGGGCGATCTGGAAGTGTGGGCGAAGCAGTTAAAAGATGGCAGCCGCGCCGTGGTGTTGCTGAATCGCGGAAGCTCGGAGCAGGAAATCACCGCGACCTGGGAGAGCCTCGGCTATCCCAGCCACATGAGCGCGCTGGTGCGCGATCTATGGCAGCACAAGGATCTTGGCAAGTTCAATGGAAAGTTCTCCGCGCAGGTAGCATCGCATGGAGTTGTGATGGTAACAATAAGACCGTAGATGGTACGAGGCAGTTCTTGGCGACGACTACGGTTTAGCCTTCAGCTCTTCCATCACGCTCTGGATCAACTCTTTGGCGTCAGTCAGGCTCTTCATAATGATCTGGATGTCCATCACCGGTTTGCCCGGCCAGCGCTGGCTCTGGCAATACACGCCGTGCTGTCCAACCAGGGCCATGGCGTCCGTAATCGTGTCCATGGTGACAGCCAGGCGCCCGCGCGGGACGCCCATCATGGTCTCGTAGTGTTCCAACTCTTCCTGCTTTTCCTCGAATACCGGCATGGGACGATTGTAACCGTTAGAGGAAATGGGGCATAATCGTTGGGCTGCTGACATAAGGCTTTCCCGCGCGTCTAATTTTTTAGCCGTAGCGAACTACTCACAGGAGAAATCATGCGAAAACGAATCGCCCTTGCCACGTTGCTCACCATATTGTTCAGCGCATCTGCCTTCGCTCAAATGGGCGGCGGTGGAGGCAAACCCAGTCCCGCCGCCTCAGCCACCTGCGATCTCGGTGGCGGCAGAACCGTCAAGACCGATTACTCCAGCCCGCGTATGAAGAGTCGCAAGATCTACGGCAGCCTGGTGCCCTTCGGGGAAGTCTGGCGCACTGGAGCCAATGAGGCCACAACGTTCGTAGCGAGTTCCGATGTCACCGTCGGCGGCAAGGCCGTTCCCGCCGGTAGCTATACCATCTTCACTGTGCCCGCCGCGGACAAATGGACTCTGATCATCAACAAGAAGACAGGCGAGTGGGGCATCCCTTACAAGTACGAGAGCGACGAACTGGCGCGCGTGGACATGAAAGTTTCCAAGCTGCCGGCGCCGGTGGAGAATTTTACGATCGCCTACGATAAATCGGGAAGCGGCTGCACCATGCGGCTGGATTGGGAGACAACGCGCGCAAGTGTGGACATCTCGGCGAAGTAGTTCGAAATAAATCTTTCAGAAGAATACAAAAGGGGATGCGTCGAGGCATCCCCTTTTATTTTCCGATTCTATTGCGACTTCACGCGCCCGGCTTCCACCGCAATACCGGCTTCCTGGCCGCCAGGGTTTCATCCAGCCGCGAAACCCGTGTGGAGTGCGGGGCATCGAGCACTATCCGCGGATCTTCTTCCACTTCTTCCGCAATCGACTTCATGGCTTCGATGAATAAGTCCATCTCTTCCACGGACTCGCTCTCGGTCGGCTCGATCATCAGCGCTCCCGGCACAATCAGCGGAAACGCAGTCGTATAAGGATGGAAGCCGTAATCGATCAGGCGCTTCGCGATGTCCATCGTCTTCACACCTTTTTTCGCCTGCACTCTATCGCTGAAAACAACTTCGTGCATGGTCGGCGTGGAGTAGGGCAGATCATACATGCCCTCAAGCCCTTTGCGAATATAGTTGGCATTCAAGACGGCGTCCTCGGTGGTTTGCCGTAATCCATCCGGTCCGTTGGCCTGGATGTAGGCCAGTGCGCGAACGAACATTCCAAAGTTGCCATAAAATGCACGCACCCGCCCCACCGACTGCGGACGGTTATATTCAAAACCCAGCGTGCCATCAGACTTGGTCACCAACACCGGCGTCGGAAGGAATGGCTCGAGTTTTTTCTTGATGGCCACCGGCCCCGATCCCGGCCCGCCACCGCCATGCGGCGTGGAAAACGTTTTATGCAAATTCAGGTGCATCACATCCACACCGAAATCTCCCGGACGAACCTTGCCCACTAGCGCATTCATGTTCGCGCCATCCATATAGAGCAGGCCGCCCTTGGCGTGCAGAATATCGGCAATCTTGTGGATCTGCTCTTCAAATACACCCAGCGTGTTGGGATTGGTGAGCATCAGCGCCGCGACATCTTCATTCATCTGCGCTTCTAGCGACGCAATGTCAACCATGCCGCGCGAATCCGACTTCAGATTCTCAACCGCATAATCCACCATCGCCGCCGTCGCCGGATTCGTTCCGTGCGCCGAGTCCGGAATCAAAACTTTCTTTCGCGGACGCCCCTGAGCATGGTGATACGCCCTCACCATGAGCAGTCCCGTCATCTCACCGTGAGCCCCGGCGGCGGGCTGCATGGTGATCGCGTCCATGCCCGTAATTTCGATCAGGCACTCGCTCAGGGTCTTCAGAATCTGCAGCGCGCCCTGCGAAATCTCTTCCGGCTGGTAGGGATGCCCGTTCGCAATTCCCTCCACGCGCGCCACCGCTTCATTCACCCGCGGGTTGTACTTCATCGTGCATGAGCCAAGAGGATACATGCCGAGATCAATCGCGTAGTTCCACGTCGACATCCGCGTAAAATGCCGGATGATTTCGATCTCGCTCACTTCTGGCATGTTACCCAGGTCTTTTCTTTCCGAGGAACCGAGAAACTTCGAAGTGTCCACCTCCGGTACGTCGAGTGGCGGAAGCTTCCAAGCGGCTTTGCCGGCCGATGACTTTTCGAAGATTAACCCCTCATTCTGGTTGACGTGGCGCGTGGCCTTGCGTGTCATGTGCTTCATCGCGTCACCTCCTCGACATCGGTCTCTTCTTTGGCCGAAGGCACTGACCGTTCGCTCCCGGCCAACAGCCCAACCGCCGTGTCGATGGCGCTGCGCGTAGTCAGTTCCGTACAGCACCACAAAGCCGCATCCCCCAGTTCCGGATAAAACTTCTTCAGAGGCAGTCCGCCGACGATCTTGTGTCCCAGCAGCCGGCTATTGATTGCATATGCGTCTTCGCGCGTCTGGACCACGAACTCGTTGAAGCGCGGCGCGCCGGCAAACAAAATCTTGCCGTGCCTGGAGAATTGTCCCGACGCGTAAGCCGCCTTCGCAAGATTTTGCTTCGCCAACTCTTTCAATCCAACCTTGCCATACACCGTCATAAAAATGTTGACCATCAGCGCGACCAGCGCCTGGTTGGTGCAGATGTTCGAGGTCGCCTTCTCGCGCCGGATGTGCTGTTCGCGCGTAGCCAGCGTGAGCACGAATCCGCGCTTACCCTGCTTGTCCACCGTTTGGCCCACCAAGCGCCCCGGCATCTGGCGCACATATTTTTCTCGCGTCGCGATCACGCCGCAGTGCGGACCGCCAAATCCCAACGGCACTCCAAACGATTGAGCTTCCATGGCAATCACGTCCGCAGCCCGCGGCGGTTCCACGATCCCCAGCGACACCGCTTCCGCGATCGACACCACCAGCATCGAGCCGTTCTTATGCGCGATTTCCGCAATCGCGGCGACGTCTTCAATCGTGCCAAAGAAATTTGGCGATTGAATCAGCACACAAGCCGTCTCAGGAGTGATCGATTTCTCCAGCTCTCCCAGATTCAGCCGGCCGTTCTCGCCGAAACCAGCCACCGAGAGCGGCATCCCCTGATGCGTGGCATAAGTCGCAAGCACCTCGCGATACTCCGGATGAAGGCTGCGCGCCACCGCCACCGACCGCCGCCCCGTGAGCCGCACCGCCATCATCACGGCCTCAGCCGCCGCGGTGGAACCGTCATACATGGAAGCATTTGCCACTTCCATGCCGGTCAGCTCGCAGATCATCGTCTGAAATTCAAAAATAGATTGCAGCGTGCCCTGCGAAATCTCCGCCTGGTAAGGCGTATACGCGGTAAGAAATTCGCCACGCGAGATCAGCGAATCGATAATCACGGGCCGGTAATGAGAGTAAACGCCCGCGCCCAGAAAGCTGGTATAGCCCTCGCCGTTTTCCCGCGAGCGCTGGCGGAAGTAGTCCATGATTTCCGACTCCGCCATCTGCCTCGGAATTTTCAGATCGCGGTTCAGACGATATTCCGCCGGGATTGGCGCAAACAGTTCGTCAACCGAGCGCAGGCCAATCGCCTTCAGCATGGCTTCGCGGTCGGCAGGAGATTTCGGTAAATAGCGCATAGGAAGTTGATTAGATGTAGGTCAGCGTCAGTTCGATTGTGACAGTCGTTTGCTCGCCCAAGCCCCGTCCGGACTCACTATTCTTCAGCGTCAGATCTCTTCGGCCACGAACTTTTCATAATCCGCGGAAGATAGCAGCCCATCCAGTTCGCCAGGATTCTTCAGCGTGATCTTCATCATCCATGAGCCGTGTGGATCCTTATTCACGTTCTCGGGTGAAGTGGCGAGTTCGTTGTTCACCTCGGTGACCGTCCCCGAGGCCGGCGCATACAAATCCGACACTGCCTTCACCGACTCGACTGACCCAAAAGTCTTGCCTGCAGCCAGTTCCGCGCCCACCTTGGGCAGTTCGACAAACACAATGTCGCCCAAGGCTTCCTGCGCGTGGTCGGTAATGCCGATGGCGGCGGAAGTCCCGCTCGCCTGAATCCACTCGTGCTCTTTCGTGTACTTGCGATCAGTTGGATAGCCCATGATGGCTTCTAGCTTCCCTTCGTGTAACTTCGTGTCCTTCGTGGTTAAGCCTTTTTCGGCCGCCTATAAAAAGGTGTAGGCACAACCGCCGCCCCTACTCCCTGCCCGCGAATCTCCACTTTCAGCGCCGTACCCACTGCTGCGAACTCCAGCGGCACGTACGCCAGCGCAATATTCTTCTTCAAGAACGGCGCTGGCGAACCGCTGGTGACGTATCCAATTTCGCGCGCGCCGCCATCGAGCACCTTATACCCATCCCGCGCGATGCCTCGCTCGACCATCTCCAAGCCCACCAGAGTCCGCGTCACTCCTTCGGATTTCGCCTTCTCCAGCGCGGCACGGCCGACAAACTCCGGCTTCTCCATCTTGCAGAAGCGATCAAGCCCGGCCTCCCAAACATTGATCGTATCGGAAATCTCGTGGCTGTAGAGCGGTAGCTTCCCTTCCAAACGCAGAGTGTTACGCGCGCCCAAGCCGCAGGGCACCAAGCTGAATTCTTTCCCGGCGTTCAGAATTTCATTCCACACCCGCGCGCTCGTAGCCTCATCCGCCGGAACGTAAATCTCGAAACCATCTTCGGCGGTGTACCCCGTACGTGCGATCAGAATATTCTTCAGTCCGCACACTGTTCCGCGAGTCACCCAGTAAAACTTCACCGCGCTCAAATCCGCGTCGGTCAGCTTCTGCAGGACGTTCACGGCCTTCGGCCCCTGGATCGCAATCTGCGTGAAGTCATCGGAAAGATTCTCCACCGCGCAGTCGAACTGGCGCGTGTTGTCGCGCACCCAATTGAAGTCTTTCTCACGCGTCCCGGCGTTGATCACCAGCAGGTACTCGTCCTCGCCCAGGCGGTGGACGATCACATCGTCGACAAACGTTCCTTGCGGATAGAGCAGCGCCGAATACTGCGCCTGCCCCACGGCCAGCCGCGAGGCGTCATTCATGGAAATGTGCTGCACCGCAGCCAGCGCCTGCGGCCCCGCCAGACGAATGTCGCCCATGTGGCTGACGTCGAAAATACCTACGCCGGTGCGCACCGCCATGTGCTCGTTGATGATGCCGCAGCCGATCGATGCGGGATACTCCACCGGCATGTCCCAGCCATTGAAGTCGACCATCTTCGCTAACATCTGGCGATGGACGGCGTTTAGCGCAGTTTTGCGGACGACGGGAGTGGCCTCAACAGAAGACAAATCTAACCCTCATTCAGCGCAGCAGCTGGCCTGCTGGATGGTGCGACTGTTTACCGTATCACGCGGTTTTTCGGCGGGTCAAACGGGGAAGGTCTTTGACACAGAGGACACCTGGGACCACAGCGGAAATCGAATTGAGGTTCCTCTGTGAAGCCCTGCGTCCTCTGTGTTTAATGTTTTCTTATCGGCCGAACTGCACGGTAACGTGCGCCCCCGCAGCTACGTGCGTGCCCGCTGGAGGAGACTGTTGCCGCGCCAGGCCGCTGCCCACGGCTTCCAACTCAAGACCGGCGTCTTGAGCGGATTCCAGCGCTCCGCGCACGGTCTTGCCAACAAATGTGGGCACTACGATTCCGCCCTGCTCCACATCAAGGACTACAGTTCCGGTCGAGGGTAATTTCACTGGTCCGGAAGTTGCGTCTGGATTATCCGATGTAGGTAGGCGAGAAGGGCTTGATACCGGTGCGCCTTCGCGCATCGCCGCCTGCACTACACCTCCATCGCCGCCAGGCTCTGGCGAGAGCTTGCCCTGAGTTTGCCGAAGGGGCGCCCGCGCCACACTGGTCTTCCCTACCCCGGTCTCCGCATTCACTTCCGCCGTCTCCAGCGGCTCGCCGGGATGATCCGGCGTGCCTTCCTCCAAATCCTTATCCTTCGCTCGCGACGCCAGCAGCAACTGATGATTCGGCGCCAGCGGCAAATCGTGCGGCGTATGCAGGTACTCCAGCACCTGCTGCGCCACGCGGCGAAACACGGGTGCCGACACCTGTCCGCCCTGGTGCAGCCCCACGGCCGAATCCAGAATCACTGCCACCACAATCTGTGGATCGTTCAGCGGCGCAAATCCCGCGAACGATCCGATATACTTCGTCTTGGAATACACACCCGTCGCCGGGTCCACCTTCTGCGCGGTTCCCGTCTTTCCGGCCGACGAATACCCTTCCAGTATCGCCTTGCGCCCCGTGCCCTCGAGCACGACTTTCTGCATCATCGATCGCATCTCGGCCGCGGTGTAGCTCGAAATCACACGATGCGATGCACCCGGATGAAACGCCACCGTCTGCGGCTTTCCCTGCGGCTCAACTTTTCCGGCGACAATGCGCGGAGCAACCCACACGCCGTCGTTGGCGAACGTGGAAATGAGCGACGACAACTGAAGCGGCGAAATCCCAATCTCCTGCCCCATGGAAATCGCCGCAATCGAAACTTTCGACCAGCGGCTCACCGGCTTCGTCAGCCCCCGCGTTTCGCCGGGCAATTCGATTCCTGTCGGCTGTCCGAATCCATACGCGCGAATGTATTTGTAAAATCTGTCTTCGCCCAGCCGCAGCGCAATCTTGATCGCGCCTACGTCGCTCGATTCCGCGAGCACGCCCCACACTGGCAGCAGGCCATGGGGTTTGGAGTCGCGAATGCGCATGCCGTTGTAGACGATCGACCCCATCTGGCAGTCGAAAATTTCATCCGGATTGGTCAACTTCTCTTCGAGCGCCGCCGAAATCGTCACCAGCTTGAACGTCGATCCGGGCTCGTACACATAGCTCACCGCGCGATTGGTGAGAGCCTCAGGCGTGATCTTCTTGTGTAAATTCGGGTTAAACGTCGGCCGATTGGCCAGCGCCAGAATTTCTCCAGTGTGCGGGTTCTCCACAATCACCGTTCCCGCAATCGCTTGCGTGTCGTGAATCGCCTGGTCCAATTCCTTCTCGGCGATGTACTGAATGTTCTTGTCGATTGTGAGAACGAGATTTTCGCCGGCCTCCGGCTGCTTCTCCACGTCGGAAAACCACTGCCGGCGCGCATCCACGGAGATGAACATCTTCCCGGCGCGTCCGCGCAATTCATCGTCGAACGCATGCTCGATCCCGCTTTGCCCCGTGTCCTCCATCCCAACCGTCCCCACCACCTGCGCCGCCAGATCGCGCGCCGGATAAAAACGCTTTGGCTCCTTCTGGAAATGGATGCCCTGCAGATGCAGCGATTTAATGCGCTCGATGGTTTCGTCATCTGCCTTGCGCGCCACCCAGCAAAAGGATTTGTGATTGTGGCAGTCGGCGAGGACGATGTTGTGATCTTCGCCAGTGATGCGCGTGATCAGCGAAACCGCTGTGGGCAGGTCTTTTACTTCGGTAGGAACGGCGAAGGCTGAATCCACCAAGACGGACATCGCCAGTTCATGCCCAGCCCGGTCATAGATCACTCCCCGCTTGGCGGAAAGCGGAATCGCGCGTTGCTGCTGGTGTTCCGCCTGCTTCACAAAGCTGCCGTAGCGGAAAATTTGCAAGTAAATCAGACGCCCGCAAATCGCCGCACACCACAAGAGCAGCATTCCGCCGAGAAGATAAAGCCGCCGGTTCTTGCCGAGGTTGGAACTATTCGCCATGACCATTCCAACTCTTTGTCATTCCAACGATGCGCGAAGCACAGAGGAGGAACCTGCTTTCTGCTGGCCCCGGCGAATAGCAGGTTCCTCGTCGCATTCGCTCCTTCGGAATGACAACCCTTGAGATTCAAAATTCGTCTGAGACAAACATGGCGGACCACCGTCAAAGGCGGACCGCCAAATAAATCATGTGGGGACGGGTCGTTGACCGGTCCCTCGGGCTGGTTCTTCGCAAGGAAGCTCGGCTGTTCCTGCCGCTACTGTCCCCCTAGCACCGTCGCCGGCTCCGCCCGAGCCATGACCGGCGCATTCGAATCCGCCGCGGAGCTATCCATGCGGATTACTTGTCCCGGTTCCAGGGGCAGTAATCCCATGCGTCGCGCCATTACATCAATCCGTTCGGGATCGCGCAGGCTGGCGTCTTCCAGCCGCAGCGCCCGGTTCGTTTCCGTCAAGTTATTGAGTTCGCGCTTCGACGACTCGATCAGGTATCCATATTCAATCGCCCGGAAATGCTGCCAGGCATAGGTGAACACCAACATAAAAAGAACCGCCAGCGTCGTGCCGAACTGCTTCATCTCGCGATTGCGGCGGGGATCTTCCATCTTTACTAATCGTGAATTGTCGATCGCCTTGGCAAAATAAATTTCCGGCGTTCCCGTAAAAAACGTATTTCGCCGAGCCGCGGGGATTGCGTTGTGCATTGCCGCCGTTGCCATTTATGCCGCTCCTGCGTAAACCGCTTCGCTTTCGCTTCGCGTCTGTGGAACTCGCAGCTCAAAAATCCGCAGCAGTTCCATTTCATCGACCAGTTGTTTCCGTAGCACGCCCAGTTCGGCCCGCTCCACCGTTGCGATCAATTCCTTGATTAACGTTCCCGTGTACATTTTCCCCGACCTCAGACTTGGATTCCTACCACGGAACCCTTAACGCCTGCGGATCTTTGTTCCCGTCCGCTTGCTTCAGAACCTGTACTCCCGGCACGCCATGACAGCTGTGCCGGGGACTCCGGCAGGTTTTCCGGAATCTAAACTCTTTCCGCCGCCCGCAATTTCGCGCTGCGCGCCCGCGGATTGCGATCACTTTCTTCTTTCGATGCCGTCACCGGTTTCTTGGTCAACACCCGGTAGTACTTGTCCTTAATACTGCCCTCGCGGAAGGCATCCTTTACGATGCGATCTTCCAGCGAATGAAAACTGATCACCACCACGCGTCCACCTGGCTTCAGAATCCGGGGCGCCGCTTCCAGCAGCGCCTTCAGATCGTCCAGTTCGCGGTTTACGAAGATTCGAAGAGCCTGAAAAGTTCTGGTCGCTGGATGAATTCGCCTCTGTTCATACTTGTTTTGGATCGGATTCATTGGCCGGGCCGCGGCCGATATTACCTCGGCGAGATGTGCCGTAGATCGTATCGGCCGCGACCGGACAATGGCTCTGGCGATTCTCCGCGACCTCCTTTCCTCTCCGAATTCGTAAATCACATCGGCAAGCTCGCGCTCGTCGAGGTGGT
>Ga0307479_10000179_pt1 | contig 59059 bp, 48 predicted proteins | sample atmos_gasesECM4C_FD_203743 | JGI IMG/M metagenome (GOLD analysis project Ga0307479, IMG submission 203743) | Hardwood forest soil microbial communities from Morgan-Monroe State Forest, Indiana, United States - atmos_gasesECM4C_515 | ecosystem: Environmental > Terrestrial > Soil > Temperate...
TAATGACGATCGCGTCCGCACCCACGGCGCGCAAAGTGTAGCCGGTGTCGAGCAACGACTCGCCCTTCTCGATGCTCGAGCCTGAGGATTGCACCAGCGTAGTGGTCGCCCCCAGGGACTTCGCCGCGATTTCGAACGAAGAACGCGTTCGCGTGGAGGCTTCGTAAAACAGCAGCACGATGCGCTTATTGCGCAACAACGGCCGGGCCTTCAGCGGATTCATGCGGCGGGCAAGCTTCAGCAGGCCGAGGATTTCTTTATCCTCAAGGTGCTCGATGCCGAGTAGCGAACCGCGTGCCGGTTTATTCATTGCGTAAGAAGGCAAACGGTGCATCATACGCGGCGAACGCAGCCTGCGGCAAGGCCGGGGTAAGGCACGTTTTACGGCCGGTTCCGGCTCCCCAGGAAAGAGCCGGTCAATGCCCCCGCAATGCCGCCGGCAGCAATCGAAAAAAGGGCAAAGCCTACGACATTCAGGATCAGCTTTCCTACGTTTTCCGGCTTAACCAGAAGATCCAGGGTGGCTTGAACTTGAGGATCACTGTAACGTGATGCAGCCTGCTGGAGCGCTTCAATCATCACTTGCCTGACTTGCTCACCCGAGTACAGCGCCGCCTTGAAAATAGCAAGAAATATTCCGAATACCCCAGCGCAGAGAAGGCCGGTGACCGCGCCCAGTTGCGCTCCTGAGCGGGCAGTGACCATCCAGTTTGGGTTTCTACGGCGGTAAAGAAGGACCGCCAGAAATCCGGCGCCAGGCATCGCCACCAACGGTGGCGTCAAGCGAAGGGACATAGCGACGATAGCGATCGATGCCGCAATCGCGCAAGATTGGAAGGCCCGTCGCCAAACAATCCCGGTCGAGAACACCGAAGCCAGAGTGCTAGGGACACTCGCCGTATCACCGGGAAAAATCGGAAGCTCCGAGGACGAGACGCCACCCGCAGCAACCGGCACCGGCTCCGGCACCATCACGCGAATCTGCGGCGCTCCGCACTGCAGGCAGAAGGGCTTACCATCTTCGACGCTGTGCCCGCACTTGTAGCAGGGATGGTCCATCGGAGTTACAGCAGGACTAGTTTGAACGTACCGCAGGATGACAGCGGACGCAAGGAGCCGGGTGGTCGTCCAGCCACAAAGAGATCAATCTGCGTCAGATGTCGCCCTGCTTACCACGAGTGTGGACGTAAACCAACGCGAAGCTCGCGCCGCCGTGCCCCTCCTTCGGCTCGATGGCGACGACGTGCTGATTGTCCTCCGTGCCAACTTTCAATTCGGTCACGGGCCCGGTATTGTCGCCCTCACATTTGAGTTCTGTTGATTTTTCTTTGTCGTCATTGTCAATGTCGGCGTGGGCGCCGCCGTGCTCGCGCGTGTGGCACTCGATGACCTTGCCGTATTTCTTGAGTTTCTCGCGGTAAAAATCGATGATCTTGCCGGGCGCATCATCGGAATCGTATTTCGCGATAACCAGCTTCACACCGAAGGCATCGGTGAACAGGCTAAGATTCGCCGCGCTGCTGTTCTCTTCATCGTGCCGCACCCGCGCTCCGGGGTAAAGCGGCAACCCTGCCTTTCGAGCGTCAGCGTCGTTGCCCAAGTGCAAGTCGCCGGCCGAGCTTTGAATATCCAGGTGCTTATTCTGGCTGCCGCTCTGCTCCTGAGGTTGCGCGGCGAAGGTGGTGGCGGCGGCGACAGCTACGAAAAGACTTACAGCAATTGATCTCAGCACTGACGATCGAAACATAAGTACCTCCCTCGAAATCGCGCCCTCTAAATTTCCGCATCCTTACCGTGAGTCCGCACATAAACCAGCGAGAAGCTCGACCCCCTGCCTCCTGGCTCCACGGCAACGATATGCTGATCGTACTTCTTGCCCGCCTTGAGCTCGACGTTGGTGCCGTGATCGCCTTCGCACGTCAGTTCGTTGGTCTCATTTCCGTGCGAAGTCGCCTTCATGTCCAGATTCAAACCGGAAGTGTGGCATTCCAGTACGTTGCCATACTTCTTCATCTGGTCTTTGTAGAAGGCAACCACTTTGGCGGGCGCGTCGTCGGACTCGTACTCCAGTGCGACCACCTTGATTCCATAACCAAACCCCGAAATATTTACATTGGCGCTTTTATTGCTTCCGTCGGTGTCTTTCTCTTTCAACCGAGCACCCGGATAAACCGCCAGTCCAACATCAGAAACATCCGCCTGCTTGCTGACGTGAATGCCGCCGGCAAATGTATTGATGTCCACTTGCTTGTCTTGCCCGTTCGCTTCCTTCTTTACGTTGACGCTGCATGCGGGCAACAACAGAAGCGTCATCAGGCTCATCACAAAAAGAACTAATTTATTTTTGCGCATGCTGCGCTCCTCCTCCGACTTCAGCCGGGCGCTCCAGGCCCACGCCCCGCGCGGCGAAGTTAGGGATGCTCACCGGCAAATGCCCGCGAATCATGATTTCGCCGAATAAGGCTTTCACCGCGGCTATCTCGGACACGGTCGCATTAGAAAAAGTACACATGTAATTCTCGATCTTGGGAAAGTCCGCGGCCAGATACGGATTCCCCATGGCAATGACCACGCTCTTTGCAGAGGCGCGATCCAGCACTTGCTGCAGCAACACCCCGGTCGCATCCGCCATCGCAATCGTATTCCCGACTTTCCCTGCAACGGGGACGACATAGACGGCCGCAACCACCGTCTGCGCTTCGTCCACTCCCTTCAACACCTCGTCGCTCATTCCTGCCGCGACGCGCGGGTCCACGTAAATCACGCGGGCGTCTGGGATTCGGACGCGAAATTCCCGCCCGAACGCGCGCCCGGACTCGGTACGCACATCGTCGGAGAACAACACCGCCACAACCCGGTTGTGTGTCTCCTCTTGTGTTGTATACGGAAGCGCGCCCTTGGCGGTTCCCGGATTTCCAAGCAATTTGAGCGGCAGAACTTTGCCATTGTCGCGAACCAGGGTGACCGCGTCGTCAGCCACCTGCTGCCCAAACGCCATATTTCCAGGCTTTCCCACGACTTTGGCGATGGCGTCCACATCCACGTTGCGCGCATCCTGCAAGCCCAGTGATGCCTTTGTCTTCAGGATCTTGAGCACTGACCGGTCGAGGCGTTCCCGTGAGATTTCGCCCGATCTCACAGCCGCCACCATCGCATTGTAAGAAGCGGGGAAGTCGGCCGGGATCAGCAGCAGATCGTTGCCGGCCTTGAAAGCCTCCACCGCGGCGCGGCCAATGTCGTTGGCGAAAAGATGAGTGAGTCCCGCCATATCCAGCGCATCAGTGACGACGATGCCCTTAAATCCGAGTTGTTTTTCCAGCAAGTCAGAAACCATCACCGGAGAAATCGTAGCCACATGGTTGGGATCGGAATCCAGGGCCGGAACCGTGACGTGCGCAACCATCACCGAGTCGACGCCAGCCGCAATCGCCTGGCGAAAAGGCGGCAGCTCAATCGAATCGAGATGTGCCCGGTCGACGTTCACGCTGGCCACGCCTAGATGAGAATCAGTCGCCGTATCACCGTGACCCGGAAAATGTTTAACGGTGGTCAGCATCCCACCTTCGTGAGCGCCCTTGATATAGGCCGCAACCAGGTCGCCAACCTGTTTCGGATCTTCGCCGAACGAACGCGTATTAATGATGGGGTTCGCGGGATTCGAATTCACGTCCGCATCGGGAAAAAAATTCCAGTGAATGCCAACGGCGCGCGCTTCCTGCGCGCTGATTCGGCCGAAAGCCTCTGCATCTTCTATCTTGCCATCTCCGCCGAAAGCCATGGCGTGCGGAAAGACAGTAGTGCCCATGAGCCGCATCGAGACGCCGCGTTCAAAATCAGCAGCGAACAAAAGCGGAAGTTTCGAATCGCTTTGCAGCCGGTTCAGCAACTCGGCGGCCTCATAAGGTTCGCTGCGCAGAAGATAAGGACCATCCACATGAACGGTCATGGCAAACGAGCCAACATGGTACTTCTGCATCGCCTCGCGAAGTTGCAGGTACTCGGGATTTTCCACGTTGAGAAAGCTGGCGCGGCACCAGATCATGAACACCTGCCCAACTTTTTCTTCCACCGTCAACTTGTGCAGAGTCTTCTCCGCCCATTTCTCGCCGGCAGGAGCGACATGAATGGGACCAGGACGCTGATATTTGTCTTTAGCAAATACGGCGGCGGAGATCAGGAGAATGGAAAACAGGAAGCCAAGTATTCGTTGCATGTAGAAAACGATAGCAGAAATGCGAGAAACAGAAATCGGCGCTCCGTCGGTTTATCCGTGTTCATCCGCGAGAATCCGTGGCCAATACGTTTTCCATCTCAGCCACGGCCTCGCTCTGAATCCGCACCTCGTCGCCAAAACCGCGCAACCAATGAACCTCCGGCTCCCGCCGAAACCAGGTCATTTGCCGTTTGGCATAGTTTCGGTGAGCCTGCTGAGCGGCTTGCAGAGCCTGTTCGCGAGTCAGTTCTCCACGAAGAAATTGCACGGCCTGCTTGTAGCCGAGCGACGAGAGCGGTCCGGCAGAACCGTATCTCTCAAGCAAACGTTGCGTCTCTTCGATCAGACCAGCTTCGAACATCTGCTGCGCGCGGCGGTTGACCCGCTCATACAACGCCTGCCGCTCGGGATCGAGGCCGAGCCGCAGAATTCGAAATCCACGCAGAGGATCGCTCCCGTGCTGTCGCCATAGTTCCGTCATTTTCTGGCGAGAGGCCAGACAAACCTCGATGGCCCGGATGAGTTTGGGAGTGTCGTTAGCATGGATCTTCTCCGCAGCCGTGCGATCGAGGCGACGCAGGATGCGATGAAGGTAGTTCGAGCCGCGCTTCTCAGCAGATTCGCGCAATCGCTCGCGCAACTCCTCCGACCGCTGCGGACCGGGAAAGAGCCCTTCCAGCAGAGCACGTAAGTAAAGCCCAGTTCCGCCCACAACAATCGGCAGGTGTGCGCGCGCTTTGATTTCTTCGAGCACATCCCGAGCCTGGCGCGCGTATTCGCCTGCGGTAATGTGGTCCGTCGGCACTACGTAATCCAGCAGATGATGCCGCACGCGGGCTCGCTCGGAGGACGTTGGCTTGGCCGTGCCAATGTCAAACTCGCGGTACATGGCGACTGAATCGCAATTCACGATCTCGGCATTAAATCGTTCCGCGAGCGCCAGCGACAGCGCAGTCTTTCCGCTGCCCGTGGGACCGAGCACAACCACCAGCAGCGGTTCAGGCTGCACGGAAGCCACGTTCAGCGCATGCTCCAATGAATGGCGTGCCAGTAGCGAATCAAGGTGAGGGCCAGCAGGAGAAACGCAATCAATAACAAGCCGGACGTTTCCGTGGCATAGATCGCGTGCCGATGGTGCTTGTGGCTGGAGTCGTTCTGGCGTTGTCTTTTCATCACGCCTAGATTGTACGCCGCCATGAAAACGCACGCGTGCCTTAGTGCTACACTACGCGTCGTCGAGCGGTCAGTGTCGTTCTATGCCAACTTTCCAAGGCAATCAGCCGGCCAGAATCGTGCGCTTTGGAGTCTTCGAGCTGGACCTCGGTGCCGGCGAGTTGCGCAAGAACGGCGCGAAACTCCGCCTGCAGGAGCAGCCCTTCCAGGTGCTGGCATTACTGCTGGAGCGCGCCGGCGATGTAGTAACGCGCGAAGAAGTGCGGCAAAAACTGTGGCCCGCGGACACATTCGTGGATTTCGACCACAGCCTAAACACCGCCATAAACAAGTTACGCGAGACGCTGGGCGATTCGGCGTCCAGCCCACGCTACATCGAGACGCTCGCCCGCCGGGGATATAGGTTCATCGCCCCAGTCCAGAACAGTGGAGGGACGGGCACAGGCCATGTGGGAACGGGCGCATTCGCGAGCCTGCCCCGAGCAAAGCCGAGGGGTTCACCCGAGCGCAGCGAGGCAGCAGGGGCACAGGAATCCCAATCCTCCCTGCATCCCGAGCTGGAAGTCCCAATCCCGCATCGCGGACTCACCCGCGGACTATTCGCCCTGGCCCAACTAATGTATCTGATCTTCTACGTGGTCGCTCTTTCCCGCCTGCACGCTGTCCAAGGCATAGCCGAAACTTTTTTAACAGGATGGAAACCCACCGCGCTCGCAGCCGCCGTAATGGTAACCGCAGGAGTCGGGATCCCCCTGCGCTGTTATCTGCTCTCCGCAGTAGGATTCGATTACCAGCGCCTGGGCGAAAAGTTTCAGCAGATGTTCCCCTTCATCCTGGCGCTCGATCAACTCTGGGCCATCGCTCCATTTCTCCTAATGCAGAAGATCGGCCTGGGCGCAGCCTTCGCGGCTAGTGCTGCGCTGCTCTACGTGCCGTTCTCGGAACGAACTCTGATCCGCATGGCCTATCTGAAAAGGTAGGGCCAGCAGGCCCGGTGCAAAATGGGCTCGAATTTCCACGAACCAAACTCACGAATCCGATCTCGTCGAAGAGGCTGCGGTTTCCCTTGACAATCCATACAAATAGACGTATTTACGTATAATGGCAGACTCGGAGCGGTCGTTGGTATGGATCGGTTCGAGCCGAAGAGATCTGCGCGGCTTCCCTCGTGAGGTCCGGCGAGATATAGGGCCGGCTTTGTATGCTGCCCAACAGGGAGAAACCGACCCGGCGGCGAAGCCGCTGAGAGGCTTTGGCGGAGCGTCTGTGCTGGAGATTGTCTCGGATCATGAGGGCGACACCTGGCGCGCTGTCTATACGGTTCGCTATCCGGAATCAGTCTATGTCCTGCACGCCTTCCAGAAGAAATCGAAGAGAGGCATCGCCACACCGAAGAAGGACATAGATCTCATCCACCTGCGTTTTAGCTGAGGCTGCACAGCGCCACAAAGAGAGGCAGAACTAGCGGCTGCAATTGTTTTCCGAGGTGCAATTCGAGGGCCGGAGACGGACCTGTCAACAGGAGGCAAACAAGAATGACCGCAAAGGCGAAAGGAACTGCCGCTTTGAAGAGAATACGGATGGAAGAAGGCAGTGGGAACGTTTTTGCCGACCTCGGCCTTCCCCACCCGGAACAGGAGCTTTTGAAGGCAAAGCTCGCACTTCAGATTTATCGGCTCATCAAGAGACGCGGTCTCACGCAAGCCGACGCGGGTAAGATCCTGGGCATCAAGCAGCCTCACGTGTCGACATTGATGCGCAATCGGTCCGGCGCTTTCTCGGTCGAACGCCTCATGGATTTCCTCACCGCTCTTGGGCAAGACGTAGAGATTACAGTAAGGCCCACGCGCAAAGGACATGGCGAAGTATCCGTAGTTGCGTGAGCGCAATACGAACTCCTGGCGCTGCCATTTTCCATGGAACCAAACTCACGAATCCCACGTAACCACGTCTAAGAGGCTGGGCAGCAGTGTGCGTGCCCGCCGGAGAAACGTTATGAAACGAAACAGTGTGGAACGTTGGCTGTTCGCAACTCTGATTCTGGGCGGCTTCGTATGCTCTCTGGCCACGCTCCCAGCCCGCGCCGACGACTGGTCGAAAACCTACACCCTTACCGGCAAGCCCGATCTGCGCGTGGAAACCTCGGACGCCAACATTAGGGTCTCCACCTGGGACCAGAACACCATTGAAGCCAAGGTTACGACCACGCGTTACAAGATCGACGACGACGGCATCCGCATCGACGAACACCAGTCCGGCGACACCGTCGAGATCAACGTACGCTATCCGCATCACGGCGTAGTGATCAACTGGGGTAACTATGGCAGCCATCGCGTGGAGATTGATATCCACATACCGCGCGAGGGCCGCGTAGACCTGCACACCGGCGATGGCAAGATTGAACTCGCCAATTTCAAGGGTGAGATGCAACTGCGCAGCGGAGACGGTTCGCAGGAAATTGAAAGCGTAGACGCCCACGCAGCCGGCGGTTCGGCTATTGCCTCGAGTTGGCGGCTGGAAAGCGGCGACGGAACGGTTACGCTGGAGGTTCCCGAGAACCTGGCCGCCGATGTGGATATGCACACCGGCGACGGCCACATCGATCTGGATATGCCAATCACGACTACAGGCAAGATTCGCGAGAACGAAGTTCGCGGCAAAATCAACGGTGGCGGAAATCTCCTGGTCATTCACACCGGAGATGGATCGATCCGCCTGCGGAAGGGGTAGGGCGCAGCCCGAATTGGAACCCGAGAGTTGTCTGACAGACGTTGTATAATGTCTGACATGGCTACTCAGCGGATTACAATTCGCGTTCCCGAAGATCTCGGTGAACGGCTTCGCCAAACCTCTCGCCTTAAGGGGCGAACGACGTCGGAGTTAGTGCGGATTGCACTGGAAAATTACCTTGGCCAGAGGTCGAAGAGGGGTTCGGCTTACGAAGCGGCGAAGGCGGCCGGCCTGATTGGCTGCGTGCATCGCGGACCGAAGGATCTCAGCACCAATCGGCGACACTTTGAAGGTTTTGGGAAGAGCCGATGAGCCGGCCCCCGGGACCGACCCTCGTCGACACTGGTCCGTTGGTTGCGATTTTCGATGATACAGATGCCCACCACCGAACCTGCGTTCAAGTGCTCGAAGGCTTGGACGGGCCGCTGTACACTTGCTGGCCAGTCATTACTGAAGCAGCGTGGCTCTTGCGGCACTCACCGCGTGCGGTCCAGCGACTACTAGGCAGTATCAATACGAATTTTGTCGACTTGCTGTCGTTGTCAGGGTCGGAAGCTGAGGCCGTTGCGGCTCTTATGAAAAAGTATGAAAGCATCCGGCCCCAGCTAGCGGATATCGCCTTGGTTTACCTTGCTGGGCGCGACGGCATCGATACGATCTTCACCTTAGACCATCGCGATTTTTCAATCTACCGCGCCAATCGACGCCGATCATTTCATATTATTCCGGAGATCTAATATGAGATGCGATTATTCGGGTTCTTGATTTGACGGTTCGCCTAGTTTCATTCACATGGGGCGAACGGAAGAGGAGTTTTATGGCATTGGCTCGCCTGTCTTGCATCGCGACGTTGGTCGTATGTCTGATCTCGATCGCCCGCGCGCAACAAACAACCCCCGTCGCCTCCACTCACGAACCCGCTCTGGATGTCACCTCGATGGATCGCAGTATCGACCCTTGTGTGGATTTTTTCCAATACTCCTGCGGCGGATGGATCAAAAGAAATCCAATTCCCCCCGACCAATCTTCCTGGGATACCTACTCGAAGATGCAGGACGAGAACCGCGAGAGGCTTCGCGCGATCCTGGGGGCAGCCGCGGCTCCGGATGCCAGTCGACCTCCCTCCGCACAGAAAATCGGCGACTACTACGCCTCCTGCACCGACGAGAAGGCAATCGACGCAAAAGGGGCGGAGCCGCTCAAACCTGAACTAGACCGAATCGCCCAGATCGCTTCCAAAGCAGAAATCGCAGATGTCGCCGCTGCCATGGTCGATGACAACGTATTGTTCGGATTCGGCTCCACGCAAGACTACCGCGATGCCAGTCAAGTAATCGCGGAAGCCGATCAGGGAGGCCTTGGTCTGCCGGATCGCGATTACTATTTAAAAGACGACGCGAAATCAGTGGACCTTCGCAAAGCCTATCTGGCGCACGTACAGAAAATGTTCGAACTTCTGGGCGATCAGCCGGATGCAGCCGCGGCCGAAGCGCAAACCGTCATGCGCGTCGAAACCGCGCTGGCCAAGGGGTCCTTGACGCGGGTAGAGCGGCGCGACCCGAAGAATCTTGACCACAAGCTGGCGACCGCGGACCTCGAGAAAATCAGCCCCGACTTCCACTGGCAAGTCTACTTCACAAAGGTAGGACTGCCCTCGCTCAGCTCGCTGAATGTGACGTCTCCCACTTTCTTTAAATCGATGAGTGAGGAACTAGCAAAGGAAAGCCTCGCCGACTGGAAAGTTTATTTGCGCTGGCACCTCGTGCATGCTGACGCAGCATTTCTCTCGTCGGCATTTGTCAACGAGAACTTCGCCTTCTACGGAAAGACTTTGCGCGGCCAGCAGCAGCTGCAACCCCGCTGGAAGCGCTGCACACAGAACGTCGATAACGACCTCGGCGAAGCGCTCGGCCAGGCGTACGTGGAAAAATATTTCAGTTCCGACGCCAAACAGCAGGCGCTCAAGATGGTGAAGGAAATCGATACAGCCATGGCACAGGACATAGATGCGTTGCCGTGGATGTCTGCAACCACGAAACAGCAGGCCCTCATAAAGTTGCATGGCATGGCCAACAAGATCGGCTATCCCGACAAGTGGCGCGACTACAGCAAGCTCGAAATCGTGCGCGGAGACGAATTAGGAAACGTGGAGCGCGCCCGGAAATTTGAATTGAACCGCGACCTCGCCAAGATCGGCAAGCCCTTGGATCGTGGCGAGTGGGGCATGACTCCGCCCACGGTCAACGCATATTACAACCCGCAGATGAACGACATTAATTTCCCGGCTGGAGTGCTTCAGCCGCCAGCATTCGATCCCACTTCCGACGCCGCTCCAAACTACGGCGATACCGGTGGCACAATCGGGCACGAACTCACCCACGGCTTCGACGACGAAGGCCGCCAGTTCGACGCCCAGGGCAGTCTTCGCGATTGGTGGACCGAACAAGATGGCAAAGAATTCGTCAAGCGCGCAAGCTGCATTTCAGATCAATATTCCACGTACACAATTATTGACGACATCAAGATCAACGGAAAGCTGACGCTGGGCGAAGATGTAGCCGACCTCGGCGGATTGATTCTCGCCTACATGGCGTGGAAGGAAGATACGAAGGGTCAGAATCTGCAACCGATCGACGACCTCACACCTGACCAGAGATTCTTCGTGGGTTACGGCCAAAGCTGGTGCGGCGAAACCCGCGACGAGACCAAGCGCCTGCGCGCCACCGTCGATCCGCACTCGCCGGAAAAATATCGCACCAACGGTGTGGTTTCAAATATGCCGGAGTTCCAAGAGGCCTTCCACTGCAAAGCCGGGTCGCCGATGGTCAATCAGAATCGTTGCAGAGTCTGGTAACAAAGCTATTCCGCGGTGGCTTTGAAAGGGTGCGACTTCCAGTCGCACCCTAAACCGACGGGTCAAATCCCAAAGGCTTGTCATCCCGAGCGGAGCGAGGGATCTTGGTTTCAGCCGGCAGTCACCGAACATGGCCTCTCGTTCTGCCGTCCGCAGACGAGGTCAAGCCGAACTACTGCATCTCGTCCTTCGTGGGATTGTAGAAAAACCGAAACCGCAAAGCGAGATACTCTCCGCCAAATTCGCTGGGCAACGGTGGAAATGGGTCCGACGCGGTGATGCCCGCCCACGCCGCGCGATCGAGCGGAATGTCTCCCGAAGTGGTGACCTGTTTCATGCCCGCCACTTTCCCATCTTTGGTGATCGCGAATTCGATAATTAAGTTCCCATGCTTCATCTCCGCGGATTCCGGAATCGCGTTGTACCAGTTCTGCCGCACGTCATGCAGAATCCGCTGAAGATACGGACCGAAATCCACGCCCATGGTATCGCTGAGAACTTCCAGGTTGCCCATCTGACGACCATGTGCGCCGGTCCCTAATCCGAAATCGCCGCCGCTGCCTGCCTGGCCGCCGCCGCGTCTTGCAGCGGCCGCCCGCGTCGCCTCCTGAATTGCCGAACCCGCCGACATCGAGCCAGCGTATTTCTTGAACGCATTAATGTTTGGCGTGGCCGGCGTTTGCAGTTGCGCGATCTGCGGATTCGGCGCAGCCTGCTGCGGCTGAGGCTGGTTCTGCGACATTCCGGCGGCGGACTGAGCCGGCGCCTGCTGCGGCATCTGCGGCGCGCTCAATCCCGGCGGCCCTGGCGGCGGAGTTGCCAAACTCTTGCGCAGCTCCTTCACGTCCAACTCCGGATGCCGCGTCATCGCTATCCGGTTCTTGTCGGAAGCAATATTCGTGTTCGGCCGTGGAACCCTCTGCGCGTCGGTGGGAAGCTCAAGGAAGGTTAAGTTCTTTCCTGCCATCGCGCTGGGCCGTGCGACAGGGTGGTGCGGAAAGTATTTCTCGAACATCTCCAACTTCGCCAGCAATACGATCAGAACCAGGTGGACGATGATCGAGATCCATGCTGCTTCGCGCCGCCGCGAGCGCGCCAGATCGTCCTGCAACTGAATGAGCAGATGCGGAACGCGCGCATCGTCGTCGAGATCGCGGTAAGCCGTCTCCCATCCCTGCGCATCGTAAAGCCCAAGCTGCTCGGGCTGCGGCTTCTCCGGAGGCGCCACGGGATCCTGGAATGGAATTTGGGTAATCGGCATGAACTAAGTTTTCGAGCTGGCCTGTCCGTTAGACACAGATTCCCATGCCTGCGTTGCATCCGGCCTTCCACGGACAACGCAGCAAGCGCAGTCAAACCTACCTTCATTTTCGCATCTTTCAGCCGATTCTGCTCAACGACAAATGGCCTGCGACTTATGTGTGTAAACATTTGTAAGCGAAGCTTCGATTGTTACCGTTCTCTGGATGGACCTTCTTTGGATGGACGACCGTGAGAGAAAACCTTTCGCCCGTCCCACATTCTCAATCGCACTGTCACGCAGAGCACAGTCGAAGCATCCCTGGTCTCAATCGTACTGTCAGGCAGAGCGCAGCAGTGAGGAGAGCGAAAGCGATCCTCACCGCGAAGTCGAGGCATCCCTAGTCTCAATCGCACTGTCATGCAGAGCGCAGCAGTGAGGAGAGCGAAAGCGATCCTCACTGCGAAGTCGAAGCATCCCTACAATCCCCACGCTGCGTAAGGCCGGAGGATTTTGACTCTCGGTGTAGTCGCGGAGCCGGCCTAGTTAGGTCTTCGCCGACACGAACACGAATCCGCCGCCCAACCAACCCCTCCCAGCCCCTATCTGCCGCCATCATCGGTTGCGTGGTCTGACCAGGTTCGGATACCCTACCGGGTCCCGCGGTATTGGAATCACCACGTTAGCGCGAAATCTCCGTTTGGTCCCCCAGAATGAGCAGCTTAGAGGCAAGATCTCTAAAGCAAAGGACTTGCCTTGCGCCGGCTCGTTCGCGAAACTTCGGCCACACTTGTCCGTCCCGATGATCGCCGGTTGGGGCTATGGATCGCAAGGTCAGATGTCACAATCGGTGGCTTTTACTTTCTTGGGTCAACAAGACCCGAAGGGCTGCGCTGCGCACCCGCGAAATCTCCTGATGCCATCAGCGTCGGAACCCGCCCGCGAAACGGCCACCGGTGGGGCATCCCGTGTCGTGGTAAAGTACGGCTGGGCCAAGCGCCCAACGGGTGTGGTCCAGATTTTGCGCTAGCGCCCTGTGCCGCTTAGCGCAACTATTTGCGGGCTACCGCCTCCGCCATCGTAAAGGTTCAGGGAAGCCGTGCGGCTTCCTTTAGCTCCCGGCGTAAAAGTTAGTCGGAAGGTGCAGCTCTGGCCCGGCGCAAGGCTGAACCCACAGTTATCAGTCTGGGTAAAATCCTTATGATTCGTGCCTGTAATCGACCATCCCATGAAGTCGATGGTGGCGTTGCCAACGTTTGTCAGAGTGGTGCTGAGAGGAGGACTGGTTACGCCCACCATTTCCGGCGGAAACGCCAGCGACCAGTGAGACAAGCTGACCACGGTTCCCACGCCGCTCAAGCTGACAATCTGTGGGCTGGGATGGGCGCTATCAACGATAGTGATTCTTCCGGCTTGCGGGCCTTGCTGCGGCGGGGTGAAAGCAACAGTAATCGTGCAACTGGCGCCAATCGCAAGACTGTTTCCGCAAGTGTTCGTCTGGCTGAAATTGCCCGCGGCTTTCACGCTGGTGATGGAAAGAACCGAGCCTCCAGTATTACTCAGCACGATGTTCTGTCCTGCGCTGGTGGTGTGAATGGTCTGCGGACCGAAGACGAGACTTGTGGTGGAAAGGTTCGCCGCAGTCCCGAGTAGAACCGAAGCCCGGCTAGGCGCCTGGTATCCAACCACAAGATCGAGCACCCCATCCGCATTGAAATCGCCTTTCGCGACAGAAATCGGGGAAAGCAGGGCAGAGAAACTCGCCGGGGACTGAAATGTTCCGTCGCCGTTTCCTAGCATGACGAACACTTGGTTGGAATACAAATTGGTAAAAGCCAAGTCGAGTTTGCTGTCGCCGTTGAAGTCTCCGGATGTCAAGGCAAACACGGTATAGTTCGTGGCGTAATTCAATGGAGCCTGAAATGTTCCATCGCCATTTCCAAGCAGTATGGAAATTCCGGCGGCGGTTCCCGCCGCCAGATCGAGCTTCCCGTCTCCGTTGAAGTCGGCTACTTCCACGGAGATTGCATCCAGTGCGGTCGCGTAGTTCGATGGCGTTTGGAACGTCCCGTCACCTTTGCCTAAGAAAACTGCCACTCCTTGACTGGCGCTGCCGTTGGTTGCCAAGACTACATCGAGGTCGCCATCACCGTTGAAGTCCCCCACATTGAGAGAAAATGAGTTGCCGTTTGGATTGTGATAATCGACATGAGGTTGAAATGTTCCGTCACCATTGCCCAGCAGGATGGAGAATGACGGGCTATTACCACTATAGTCATTCAACACGAGATCGAGGTTGCCATCACCGTTGAAGTCCCCGCACATCACCATGCCGGGATTCGTGCCTGTTGCATAGTCAATATGCGTTTGAAAAGTTCCATCGCCATTGCCTAATAGAACCGATACTGTACTATCGAAAAAATTGGCTACTGCCAAATCGATGATTCCGTCACCGTTGAAATCACCCGCCGTCAAAGAAAACGGCTCCTGCCCCGTCGAGTATGAAACCGCAGGTTGAAAAGTCCCGTCCCCGTTACCCAGGAAAATGAAAACCAGCCCCGGCTGCTCGCCGTTGGCCGTGGCAATATCCATCTTGCCATCATTATTAAAATCCGCTGCTATAACGGCGATCGATTCCGAGGTGGACGGGAGGCTGAGATCCGATCTGAAGAACCCAACGGCCGGACTGGGTTCAACGACCTGAAAGAAGACGACATTCGAAGTGCCGCCACCGGGAGCTGGGTTTATAACGGTGATCGAGGCCGTTCCCGCTTTGACGAGTTTTGTCGCTGGAACGTTCGCCGTCAGTTGCACATTACTGACAAACGTTGTCGAAAGGATGGTTCCGTTCCATTTCACGGTCGAGCTTCCGACGAAGCCCGTTCCATTTATGGTGAGAGTAACGCCCGCAGTGCCCGGAGCGACACTATCGGGCGCAAGAGGCTGGTCGAGATGGGGAACTGGATTGGAGGCCCAAGCGACGGTAGAGCAGCAAAAAATCGCAAGTGCGGAAAAAATCAAAACAACGAACGAGCCTTTGCCTCGCATCCGTGATTCCTTCTCCCCACGCCTAGCAGGACACAATCGTCGCTGTCCACCAGAGAACAGCGAACATCACACAGGCGGCGACCACTGTCAAGATGCACGATTCTGCACACAACACTCTCCGGAAGATAACCGGACGAAAGGCTTTCGATTGAAGACCGCATAGACCGGCACCGGACCTGTTCAATTGAACCCAAGGCCTGGCCATCCGCCCAGAATTTTACTCAAAAAGGCGCGTATGATTTGTGAGCATGAATGCGCACACCCTCGAAATAACTGGGAGTCTTCTAGGAAAAACCTGGGGTGTTGTTGGCCCTCTTGTTGGTGTTGTGATAGGGGCATGGTTGAGCCGTTCGTGGCAACGAAAGCAGTGGGTGTTAGACAGCAAGAAAGCTGAGTACCGGGAACTAATCGGTGCACTTTCACGGAGCATACACATCATGGCGAAGCATCAGTTATACGCAGGAGGCATGGTCAGCGATGAAGAGAAAAAGGAGTGCTTCGATGCATATCTTGCAGGAGTGAAGAGCATCGAAGACCGAATCTTTGTCGATAAGAAGGTTCGCGCGGCAAAGATCGGCGAACACTGGGAAAAAATTGACCTTGGAGGGAGCGAAATGATTTGGAAAGACTGGAACGACATACACGATGCGCTGGTCAAGCTGGCGCACGACGATCTTGGCATTAAAGACTGAAGAGGATTACCAATTACGCGGTCGAGCATTGCGATGATCAACGAAAAAGGGAAGGCTGGCCCAGCTTTAGCTTTTTTGTCTGCAGCACCACGGACGATGCTTTCAGCTGCCGTCCTCGACTTATCCACAGCCCCACTGTGACATCTAACCTTGCGCTCGCCCAAAAATCACTTCATCATCGTCGAAGCACTGACGGTATTTTCAGCCGGAGGACGACCGAGGGTAAGTCCTGCATTTGACGTATTTTGCCTCTAACTCTTTTAGAAGACGTATTTTGCAGACAATTTTTTTCAAAACCCGCGCCCAGCAAGACTTTCAGAAAAAAAGACCGGGTAGGGGTATCCCCCCAAAAAACGAGAATCGCGACCAAGAGCGCACACAACGAGAAGGCTCACCAGGAATTATTAAGTGAAGAAATCCACAGCGGATCGTACAGCACGTGTAGAGCGGACGCCCTCGTCCGCTTCTCGCCCACGCTACGTCTGTGCCAAGCCAACCAGCCCGACTTTATCTCCGTGCTCGCGAATCGCCCCCACAATGTCGAGCGCAAGCGCCAGCGCGCGGCGTCCGTCACTGAGCGGCACCACTGGCGCGGACCGCTCCCGCACCGCATGAAGAAACGATTTCAACTCCGCATGCAGAGGCTCTTCCGAAGTCACCGCCGGTTTGCCCACGCCAATCTGCGGATTGACCGTTGGAGCCCCCGAACTCGCGCCATCCTGGCCAACGGTGAAGACCAGCACTTCCTGCCGCCCGTAATCGACGGAAATATATTGCCGGGGCTGAAAAAACCGCAGCTTGCGCACGCGCTCGGTGGAGACGCGGCTCGCGGTAAAGTTGGCCACGCATCCCGATTCGAATTCCAGCCGCACGTTCGCGATGTCCACTTTGCCGGAAAGAATCGGCAAGCCCACGGCACGAACCTCCTTCACCGGAGAATTGGCAAACGAGAGTACGATATCGAGATCGTGAATCATCAGGTCAAGCACAACGTCAACGTCAAGTGACCGCGGAGTGAACACGCTAAGCCGGTGCACCTCGAAAAACATCGGCTGCGTAAGCAAGGGAATGGTGGCGCGCACTGCCGGATTAAAGCGCTCCAGATGTCCAACCTGAGCAACGCGTTTGTGAGCAGCCGCCAGGTGAACCAGCTCGTCCGCATCCTCAAGCGACGCGGCCAATGGCTTTTCGATGAGAACGTCAACCCCAGTTTGCATCAACGCGCGGGCTACCTCAAGATGATGCACCGTAGGCGCAGCCACAGACGCCGCCCGAATCTCGCTGTGCGTGGTCAACATCTGGTCGACCGACCCGAAGGCGCGGCATCCGAACTCGCGCGCCACCGCATCGGCGCGATCCAGATTGGAATCGACCACGCCCACCAGCCGCACTGGCACGCCCTGCTGTTCCAGTTCGTGGTAGACGCGGGCATGGTTGCGTCCAAAGACGCCCGCCCCCACCACCGCTACGGAAATCGGATTGTCAGATTGCAGGAAAGAAACTCGGCTGGCCGGTTGCCACCAGGGACAACAAATTGTAAACGTAAAGCCGCGTGCTCTGATTACTTTCTTTGGGCTTTTTTCAGGATCGCGATCTGCCCGGCGTGATAGAGCTCGTGCTGCGCGATTCCGTGCAGCATGAAATAGAAATCGTATCTCTTGCCGGGAACGCGCTCGCGTAGCCGCGACTCGGGCAGGGACGCAACCGTCCTCACCAGCGCATCGTGCTCGCGCTTCGCCTGAGCCACAGCCTTGCGCCACGCGGCTTCCGTGGGCTTGGGAACGACTGGAAAATTCGCCGTACCTGCAGGCTGGCTCTTCTCCCCAGCCAGACGCCGGGAAGCCACCCCGTCCCAAACAGCGATGTGGAGCACAAGCTCCCAGATACTGTGGACTTCAGGCAGAGGCTTGGCAGCGGCGGTGGCAGCATCCACATCGTCCAACAACTCGAGCAGCGCAGGACCGTGCCAGGCGTCACCTTCAAATGCGCGGCGAAGTTGTTCGGCGATAAGGGTGGACTCGAGAGACGAAGGATTCATGCCTTCAACTTCGCTGATCGAGCGAGCACAAGTCAATGATTTACGCATACACGGTAATCATGTATAATCACAAGGAATGATTGTCTCCTTTGGGGACAAGGCGACGGAACACATCTTTCACGGCGCCGACACGAAGGCTGCGCGGAGAATTGCGCGCGTATTGTGGACGCGAGTCCAGGCCAAACTTGACCTGCTGAATGCCAGCACCACGGTGGAAGACTTGCGAGTCCCACCATCGAACCGGCTGGAGAAGCTGCGCGGCGACTGGGCGGGGTTTTACAGCCTGCGGGTCAACGACCAGTATCGCGTTGTATTCCGCTTTGTGAACGGCGACGCATTCGATGTGCAATGCACGGATTACCACTGAGGGGGGAACAATGTTGCCAAGCCATCGTATTGCCACTCATCCCGGAGAAATCCTGTTGCGGGAGTTTCTCGAACCGTTGGGCTTGACCCAGGCTAAGCTGGCGAAGGCACTTGGCATCCCCTTAAACCGTGTGAATGAACTGGTGCGCGGAAAGCGGGGAGTCACGACGGAGACAGCCCTCCTTCTGGCCGGATATTTCCGGAACTCCCCCGAGTTCTGGATGAACTTGCAGACCGCGCACGACCTCACGCGAGCGTTGCATGAGATGCGCAAACGCCCCGTGGCCTCTCAGCGCGGAGCCCGTCGTTCAATGGGAGCGGACTAGTCGACCGCTGCTCAGAACCCATTTTCTTAATCAGGGATGGTCCGCGACAATGGCAATCCCCACCGCATTCGCCGCGTCAATCACCTTTTCTCCATCGAGTAATAGACACTTCCCCGCATCCAGGGCCAAACAGCCAGCCCCTGCCGCCTGCATGACCTCAATGGTCCTGACGCCAATCACCGGGACATCGAAGCGCATATCCTGTTTTGGCTTGGCGATCTTTACCACGGTCAGAGAGCGGCTAAGCGTGGAAGCGCCGCCGCCGAGCGAACGCATAATTTCTCCGGCACGTGCGATGGTGGCGTCGGTGCCTTCCATGGCTTCAACCGCGACGCATGCGGATTCGGCGATCACGACCGTCTGGCCGATATCATGCTGCGCCAGTTGATGAGCCACTGCGCGGCCATATTCGATGTCCTTGCGTTCCAGTTCCGTGGGGACGCGCTGCGTGAGCACTCCGGACTTCACCAGTAAAGGTTCGAGCAGCCAGGTGGAATTCTCCAGCGTGATGCCTTCATCCGCCAGCACTTTGGCCACGGCTCCGAGCAGGCTATCGGTATTGCGGGTGGTGAGTGAGAGCAAGAGCTTGGCCAGACGCCAATCCGGCCGTATAGCGGAAAAAATCTGCTTATGCTTCACCTGTCCGGCCATGACGGTGCGACGCACGCCCTCGCGCTGGAAAGTCTCGATCAGTTTCGAAAGCTCCCCCAGCGAGAGCCAGTGGACCGATGCCGCACCGTGCGCTTCAATCTCGGGGAAAGTTTCTTCCTTAATCGCTACGACAACAACTTCGTAGTCCGCCGCCCGCGCTGCATCAAGCACGAGAAGAGGAAAGGTTCCGTTGCCGGCGATAAGGCCAAGCTTTTTGTTGTGAGAAGACATGAAGCGCGAATCGACCGACGAGTCAGTCTAGCATCCGGAGGATCCAGTTTTAACTCTTGAGGTGCTCCGTGCAAGCTCTGCGTGGAGCGCGCTAGGGCGTGATTGCGAATACGATTCCGGTATAAAGGTTGGCACCCATGCCACCGTTGGAAGTCGTGCCGTAAAGGTATCCTTTGGGACCGAAGATTACGCCTGCCTCTGGCGATCCCAATCCCAAGTTAGTGAAATCGTATAAAGTCGTGTAGGTCCAACCTCCCCTGGAATTCGGGGACAACTTAAAGACAGATCCCTCCTGAGTTGCGTTCGATACGCCTGACGTTGTGCTGTAGAGATTGTCCGATGCGTCAAGGATCAGATTGCCATACGGGGCGGTTTGGCCATTGTTGTCCGGGAATCCGAATACCAGGCTCTCGTTCCATCCGCCGCCTGATGCCGGAGACAACTCGAACACAGCACCGCCGAAACCGATACCTCCTGAGACGGTGGTTCCGAAGAGGTTTCCTGACTTGTCGAGTAGGAGGCCGGCCAAGGGACGGATCCCGTCCTGAGTGCCTGCGAAAGAATGCAGGACAGTCTCTTGCCAGCCACCATTCACCGGGGCCAATTCAAACGCGGTTCCGCAGCCGATGATGGTGCCGTTTGTCGCGGTGCATGTGCCGTGGCCGCCGACTGAGGTGGTGCCGTAGAGGTTTCCCGCAGTGTCGAAAATCAAACTGGCTGTGGATTGGGATCCGTCGCTTGGATAGCCAACGAACTCATACAAGGTTTTCTTCGACCATGTGCCGTTTTGTCCCCGGATCAGTTCGAAGACAATGCCGTTGCCGGATTGCTGAGCACCGTGCACACCCAGTCCGCCATACTCGGTGGTTCCATAGAGATTTCCTGCCTGGTCCATAATTAGGCCGCCGGTAGGACCGTTCCCACCGACACCGCTAGGAAATGAGTAGAGAGTGGTTTCCGTCCATGTTCCATTGGCTGCGGGTGACAACTCGTAGACCATTCCCGCGTTCTTGTCGCCTCCTGCCTCCGCCTCTCCGAAAAGATTTCCGGCAGTGTCAACAATTAGCGGAGAAGGCAGGGTCGATGGACGAAACGGGCCGCCGATCCCGTGACCGCCGCTGGGGAAGCTGTAAATCAGCTTCTCGTTGGAGTGCCCCGAAACAGGCGTCACTTCGTAGACTGCGCCAATTCCGAAGTTCCCTCCGTATGCAGTCGTTCCGAACAGATTTCCATTGGAATCTGCAACCAAGGCGGTTAACGGATAAAAACCGTCACCATCGGCAAAACCAGAAACGGTAGTGAAATTCCACTGGCCACCATTGGGAGTTAATTCGTATAAAGTTCCGTTCTGTCCGAGATTGGCTCCGTAAGTCATCTCCCCAAAGAGCTGCCCTTGAGCATCTACAAACAATCCACTGCTGGGGGTGTACCCCGTTGTGACGTTGTCGAATCTCGAAAGCACGGTCTCGGTCCACTGCCCTGAGCCGGTGGGCGTCAGTTCGAAGACTGTGCCGCAACCCCCGCCGCTGCAGTATCCGAGTCCTCCACCATCATTCGTTACGCCGTACAGATTGCCCGCGCCATCAAAAGTCAAGGAATAAACGGGGAAACTGCCGTCACTGCCTCCCTGAAAGGCGTAGATGGTTTTCTCCGTCCACTGTCCGCTGACGTTTGGCGAAAGCATAAAAACCGTGCCGCAGTAGCAGGTCGCATTGGCGGTGCCACCTCTCGTGGCCGTGCCATACAAATTGCCAGCCTGGTCGGCGGTTAACCCTCCTTGCAGAAACTCGCCGTCGCTGCCTCCCGTGAAGTCATACAAAACGGTTTCCGTCCACTGGCCGCCGGAAACCGGTGATAGCTCAAAAACTAAGCCGCAGCCGCCATAAAAGCAGTCGATACCGCCGCTGAAAGTAGTGCCGAAGACGTTTCCGGCCTGGTCGACCACCAACGGGCCCAGTGGTTCCGTCCCGCCGGTGATATTGCCGTTGCTCGAAAAACTGTGCAGTACGGTTTGCTGCCATTTGCCGCTCGAGGTAGGGTGCAGTTGAAACACGACACCACCGGAGTGGGGACCGCCTCCGCCGACGGCTCCGTAGAGATTGCCGGCAGAATCAAACACCAAACCTGACTCGATGTCTCCATGCAGATCGTCGATGTCGGACAGCACACTCTCAGTCCAACTTCCATCCGGATTGTGTTTGAGTTCAAAGACCGTTCCGTTGCCTGCGCCTCCGCCGGCAGTCATACCATATAAGTTACCCACTGCATCGAAGATCAAACCGCCTTGAGGATCTGATCCGTCGACGAGACCCTGGAAGTTATAGAGGATGCGCTCGTTCCACCCTGCCCGTTGGTTTGGGGAGAATTCAAAGACCGTGCCGCGGTTGAAGAGGCCTCCGTTTTGGGTGACGCCGTAAAGGTTGCCTGCGGCATCGGAGGTCAATCCCCCCTGTGGAAACATTCCCGGCAGGTTTGGACTGAAATTGTGAAGGGTCAACTCGCCTCCCGCGTTGGCCTGCTCCGGTACGACGAAAATCACAGAGAGAACGGTGAACGACAGAAGGAAGTGCGGAAGAAACGAGACGTAGCGCTTCATATGGCAAGCCTCCGGCGAACTTGCAGGCGGGCGCGAAGCGGGGGGACGCTGCGTCGTGCGGATTATATATCAATTCTTTAGTGGAAGATCGAAGAAGAGCTTCTTGGGTTGTGGTGCAGTTTGGGTTTCTTTACGTCCTTCGCGATTCCTCCGCGGACTTTGCGCTTAAGAGCTTTTGACCGCGAAGCACGCAAAGAAGGGGCCGCAAGGCGGCAAAGAAAACAGGAGTGCATCGTCGACCTTCGTAGCACTGGCCCGCCTACTTGATAATCCCGCGCTCCGAAGCCTCAATAAACCGAATCAACATCTTCACATCCTCGCCGTTATCGCTCTCAGCCTTCATCTTCTCAAGCGCCTGCGAAGTATTCATCTTCGAAGCCAACAAAATCTTGTAAGCATGATGAATCTTGCGAATGCGCTCCGCCGAAAAGCCGCGCCGCTCCAGGCCAACCTTATTCATTCCATACGCGCGCACATTGCGCGCGGCAGAAGTCATGGAAAACGGCAGAACATCCTGCGTAATGGTGGTCCCGCCGCCAACGTAAGCGTGAGCGCCGATACGGACAAACTGGTGCACCGGGCACAACGCGCCAACCACGGCCCATTCCTCAACGGTCACATGGCCGCCCAGCGTCGCTCCATTCACCAGCATGCAATGGTCACCGATCACACTGTCGTGCCCGATGTGCGCATAGGCCATGATCAACGTGTGGCTGCCAACTCTAGTGAGGCCGCCGCCTTTCACCGTACCGCGGGTGATGGTTACACACTCGCGAATCTCGTTGTGGTCGCCGATCTCCAATCTAGTCGGCTCGCCCCGGTAGGAAACGTCCTGAGGAGCCATCCCGATGACGCTGAAGGGAAAGAAAGCATTATCAGTCCCGATTCTTGTCGGACCTTCTATCGCAACGTGCGACACCAGTCGACAGTTTTCCCCAAGTTCAACGTCAGGCCCAATCACACAGAACGGGCCAACCTTGCACGACGCTGGGACTCTGGCCCGCGAATCAATGATGGCGGTGGGATGGACACTCATGGGTGAATCGTCCGGAACCGTCGCACTGGCTGGGGACCTTCGATCATTCCGCAGCCGCGCCATCGTCAGCACTGTCGCCGCGCCCGCGTGAACTGTCGATGAGTTGACAGGAAACCGTCGCTTCCGCCACGCGCTTGCCGGCGACGAATGCAACCCCGTGCATTTTCGCGGCAATCATCCGCGGAATGGCTCGCCAGCCCTTCACCTCGACTTCAATGCGAAGCTGGTCTCCCGGACTCACGGGACGGCGGAACTTGGCGCGCTCGATGCCGGTGAACACCATCACTTTGTCGTTGCGATCTTCCACTTCGGTAAGCAGCAACGCACCACCCGCCTGCGCAATGGCTTCCACAATCAGCACCCCCGGCATAATCGGCAAGCCGGGGAAATGTCCGTTGAAAAAGGGTTCGTTGATGGTGACGTTCTTGATGGCCACGATGCTCTCTTTGCGTTTCAACTCCAGCACGCGGTCTATCAACAGCAAAGGGTAACGATGCGGCAGAATCTTCAGGATGTCGTGAATGTCGAGGGCGCCCTTGGATGCGCCCGACAATGCTTCGTTCACGGGAGGAATGCTCTCAATCATAGTTCGCAGGACGTTCGTCTTAATCAGCCTGAAGATTATACTGTACCGCGTCTGATTCACGGCGGAGCAGCTACTCCAGCCGGCGAGAGGAAATTGTGCCCGCTAAGAAAACTACCAAACCAACCAGCACAACCGCGAATGTAAACCGGCTGAGCTACTTCGAACAGCGCCTGGACCAGATGACGAAGACGATTCGCGAACTCGTCGAAATCGAGTCCCCCAGCGACAGCAAGCAAGCGGTTGACCGCATAGCCTCGGTCCTGGCGGCCAAGTTCGAAGCTCTTGGCGGCCGCACAAAACTCCATCGCAGCAGCGCTTTTGGAGACAGCCTCCAGATCGACTTCTCTGGAACTCACTCCAGCCAGAATCGCAAGCCGGTCCTGCTCCTCGGACACTACGACACCGTTTATCCTTTAGGCACTTTGGCGGGCATGCCTTGCAAAATTGAGAACGGACACCTGCTCGGCCCGGGAGTTCTCGATATGAAGTCAGGCATCGCGCTCATGCTTCACGCCATCGAAGCCCTGCAAGCCTGGCACGGCGGGTTGCCGCGTCCAGTCACAGTGTTTCTGGTTTCCGATGAAGAAATCGGCAGCCACTCCTCGCGAAATATTACGGAGGCCCTGGCACAAGCCGCTGCCGGAGTGCTGGTGCTGGAACCCGCCGCCGGGCTTCGAGGCGCAGTCAAGACCGCGCGCAAAGGCGTAGGCGAATATACGCTGCGGGTGAAAGGCGTCGCAGCTCATGCCGGACTCGATCCCGGGAAAGGCCACAGCGCCATTGTCGAACTCGCGCGGCAGATCGCAGCTGTTTCCAAACTCAATAATCGACGAGAGGGAATCTCGGTAAACGTGGGTGTGATCTCCGGCGGAACGCGCACGAATGTGGTCGCCGCAGAGGCCTCCGCGGGAATCGATGTCCGCATCAAGCGCTCAAAACAGGCCGTTGGATTAAATCGCAAACTTCTCTCTCTCAAACCATTCGACAAGCGTTGCAAGATCGAGATGTCAGGCGGCATCAACCGCATGCCGATGGAGCGAACGCCCGGCGTGGCGGCGCTCTACAAAAAAGCGCAAAAGATCGCCGCGGAACTTGGTTGGACCCTCGAGGAAGCTGCCGTCGGCGGCGGTTCCGACGGAAACTTTACCGCCGGCCTGGGGATTCCAACGCTGGACGGCATGGGCGGCGTGGGCGAGGGTGCGCACGCAGTCCATGAATTCATCGTGATTTCAGAACTGGCGCGAAGGGCGCTGCTCCTGGCGGGTATGATCGAGAGCGTTTGACCCCGGGGAAATCGCATGCTTAAGTTTATGGTTGTCCTCTATCGGCGTCCGGACTTAACGCGCGAGCAATTCACCCGACACCTGCGCGAGATTCATGGGCCTTTGGCGACCAATCTTCCTGGAGTTCGAAAATATATACAGAACATTGTGTGCGACGATCCCACCAGGGAATCTCCCGGATGGGACGCCATAGTCGAGCTCTACTTCGACGATTGGTCGAGCATGGAAGCGGCGTGGGCAAGTCCTCAAGGCGCGGCTTCGGATGCCGATCTTCCGGCTTTCGTCGACATGACTCGAACAACCTGGTCGGCGGTCGACGAGCTCAAGGTCTTAGAGTAAAGACGAGGAAGTAATCCATTTTGTCGCCCTTCACAAAGTCATACTGCTCGAGCAACCGGTAGCCCGCTTGCGTGGCCTCGTGAAGTACGACGTCGCGAGCGACACCGTGGTCCTCGCCGTTTCCATTGCGATCGATGATTCCAACCTTCGCGCCGGGACGAAGCGCCGCCCGCAGGTTCCGCAGGAGCGCAACCGGTTCGGCAACTTCGTGATATGTCTTCAGCAGCAACACGGAATCGATCGCACCCGCAGGAAGAAGAGCGTCATCGGCTTTGCCGAGGATGGTTTTCACATTCTTCAACTTCTCCTTCTGTGCCCGATCGTCGATATAGCGGATCGATTCCGGGTTGATATCCACCGCATAAACCACCCCGCCTTCGCCCACTCGCCGCGCCGCCCGCACCGTGAACCAGCCCGAGCCAGCTCCGATATCGGCGACTGTTTTTCCGGACGTGACGCCCAGAATGTCCATGACGCGATTGATCTGCAGGCGCTCGTCCCGTCCCGGCGAATCGAAGATAGAAAGATCTCCCGTGTAGGGTTCGCTGGTCTTGCGATGCTCGCCCTGTGCGGCAACTGGACCTTGAGACGCGCTCTGGGCGCAAACGAAGGAGAAACTCCAGCACCAAACCAACACAGCAAGCAAGAAAACGCGACGTTTGAAAATCACCACTGACCTCCGGAACTTTGTCCTTCAAGAATAGACTTCAAGAGGGCCGCTTAGGTGAGCACCGCTAGAATTCGCTATAGGCAGTTATTTTCTGCGCAACTCTTTTGACTCCGTACTTGTCATAGCCTAGACTTTTTGCAGGGAGTTCGGCCGGGAGGGATCACTATGGGTGAATTTTCGCCTTTGCATTGGCTGTTGGTGATAGCAATCGCCCTTCTGCTCTTCGGGACCACCAAGTTTACTGCCGTCGGCAAAGGCATCGGCGAAGGCATCCGCAACTTTAAGGCTGCGATGAAGGAGGGCGAAGAAGAAAAGAAAGAGAAGAAAGAAGAAGAGAAGAAATCCTGATCACACCAGGAGAGTTCGTTCCTTCTGCGTTCGTAAGTTCTTACCGTAAGCCGTGGCTCTTTAGCATCCTATAGACCAGCGCCACCGGCAATCCCACCACATTGCTGTAATCGCCTTCGATGCGCGGAATCCAGCGCGATGCCATACCCTGGATCGCGTAAGCCCCGGCCTTGTCCATGGGCTCCCCGGTCGCGATGTATTCGCGAATCTCATCGTCGGAAATCTCGCCCATCGTCACCAGAGTAGTCTCGGAAGCGCTCTTGGTGTTACTGACCACCGGCCACTGATCACTGGCCACCGGGCTCACAAGGCATACTCCCGTAATCACGGCATGCGCGCGCCCCGACAACAAACGCAACATGCGGAGCGCATCGTCTGCGTCACGAGGCTTGCCTAGGATCGTCTCATCGACGACCACGATCGTATCAGCGCCGAGCACGAAGTCCCGCGGACATTTTTTGGAAATCACCCCCGCTTTCTCCTGGGCCAAACGCTCAGCACAATCTCGCGGAGATTCGCCGGCACGCGGCGTCTCATCAATGTCAGCCGGTTGCGCGCTGAAAAGAATTCCGGCGTTGCGCAGTAACTCCTGGCGGCGAGGCGAAGCGGACGCGAGCACGATCATGCGAACCCGATTCCAGCTGAAGCGGCACACTCCTCCGACTCGCCTCCGAATGTTTTCACTGACCACCGACCACTGATCACTAGCCACTGCCTCATCTGCTTCCCACCACCCCGCGCACCGATTCGATCAGCTTGGCGGAATCGTAGCCCACACCATCTTTGAACACCGTCTCGACATTCTCGATGTCCTCAATCTGCTTCGATGGATCGCCCTTGATCACGACCAGGTCCGCCTGCTTGCCGGGAGCGATCGTGCCGATCTTATCTGCCTCGCCAAGATATTGAGCGCCGTTGAAAGTGGCAATATGAATCGCTTCCACCGGTGTAAATCCCGCCTCGACAAGCAACTCCACTTCGCGCTGATCGCCAAAGCCTGCGATCACGCCTCCCATGCCAGTTGGGTCAAGCCCCGCCAGCAGCAAGCCTCCGGCTCGCGCGAACGCATGCTCGAACTCCATTTCTTTTTTGAATGCAGCCGGCCATGGAGACGACTCCGCGTGGTATCGCTGCCGGATCGCACCCATATCTCCCGCGCGAACCTTGTTACCGAGTACCGCGCTGCGCGCGTCGGGAGAAAGCGCATCGAGAGTCCGCTGCTGGATGGGAGGCCGTCCCGGGACGAACATCTCGAATACGGGCAGAGTTGACGTAACTGCAACGTGGCGTTGAACCAGATCGGAAATCATGTCGTGCAGCGGTCCCCCCGGCACGTCCAACTTTGAAATGAACTCATAGTCAAGCTTTTCCGGACACTCGCCTGCTTTCTTCCAGGGAAAGAACTCCGTATCAACGAGCACTCCGTGTTCCAGGTCGTCGATGCCGATTGCGGCAGCTTCTCGAAAGCCGATCGAGCAAAGATGTCCCGTAACTTTTGCTCCTCGTTTATGAGCTGCAGCCACGGCGGCGGAAAGATCCGCTGGAGTAATGAACATGTACGCTTTGAAATTGTCGACGCCCTGATCGAGCCAGAAGTTGACGGTCTTCGTGGCGTCGTCCGGCCCAGTGAGTTGATGCATCTGCACCGCAAATGTGCCCGGGCCTTCGAGATACGGGCCGGTAACGTGGATCTTCGGACCCGGTGTCTTCCCGGTGTCGATCTGTTTCTTGATTTCAAGATCGGTGTAGGGCTCGAGCGAACCCGTCGTCCGAATGGTAGTCACGCCGCCTGCCAGGTACAAGCGCGGAAAGCTGAATCCCATCTCGCCGAAGATGCCGTTGCCCATGGGATAAAACAAATGGTCGTGCATGCCCACGAGACCGGGGATCACACTGTAGCCGTGAAGGTCGAGCACCAGCGCATCTTTTGGGACATTCGCGGATGCAGCGTCGGAAACCGACTCGATCTTACCTTTGGAGATCACGATCGTTTGATCCTCGCGCGCGGCCGCACCGGTTCCATCAATCACGCGCACGTGGGTTAGGGCCACCGTTGGTGAGTCCACTTTCACGAACCCGCGCGCCTGGGGTGAGAGAGTTTGAGCCGCGACAGTGACTGAACAAGCAAGCATCAAGAGGATCGCAACGACAAGTTTGCGCATGGGTTCTTCCTTCCGTAACCACAACGCAGGATTCTACCGAAGAAAACGCACATAAGTCCCGCAAAGGTTAATTGCCACTGTTGGTCGTATTGGCCACTGAGAACCGAGAACCGGAAACTGAGAACTGCTTCCCCCTGTTAAAATCTAAAGATCAGCCCGCATCTATGGACGCCGCTTTCCTTCGCAACTTTGCGATCATCGCGCATATCGACCACGGTAAATCCACGCTGGCGGACCGCCTGCTGGAACTCACGGGATCGCTCACCGCGCGTGAGATGCAGGCGCAGGTGCTGGATTCCATGGACCTGGAGCGCGAACGTGGCATCACCATCAAGGCCCACGCCGTCCGCATGATGTACACCGCGCACGACGGCCAGACTTACCAGCTCAACCTGATCGACACGCCGGGCCATGTCGACTTTTCCTACGAAGTCTCGCGATCGCTGGCCTCGTGCGAAGGTGCTCTGCTCATCGTCGACGCCTCCCAGGGAGTGGAGGCTCAAACTCTCGCCAACGCCTACCTCGCCATCAATCACGGCCTCGAAATTATTCCCGTCATCAACAAGATCGATCTGCAAAGCGCCGACATTCCTCGCACCAAAGAAATGATCGAAAGCGCGGTCGGGCTCGACGCTTCCGATGCCGTGCTCATCAGCGCCAAGACCGGACAGGGCGTGCCCGACGTGCTGGAAGCGATTGTGAAGCGCGTGCCTCCGCCCAAAGGCGATCCCGACAGCCGCCTCCAGGCGCTCATTTTCGACTCATGGTTCGATGCCTACCGCGGCGTCGTGATACTGACGCGCGTCTTTCAAGGCACGCTGCGCAAGGGCCAGAGAATTCGCTTGTGGTCAAACGGTACCACCTTCGATGCGGAAACGCTCGGAGTGCAAAGCCCCAAGCCGATTGAGATCGAAGAACTCAAAGCGGGAGAAGTCGGGTTCCTGATCGCCAACATCAAGAATGTAGCCGACACAAAAATCGGCGACACCATCACCGACGATGCCAACCCCGCCTTCGACGCACTTCCCGGCTTCGAAGAGATCAAGCCTATGGTCTTCGCCGGACTCTATACCGTAGACGCGCACGAGCACACCCGCCTGCGCGAAGCTCTTGAAAAACTTCGCCTGAACGATTCGTCATTCTTCTTCGAGCCGGAAAGCTCTGTGGCGCTGGGCTTCGGATTCCGTTGCGGCTTCCTCGGCTTGCTGCACATGGAAATTATTCAGGAACGTCTCGAGCGTGAGTTTGCGCTGGAACTCATCACCACCGCTCCCGGCGTGCGCTACAAGATCTACAAAACCGACGGTACGATGATCGAAGTCGACAATCCCTCGCGTTGGCCCGACCCGAGCGAGATTGCCAAGGTCGAAGAGCCGGTGATTCTGGCGACGATTCTTACCAACGAAGAATACGTCGGCGGAATCCTGAAGTTGGTCGAAGACAAGCGCGGCAAGCAGAAGACCTTCGAGTACGTCAGCTCGTCTCGCGTGATGTTGCACTATGAGTTACCGCTGAACGAGATCGTGCTCGACTTCTATGATCGCCTCAAGTCGGTCTCGCGCGGTTACGCGTCACTCGATTATCACCTCGCGGATTATTGGGAGTCGCCCATGGTGAAGCTCGACATCCTGGTGGCGGGCGAACCGGTCGACGCGCTCTCCATCATCGTGCATCGCGATTTCGCTTATGATCGCGGCAAACTGCTGGTCCACAAAATGCGCCAGCTCATTCCGCGGCAGATGTTTGAGGTCGCCATCCAGGCTTCCATCGGCGCGAAAATCATTGCCCGCGAGACCGTCTCCGCGATCCGCAAGAACGTTATTGCAAAATGCTATGGCGGCGACATTTCGCGCAAACGCAAGCTCCTCGAAAAACAGAAGGAAGGCAAAAAACGAATGAAGCGCATCGGCCGCGTCGATATACCCCAGGAGGCTTTCCTGGCGGTTCTCAAGGTCGGCGAGGACAGCTAATGTAGCGCGGGCGCCCTCGCCCACCACTCTCGGGGAGCAAGATTCAGAAGGTCAGGAACCTCAGAATGTGCAAATCTCCAAAGTGGGAAAAAGCTGACAATCCGCCGCTCCTGCCTCTGTTAATGCCGAGTGAATTGCCTAACTGGTTACTATTCAAAGTCTTAGAGGGCAAGAATGCACGGAATCGAACGGGATGACAAATCTTTACTCGTAGGAACTCTTCTCCCGGTCAGCAATTCCACAAGCTTTTCCACAGCGTGATCTGTTCACGCAAGTCAAAGCTCCTAAGCTACTTACAAAGGAAAGCTACAGGCATTCCTGTAAACCAAAGCTACGGGGATTCCTGTATCGGGAAGTCACTCTTCCGGGGGCAATCCGCCCTCGACCATCGTCTCGAACCTGGTGCAGTTTTTCAAAAACGCCAGATTGATTCTGCCGATGGGACCATTGCGTTGTTTGGAAATAATGATCTCCGCCTTGCCCTGCAGGTCAGGATCGTCCTGCTTGTAAACCTCTTCGCGGAAAATAAACATCACCAGGTCGGCATCCTGCTCAATTGATCCCGACTCGCGCAAATCTGCAAGTTGCGGACGATGATCGCCGCCCCGGCTCTCCGGGGCGCGGCTCAACTGCGAGAGCGCGATCACGGGCACGCTCAGTTCTTTCGCGAGCCCTTTCAGCCCGCGGGAAATTGCCGACACTTCCTGCGTACGATTTTCGTAGCGCTTGCTGCCGCCGGACATGAGCTGCAAATAATCCACGATGATCAGGTCAAGCTTGCCTTGCGATTGCTTGAGTCGCCGCGATTTCGCCCGCATCTCGCTCAAGGAAATTCCCGGCGTGTCATCGATGAAGATTGGCGCATGCGCCAACTGTTCCATGGCGCGCACCACTTTGCGCGTGTCGTCCTGCCACAGCGACCCGGTGCGCATTTTATGCGCGTCCACTTTGGCCTGCGAACAGAGCAGACGCAACAGCAACGCCTCACGGGACATTTCCAGCGAGAACACTCCCACCACTTGTTTGTCTTCCACCGCGGCGTTCTCGGCAATGTTCATGGCGAATGCGGTCTTGCCCATCGAAGGCCGCGCCGCAATGATCACAAGGTCGGAGCGCTGCAGCCCGCTGGTCATCTCATCAAGATCGGTATAGTGCGTAGCCAGCCCTGTAATGCGCTGTCCGCGCTGCAGCAATGCATCAACCGATCCGAACGACTCGCGGACAATTTCCTGCACGCCCATGAATCCGCGCCCAATGCGCTTTTCGGAGAGCTGAAAGATCGCAGCCTCGGCGTCGCTGAGCACGTCTTCGGCGGCATCGGACTGATCCGCCGCCCGCGCAATCGCGGTATTCGCCGCATGAATCAGCCCACGCAGCAGCGCTTTATCGCGGACGATCTTTACGTAGTGCTCAATGCTTGGCCGATCCGGCACTCCGTCGAGCAGGCTGGACACATACCCCACGTCGCCAATCGGCTGCAGATCCTTGTGCCGGTCAAGCTCCTCGATCAGCGTGATCATGTCGATCGGGCGAGAGGACTCCGCCAGATCGACCATGCGGGAATAAATTCGCCGGTGCGAATCGAGAGAAAAATCCTCGATGCGCAAATGCTCAGCCGCCTGGTTATAGGCAAAGTTATCGAGCAGGATCGCTCCCAGTATCGAGCGCTCCGCTTCTACGTTCGCGGGAAGCGTGCTGATGGTGTAGTCAGTGGTTGCCATGGTTCCGTTCAGAACTTTGCCCAAATCCTTCGCTTAGCATAAGCGAATATAAGGCGAACATTCAAATGTAATTGTGCAGAAGCTGTGAACCCCACCGATATCCTGTGGAAGGTCCGAGAAAACAGGTCCTTAACAAACCCTACGCATTAAGACTTTGGGTTATCCGTGTCGATCCGCGCAAATCCGTGGCGAACATTGTTAGTTATAAAAACAAATGCGGCCCGGGGCCAGCCACCCCGAGCCGCATCGTTCGTTAGACCTTCAAGCCTTGCCTTCTCGCCGCTTAGGGCGGCGAGACGACGGTACCGGTCCGACAGCGCCCGTTGAAGAGCGCCACATTTACCGTCACCGCGGTGGCCAGCAGCCCTGCCCAGCTCAAAGAGCGTGCAGTGGAGGAGGCCGCATGCCCGGGCAACCAGTACGCACTCACGCGCGTTTCCGATTTCCCCCGGCAATTCACCCTCGAGAATTACCGGTCTGCCGCCAGCTTCGCCGCTATCATCGTTCGGCAAGCCTCAGAAGGTCCCACGTATTCGGTGAACCCACTGTGCGGCAAATTGTTGCAGGCCGCAACAGAAAAACATTTCGCGCTTGTGCAGAAACTGTGGAGGATAAGAGTTCCTTGTGGAAGCCTGAGGAAAACTAAGGAGGAACCGCGCGAAGATGCCTCTGAACTGTGAGATTGCAATAGCTTGTACATTGTAAAGAAATTAACGGCCTCCGGAGACGCGAAAAACAACGCTGGTCCAGCGTAGAATGCAAGTCAGCAAAGACCGGGAAGGCCACTCTTATCAGAGGAATTTGAAAATGCCCAGCACCATCAATTGTCAGTTGTTGAAGGCATCTCGAAGCAGGGCATAGGATTCGCCCGGAAAGACTCGGCGCAACGCCCGACAATTAAAATCATGCGCGGTCCAGCCTTGTACCGAAAACCAATCCTGGCAACATTCGCGAGCCTGCTTGCCATCGGTGCGATCGGTTACGGCTCCCTGTGGATGTACGCTGTCCGGCAATCCCGCCCGGCGGTGGAACTCGGCTTCAACAAGCACCATAACTCTCAGTACGACGAGAGGACGCATTCGCAGTCGGTTGAAGACGTGGCTGAGGGAAGCCCTGCGGAACACGCCGGGCTCCGCGTTGGCGACCGCATTATCGGCGTCAATGGGCGGCGACTGGACGCCGACGTTGCTTCTGGCGAAGCGTACGCCCGAGGCCGGCCGGGCGATTCGGTGGAATTAACGGTAGAGCGCGCCAGTGAGCCCAACCCACTGGTTCTGCATGGCGTCTTTCGAGCTGCAGCGCCTGCGGGAGCGTCCGAGGGACTGGCCAAATCCTCCGCGCAACAAATTACGGGATCGTTCCCCATTCCTTTTCTCCTCGTGGGATTCGCCGTCCTGTTCTTGAGGACGGAGGAACCCAAGGCTTGGCTTCTGGCATTGCTGTTCTGCGCGTTCGCCGCAGCCCCCGGTTTCTTCAATCCCCTGGCCGTCTCCCCTTCGCTCCGCTCATTCGCGTTTGCTTTTCGCGCCGTATTTGCAGGAATGCTGGGTCCGCTCTTCTATCTTTTTTTTGCAGTGTTCCCGGTGCAATCGCCTCTGGATAGGCGCTTGCCGTGGTTGAAGTGGGCCGGCCTTTTGTTCGGCGCCTGCACGGTCTTTCCCGGTCTGCGGAACGGAGAGCCAAGTCTTCCGCAAGTGGTAGCCCACCTGATCGGCAGCCGCAATGCTGGTTTCCTCGACGCTGGCTTGAACTACGACTTAATTGCGCTGGCTATCATCTCACTGGCACAAAATTCGTTCACAGCTGCTGTCCCTGCAGAGGCGCGGCGCAAGTCACGAGTGATTTTGTGGGGAACCGTCGTCGGAGTCTTGCCAATCGTACTCGAACGCGTCGCGGTGGATTTCTCCGGATACCACCCTTCCTTCTGGCTCGATACCGCGGCGGTGCTCGTGGTATTTCTCTATCCCCTGTCGTTCGCTTATGCGGTGGTGAAGCACCGCGTCATGGACCTTCCGGTGCTGCTCCGGCGCAGTGCGCGGTATGTTCTGGTACAGAGGGGCTTCATCGTCCTAATGTTCCTGGTTGCGACTTGCGCCATCAGTTTGTTTACCCACGTTTTTTCGCGACTCGTCCGGGCGGACGCGAACACAGGGATGGCACTGAGCGCAGTATTTGGAATTGTGCTGGCTGGAGCTGCGGCGCCTGTGGTGAGACGGGGAACGCTGCGGATTGACCGGGCTTTCTTCCGCAGTGCGTATGACGCGCGCGTCATCCTCCAGGGCCTCGCTGAAAAAATACGCACCGTAACCAATCGTCACGAACTCGCAGACCTGCTCGAGGTTCAGATAGCGGGAGCGCTCCATCCGAAATCATTTGCCTGTTATCTGGACGCCGGAGATGGAAACCTTATCGCGCAACCCGCACAAGGGGCGCTTGGGAGCGATAACGCTTCAGCCCATTTGCCTCGGCCGCACTTTCCTACTCGCTTTGGCGCGGTCTTTGTTCCTAAAGACCTGGAAACGATTCCGGCCACGATGCCGCTGCTCAGCGAAATCGCGCAGCGCGGAAAAGCGTGGGACGTCCCACAGGACCCCGAACCTGTCGGCGATCTGGGACCTCTAACGCCCGAATGCCTCGTGCCGATCCTCGGCCGAGAGAACAATCTTATTGGCATGCTTGTTCTGGGACCGCGGCTTTCAGAGGAACCCTACTCCGGCGAAGACAAACAATTGCTCGATTCTGTAGCGGCGCAGGCGGGCATTGCTCTGGAGAATATACATCTCGCGGAAAAGATGGCGGAGCGCATGGAGGCAGATCGGCGCATCGCACAGGAAATGGAATTTGCCCGGCAGGTGCAGGCACGGCTGTTTCCCCAAAAGCTGCCGCCGATGCAGACCCTCGAATACACGGGCGCTTGCATCCAGGCTCGGAAGGTGGGCGGGGACTACTACGACTTTCTGGAGCTTTGTCCCGGCCGCCTGGCGCTGGTGCTGGCCGATATTGCGGGCAAAGGCGTGTCGGGCGCCCTGCTGATGGCCAATCTGCAAGCCAACTTGCGCAGTCAATATGCAATTGCGGTCGACGATCTCCCGCGATTGCTGGCCTCGGTCAACCGTCTGTTCTACGAGAGCACCGACGATGCCAGTTACGCAACGCTATTCTTTGCGGATTACGACGACTCGAGCCGCAAACTCCGCTACGTGAATTGTGGGCATCTTCCCCCGGTCCTGCTACACGCCCCGCGAAGCTCGCAAAATCAGATTCCCGAGGCGCCAAAAGTGGAGTGGCTGCGTTCCACCTGCACCGTAATGGGTTTGTTTGAAACCTGGCACTGCGAGGTTGCCGAAGTAACGCTCGCTCCAGGCGACACGCTGGTACTCTACACAGACGGAGTCACCGAAGCCGCGAACGCCGACGGAGAAGAGTTTGGCGAGTCCCGTTTGCTGGACGCTCTGAGAAGCCATTCTCACCTCCCAGTCAACTCCCTTCTCCAATCAGTGGTTGGGGCGGTCCAGCAATTCAGCGGCGGAAGCGAACAGCAGGATGACATCACGATGGTGATTGCGCGGGTCCTTGAGTCATAGGCGCAATTTGTAATAGCTGCCGCTTGCTCAACGGCAGGTTGGAATCTCTGCCCGCCCTGGGCACCACGCCAGAGTTGTGGATAAATATGCAGTCGCAGTGCGACCTAGGGAGCAGGCGCCCTAGGCTAGGGGAGGGGCGTCGACTTGAGCTTCACAACAGACTCCTCTGCTTGAGTACGTAGCCCACGGGTTTGGTTCGCTTTTCCAGTACTCCTTCTCTCATGAATCTCTTAAGCCACAGTTTTGACTGCGAATTTGAAACTTGTAAGGCCTCCCTGATCTCCTTTTCTGTTTTCGGTGTCGCAAGAAGATCAATCAGAATCGTACGCACACAACTTACTAGAGACTCAGCGTGACCGCTGGCGGGCAAAATGTGCTCAGTAGGATGTGGATCGGGCGGAGGAGCAAGAGTTTCTTGTATGTCTGAACCGTTACTAACATCTGCCACGTCGTTTTCAATTGCAGTGCTTGCATTGGCCGCTGCTGACCGAAACGACAACTGTGACTGCTGATCAGCCGAAATGGTTGATGTCGCATCAAAAACGCACAAGAACTCATCGGAGCTTTCTGGATTTGGCCAGGGCTTTGCCCCCATACGAGCCAAGGCCTGTAGTCCGAGTCCAATCTCACCGGTTGACCTAACGTACACAGGAATAAATTGCATTTTCTGCACTTGCTCAGTTGCGCCTGCCCATGTCCCACCCTTCTCGAACTCGGCACTTACGACCAACGCCGCGTCGGCGAGTGCATATACCACCTTGTTCCTCTGCATGGCGTGGCCCACGTTGAATCCGGCACTTGGATCGTAAGGTGAGATGAGAGCAAGTTGGTCTTCCAGAAGCCAGTTTCGATTTTCTCGGTTAAGGGCAGCACGTTCTAAGCTATCGGGCAGAACGCCAGTCACTTGGCCACCCGACTCCAATGCTCCCCGCATAGCTGCCCGATCTATTCCCTGCGCGCCTCCAGAAATGACACTCTTCCTAGCAGCCGCACATTGTCTCCCAACGTCCTCGGTGTAATTGATCAGCGTCTGATCTGCATGTCGCGAGCCGACTATCGCAAGACCACCGCTTTCGAGCAGGTTCGGCTGACCGCAACCATAAAGGACGGGAGGTGAGTCCTCTTTAAGGCGATTCTTGATCCTTTTGGGGTATTCCGAATCGGCTCGGCTGAGCACCCAAATTGCACGTGATTGCCAGCGTTCAATTGCCTGGCTGATCAAGAACCCCCGATCCAATAGTCGACGCACCCTATCCGCTGGGACGAGCGCCTCCAACTCCCGTAGCAATTCAGAGGAGTTCTTTTCCAACAGGTCAGCAGGTGCATGCCCCAGATCTCGCAGTTGACGCGCAAAGCGGCGATACTCGCTCTGCGTTAGAAGCTCGCCACTTGTCGTCCCATTCTGGCCCGCAATGAGCGGCGCAGTCAGAAGCAATATAGCTTGTGTATTTGTGGAGATTGACGAACTCATAGTCCTTTCCCCGCATAGGAAAGTGACACAGGAAATACCTGACCAGAACCGTGTGTTCGCAACAACCATCCTGCGACCGTGATGGTCCAACGCGAGTCGATGAGGTCGTCCACAAGTAGTACATTTTCCGACGACAGGTGGCCGACCGCGATTTCAAGAGCGCCGTCGAGGTTGCGCGCTTGCTGGGTACTGTTCGCCATACTCTTTTGCTCCAGTCGGTTATCCGTTTTTCGAAGGACCATTTCGAAGCGCAACCCAAGTTCGTTAGCGAGTCTTTCGGCAAAGTCCCTTACGAGTATTGGATGGCGCAGCGATGGAATGCATGTTACCCACGCAGGTGCCGTCGCCGGATTCCAGGACCGCACCAATGCAGCACAGGCACGAACCAAGTCATCACTGAACCGTCCGTCCCGGTACTTACCATTCCTAACCTCCGTTCCCCATCCCGCATCACCCCAAATCGAAAGCGCCTTACCGGGCTGAACCTGCTGCGAAGCGGGGATAGCGCCTTTCACTCCGTACTGAGGCATTCCGCCCGGCGGCCACTGCTTCCGCGGCTCGATCGGCAAGCTGGTGCGCCTCAGATACGCCACTGCTTCCTGAACAAGTGTACCGCTCGAAACAGTTGGAAGCGCCGAAATCGGAGCCGTGTTTTGGCTTGGCGCGCCATCAAGTGCCCGAATGAGAAACTCCATATGTCCGGACTGCAAAGCGACGTATTCTTGCATCTGTCGCTGCTCAACAGGGCGGAGTTCCGTCAATCTTTCCGCTCGCTGCCAAAAGTTGTCGCTCAGACGCGCAGCCGTAAGCTGCCACTTCGCTCCTTGTTTTGCAATCGGCGATGGCGACTCCAGTGCCAGCAGATCAATTGTTTTCTCAATCCGTCCTTTGGTAAGGTTCACCCTAGCCATTAGCTCAGGGACGGACAAGCCGTCTGGTGCAGCTTCAAGTGCGTGAATTACCTGGTCAACTTCTTCCCTGGTTGGGAACGCACTTTCAATAAAAAAGTCAGTAATTTCGTGCTCTTCATCGCCGCTAAGAAGAACGCCATAAGCTGACGGAATAGCCCGTCCCGCCCTCCCTACCTGCTGATAGTAAGCAACTACTGACCCTGGCGCTTGATAGTGGATAACGAACGCGAGATCCGGTTTATCAAACCCCATCCCCAACGCGGTTGTGGCGACGAGTGCCTTCACGCGGTTCTCAAGCAGAGCCTGCTCGAACTCTTCGCGCCGATCTCCCGTTTCGCCTGTGTATGCCTCGACGTTAACCCCGCGTGATCTTAGCCATTCTGCCACCTGATTCGCATCCCGAACCGTCAGCGTATAGATCACGCCACTCCCCGCAAGTCTGGGGACCTGTTCAGCGAGCCATGCAAGCCTCTCAGCTTGAGTTCCGATTCGGATGGTTTGCAAAATGAGCGACGGCCTGCCTAGGTCACCACGCGAAACTTCCAGTTGTGGCCCAAGCACGGTCCGCAGATCGTCCATCACACGGTTGTTTGCAGTGGCGGTTGTAGCTAGAAGTCGGATGTTCTGGGGAAGTGTTCTAGCTACCCGTTCCAGCAGGCGGTAGTGAGGTCGAAAATCATGCCCCCAATCAGAAATGCAGTGGGCTTCATCGATCACGAGCAGCGAAATGCTACCGGCGATCCGAGCAAGGACGTTGTTGCGGAATCTCTCGTTTGCCAACCGCTCCGGGGATATCAATACAATGTCCACTGCATTGTGCTGTATCTGTTTCTCAATGGCGTCCCAGTCGTCCGAGTTGTCGGAGTTGATAGTGACGGCCCGAACTCCCATGCGAGTGGCGGCAGCGATCTGGTTTCGCATGAGTGCGAGAAGGGGAGAAACCAGTAGCGCCGGACCGGCACCGAGCTCACGCAGCAGCTTGGTGGCGATGAAGTAGACGAAACTCTTGCCCCAACCCGTTTTCTGCACGACGAGAAGCCGACCCCGACCCTCCACGACGTGCCGGATTGCTTCCTCTTGCCCCTCGCGGAATGTTGCTGCAGGCAGGCTTGAGCCGACGCGAAGCAGTTCCAAAGCCCGATGTGGATCATAGGCCATGAATTATGTTCTCTGGGTTCGCGGCTGGCACATCTTTGCGTTTCCTTGCCAGAATGGGGGCCCGCGCAGCTCAATGTGCCAGAGGCAGTGTTAGTCCCTAACTCCATCCATAAACGCCCGCAACTTGCGCGACCTCGACGGATGCCTTAGCTTCCGCAGCGCCTTGGCTTCGATCTGGCGGATGCGTTCGCGGGTTACGGCGAACGACTGCCCGACTTCTTCCAGCGTGTGCTCGCTGCCGTCTTCGAGGCCAAAGCGCATCTTGATTACTTTTTCTTCGCGCGGGGTCAGCGTGCGCAAGACCTGTCCAGTCTGGTCCTTGAGGTTCACGTTGATCACGGCTTCGGCCGGCGACACTACGGCGCGGTCTTCGATGAAGTCGCCCAGATGCGAATCTTCCTCTTCTCCAATTGGCGTTTCGAGCGAGATCGGCTCCTGCGCGATCTTCAGCACTTTGCGCACTTTCGCGACAGGAATGTCCATGCGCTTCGCGATTTCTTCCGACGTGGGCTCGCGTCCCAGTTCCTGCACCAGTTGCCGCGAGGTGCGGATCAGCTTGTTGATGGTTTCGATCATGTGTACCGGGATGCGGATCGTCCGCGCCTGATCGGCGATGGCACGCGTAATCGCCTGCCGGATCCACCAAGTGGCGTAGGTCGAAAACTTATAGCCACGGCGGTATTCGAACTTGTCGACGGCTTTCATCAGGCCGATGTTGCCTTCCTGAATCAGGTCGAGGAACTGCAAGCCGCGGTTGGTATATTTTTTAGCGATCGAAACCACGAGACGGAGGTTGGCTTCGATCAGCTCGCGCTTGGCCTGCTCCGCGTCCATGTCGCCCTGGATGATTTCGCGCTGCGTGCGCTTGATCTCCTGGAACAACAATCCCGCTTCGACTTCGAGCTTCTCAATCTCGCTTCTTACGGCGCGGGCTTGACGGCGGTATTCTTTTTTCTGATCCTCGCTGCGCGTGGCGTCGGCCTTGCGCTCGAGATTGCCAGCCTGCCGGTCGAGCGACCGCATGCTGTCGACCGTCTTGTTGACGCGGTCAATCAACCGCTTGCGCTCGGCGTTGGTGAAACCCAACTTTCGCACCGCGATTGAAACTCTGACGATGGCGCGAGCGAAGTTTCGGCGTGCCCGGCGATGATCTTTAGGACGCTTCTTCAGCGACACCGCAGCATACTTTTCCTGCACCACGGCGACCTTCTTGTAAAGCTTCGCCATAGCATCGATCTTCCCGGTAAATTCGTTCAACCGGTTCTGCAGGATTTCGTCGGTGATCTCCTCCTCATCGAAGGTGACGACTTCCTTGATGGAGCGCACACCCTTCTTGAGGTCTTCGCCCATCGCCAGCAGTTCGTGGATTACGATCGGCGATCGCGAAAGCGCTTTGAGTACGCGGATCTGGCCGCGCTCAATGCGTTTGGCGATTTCCACTTCACCTTCGCGCGTAAGCAGAGGCACTGTGCCCATCTCACGCAAATACATGCGGACCGGATCGTTGGTCTTTTCCAGCGCGCCGGGCGTGAGGTCGAGTTCAACATCCTCGCCTTCTTCGCCTTCTTCGAATTTCTTATCGAGCGCGGCGGAGGGCAGTTTTGGCCCCTCCAGCACGTCGATGCCTTGCGTGCCAATGGTGGTCAGCAGGTCGTCCAGGTCTTCGGGACTCACCACATCGTGTGGTATGAGCTCATTCACCTGGTCATAGGTGAGATATCCCTTCTCTTTCCCGGCATCGACCAGCTTTTTTATGTCGTCGTACTTGTCTTCAAGAGCCAAGAGGTTTCCTCAAATTCATCGATTCGCTCTCGGGGGAGCGTGTGGTAATGTCTATACGGGTGGGAATCTGGGGCGGCGCGGAGTTGTGCACCTAGCACAAACTTATAGACTATAGCACATAAGTACTGCCCGGTCTATCACTTGCCCCGCGAAAACACCCTGGCCCGCCGCTATCTCTAACTCTGCTAAATACTTAGATGGTTCTAACCGCTGTTTTGTTTCACGCAGTTTTCTTGCTTCCGGCCGTTCCCAGCCCGTCCTCCGCCAGACTCGGATCCCGCAGCGCCCGGCTCAGTCTTTCCAATTCCAGAAGCAGTTCCCTCATCCGCTCTCGATCGTCGCTGACGCCGGGCTTTTTTAGTTCCCGCTGCAACTGCTCCATCTGACGGCGCAGGTGAATGCGCCGCAGAGCCCGCACCGCGCCCTCGAGCCGCTCGGCGCTGAGTTCTTCTTCCTCCTTCAGCAGGATGGAAGCCAGCGTCCGGCGCTCGCTATCGGAACATGGCACCTCCATTACATCGGCAATTTCGGCCCCGGCATTCAGTAGGGCCTCGACCAGCGATTCCGTGGCCAACCCACGATGCAGCCCTTCGCTTCGAAACGCATATTGTGCCTGCCTGGCAGGATCAAACTCCTCTTCGGCGCCGTCGCGGGCTGAGAGGTGCTCCCCCGGCTGCATCTGCCGCGCTGAGGCCAGCGCTCGAATGAGAATCCTCTCCGCATCGGTAGCTTGCACATCGGCGGTAGTTTTCAGCGTTGCCGCCGAACGCTGTGCAGCCACATGGCGCAACTCCTGCCGCAATACGGCAGAATCGATGCTCAACTTCTGTGCGATCTCCTGAGCCAGTTCATCGCGCGCAATACGGCCTGGGATGCGCTGTACGTATGGCAGCAAAAAATTTACAGCTTTCGCTTTTCCCTCGGCGCTGCGCACCGGAAACTGGGTGCGCGCCCGGTCGATCAGATAGTCGAAATATTTTTGCGAGCCTCGCAGCGCCTCGCCGTAAGCGTCTTTGCCCTTGCGACGGATGTAGAGATCGGGATCGAAACCCTGTTCCAGCGTCAGCACCTTGATCTGAAATTCTTCTTCCACCATCAAGCCCAGGGTGCGCTCCGTGGCCTTGGCTCCGGCCGTATCCGGATCGAAGTTGACGACCACGTTTTTGCTGAAGCGTCCCAGCAGCTTCGCCTGAATCTCAGTGAACGCCGTGCCCGAACTGGCGATCACGTTGTGTAATCCCGCGGCGTAAACAGAAATGCAATCCATCTGACCCTCGACGAGAATCGCATAATCCAGCTTGCGAATCGCTTCTTTCGCGTGATCGAGATTAAAGAGGACCCGGCCCTTGGAATAGATCGCCGTCTCCGGCGAATTCAAATATTTTGGACCAGCTTTCTCGTCGGCAGCCAGCGTTCGTCCAGTGAACGCGATGATCTTTCCAGCGTCATTGGCGATGGGAAACATTACCCGGTTGCGGAATTTGGCGTAGATCGCAGTCGTTAGTCGTTGGTCGTTAGTCGTTGGCTCACTGCCTTCCCCTTCATCTTTGTCATTCCGAGCGGGCGAAGGCCCGCGAGGAATCTGCTGTTCGCCGTCTGCGCCACCGGACTGGTTCTGCTGACGGCTGACAGCGGGCGGCTGACGGCTGTCCTCCTGCTTCCACGAAAACAACCCACTCTCCCGCAAAACCTCGTCGCTGAACTCTCCCACCAGCCGGTCGCGCAGCAAAAACCCGGAATCCGGCGCATACCCGATGCGAAAGCGCGCAATGGTCTCCGCATCCAACCCACGCCCGACGAGATACTCCCGCGCCCGCGCTCCCTCGGGACGCTTCAAACATTCCTGAAAAAACGCAGCGGCCCGTTCCTGAGCGTCGAGCAGTTGCGCCCGCAACTTGGCGTCCCGAGCCTCTCCCGGACTCGAATACGTAGCCTTCGGCAGCGGAATCCCCAACTTTTGCGCCACCAGCCGGACAGCCTCGGGAAAAGTAATGTTCTCGATCTTCTGCACGAAGCTGAACACGTCCCCCGAAACGCCGCAGCCGAAGCAGTGATAAAACTGCCGCGTGGCATGCACCGAAAATGACGGCGTCTTCTCCCCATGAAACGGACAAAGCCCCGCATAGTTCTGTGCCCCAGCCTTCTTCAGCTTGATGTAATCGCCGATGACGCGGACAATATCCGCCTGCTGCTTCACCGTCTCTTTGAAATCTTCAGTGGGCATGGATGGGGCTTTGAGGACCGATACTTCTCCCCTTGGGATTGTGAACCAGAGTACGGCTGATTCGAATATAGCAGTCGCGTACGCCTGCGGAAAAACTGTGGAATACACGACTATTCGGTTGACGTCGGCGGAAAAACAGGTCAGCACTCGTCAACGATAAGACACCTTGGGCTTCCAAGTCCCAGGCTGAATAACCTTCACCGGTAACCCCGTTCGGCGTTTGACTTCTTCCTCGAAGCGAGGCTGGTCAAGATGGAAACCCGAATGACAAACCTTCGCGCCATTCTTCCCGATCACCATGGTATTGCGGTTTCCTGTATTAAATTCGAGCGAGGCGACATCGTTCCATGCCAATGCCGCCCTGCGACCCCAAGTGGAAGTTCCCGATATTCCTTCATAGTTGAGTACGATCGAATCTCCGCGGGCGCCCTCATCCTGCGGAGGCTCGGCTACCGACTCCCCGTGCGGATGCTGCGGCAGCGCCCGCCGCGGCGGCTTCGCGGTTACTTTCCCGCCCACTGCGCGTCGGGATCCACGGAGCGCCGAATCATCTCCACCACCTGCCTCATTCGCGTGGAGGATAGCATTCGCCTCTGCGGATCGAGGAGATTCTTCTTTTGCAGCACCTGAATGAAATGGGCTTTGAGATAGGAAACTTCGGGCAATCCGGTCTCGCCCGGCGGTAACAAAATGGTTGTAGGGCCTTCGTCGCCATAACTGCCGAAGGGCACAATCAAGATGGATGATACATGGTTGCTGAAGTTGCGATTGTCCAGCGAGACGACCAACACCCAATGGCGCTTGGGAGCATCTTCCAAGTAAGCCGTCCAGATTTCTCCCCGCCGAGGTTTAGGGCTCACGATCAAAATCAATTCCTTTCGCTCCGCCGGACAATGCTGCCGCGAGCTGGTTTTCCTCTTCCAGGGCCTCGGGAGAGAGGTTGTCAAAATACGCAGCGGTGTCGTTTGCCAGTCGCTCGCGATTTTCGTAGACCAACAGCTTCTGCACGACCAAGTCGATCGCATCGGCCAGTGTCCGGGCTTCGCCTTTCTCAATCAACTGTTCTAGGTGGGCAAGAGTTGCGGAAGAAATTGTAGTCGAGATTTTCTCTCGGGTTAAGCGAACCGGACTCGCCATGCCTGATCCTCCATTTGTCTTATATCTTATCACGTAAACGAGAGATCGCAGGAGGATTAACATCGGATAAAACAACTATATTACTTTCAATCGATTACCGTATATCACACCCGCAACTCCACCACGGTCACCCCACCCCCACCCTCATTCTGCGGAGGCTCGGCCACCGACTCCACATGCGGATGCTGCTGCAACGCCTGCCGCAGCGCTTTGCGCAGGATGCCCATCCCGCTGCCGTGGACTACGCGCACGCGCGGCAGTCCGGCGAGGAAGGCATGGTCAACGAACTTCTCCACGGCTCGCGTGGCGTCGTCCACGTTATAGCCGATCACGTTGATTTCGGAAGCCGCGTTCTGGCCTTCGTTTTCGTTATTCAGCGAGACGGAGATGCCGCGCGCCCGCGCCGCATTCACGGGCGAATCGGCAGGACGCACACTGGAAATCACAGCGGCAATATCGTCACGCGCGATCTTCATCTTCATCGCGCCCATCGCGACTTCAAAGTGAGAATCGTCCAACTTGCGCAGGACGGTTGCCGCGCGTCCCGTAGATTTCAACTTCACAGTGTCGCCTTGGGAAACATATTTGACGACCTGCGGCTCGGCATGAGGATCGCCCTGGTCGGCTCCGCTGGCATGAGCCACTACTGTGGAATCAAACTGCTCGCGAAATTCGCGACGCAGTTTTGCTACGCGCCGCTCGGCATCTTTCGAAACTTTCTGCGCCGCAGCCTTATCTTGAATGGCATTTACCTGCTCGCGCGCGTGGTATTCGAAGTCGCGCAGCACGCTTTCAAGCTTCTTTTCCATCTCGCGAATCTTCGCTTGTTGCTCTTTCTTTCCTTCGGCGGCAAGATATACCTTTTCCTTCTCCAATTCCTGCTCGCGCGCTTTCAGCCGCAGCCGCTCGCTTTCAGCCTCGCGCAGGCTGGCATGGAGCCCGTCCAGAAATTCGCCAACATCACGCGCCTGCGTGCCCAGCCGTGACCGCGCCCCTTGAATGATCGCGGGATTCAGTCCCAGCCGCTGCGCGATGTTGATTCCCGCGGACGCCCCCGGCACGCCGATCTTCAACTCATAGGTCGGTTGCAACGTAGCCTCATTGAAGCCTACCGACGCGTTGATCACGCCCGGAGTATTCGCGCCATAGACTTTCAATGACGTGTGATGCGTCGAGATCACCGTCATACAGCCGATGCGGCCAAAGTGCCCGGCAATCGCCACCGCCAGCGCCGCACCTTCCTCGGGATCGGTGGCCGAACCCAGCTCATCAAGCAGCACCAAAGACTGCGCGGTCGCGGTCCGCGAAATGAAATCGATGTTGGTAACGTGCGCGGAGAAAGTAGAGAGATTCTGCTCGATGGATTGATAGTCGCCGATATCGGCCAGAACCGCATCGAACACCGGCATTTCCGCGCGGTCGGCGGGGACTGGGATTCCGGACTGGGCCATCAGCGCGAGAAGGCCCACGGTTTTTAGAGTCACTGTCTTGCCGCCAGTGTTGGGACCGGTGATCACTAATTGCCGGCGGTCGCCTTCAAGCTCTACAGTCACGGGAACTATCGACAAACCTTTAAGCTTCAGATTCCGTTCCAATAGTGGGTGGCGGGCATTGTGCAGCAGCAAGCTCGCTGCGCTCGCGGACCCTTCGGCTTCGCTCAGGGCAGGCTCGCGAATGCGCCCGTCCCCACATGGTTCATGCTGGTCCCCGCTCAACTGCACCGCCACACAGTTGTATTCTTCGGCGAAGCAGGCTTTGGCAAACTGCAACTCCAACTCGCTTAGCACGTCGGCTGACTCCAGAATTGCCTCGGCCACCTCACCGATGCGCCGTGTCATCTCCAGCAGGATGCGATGGATCTCGGCCAGTTCTTCGTCCAAAAGCCTTACCAGTTCGTTGTTTTGCTCGATCGTTTCCAGCGGCTCAACGAATACAGTTTGCCCGCTCGAACTCGCACCGTGCACCACGCCCTGCACGCGCCGCTTCTGCTCAATCTTCACCGGGATGACAAAGCGCTCCCCGCGGATCGTGATCAGTTCGTCCTGGGCCGCGCCGCCCTCAGCCAGCTTGCGCAAATATCCGCGCAGCGATTCCTGAATCACTCGCCGCTGCTTTTCGATATCGCGGCGAATCCGCGCCAGCTCCGGCGAAGCGCGGTCTTCCAGCGTCCCATCGGGCTGGATCTTGTTTCGAAACCAGCGCAGGAATTCCGTGAAGTCGGGCACGCTTTCAGAAAGCGATCGCACTCGACGCCACTCCGACCGCATGTTGGCGGGAGGATGGAGCGCGATCTCGCGCCACTCGGCTGCGCGGTCCACCACCACAATTACGTCGCGAATTTCAGTGGTTTCCAGTGCGGCGCCTGCGATGCGGGATTTCTCGACTAACTTTGTAATGTCCAAGAGGCCGGAAAACTCGAAGCGGCCCCCGACCCGGCGGAATTCGCGCACTTCCGCGGTCAACTCGTGTTGCTCAGCGATCCAAGCCGAATCGATGACCGGCGCAAGCGCGCGGATCTTCATCTGGCCCAGCGGCGATGAAGCGTATCCGCGCAAGAGTTCGCGCAGGGCGTCGAACTCCAGCACGCGCGCGGAATGGTGAGTGAGCAGGGCAGACATTGGAGTTTATGTTACAGCAGCGACAGATTGGATGGTTTACGACTGGCCCGCCGCCAGCGCCTGAGGATTCGCTACCGGCAGGCGCAGCACAAACAGCGCGCCGCCCTCGGGATTATTCTGGCAGGTAATCTGGCCTTGATGTTCTTGCACTACCCCATACACCGCACTGAGGCCGAGCCCCGTGCCTTTGCCGATGGGCTTGGTCGTATAAAAAGGATCAAACACCCTGTGTGGCTCTTTGATTCCCGGACCGCTATCGGAAAACTGAACTACTACTTCTTCTCCTTGAACTTGCGCGCTGACCCGGAGCAATCCTCCGCCGGCTTCCTCCAGGGCATCCAGAGCATTCTCCACAATCTGCACGAATGCCTGGAATAACTGGTGTCCGTCTCCCCAAATCTTCGGGAGATTGGGAGCGAGCGAGGTTTCGACGTGGATCTTCTGATCGTGGCGCTGCAGTTCGCGCATCTGCACACTGCGCTGCAATAGCATGCACAAATCCACCATGGTCCGTTCGCCGGAACTCTGCTGCGCGAAACTCAGAAGACTCGATATCAGATCGCGGGTACGCTGAGAGTGGTGGACAATCTTTCGCACCAATGCGTCCTGCTCATTGGTCAATCGCTGATTCGACCACAGCTTCTCGGAATACTCCATGATGGCCGTGAGCGGGTGGTCGATCTCATGCGCGGCCCCAGCGACCAGATGACCCAGCGAGGCCAACTTTTCCCGCTGCACAAGGTGGCTCTGCAAGCGTTCCTCATTCTCGAAGCTGCGCCGCGAATCTTCCAGCAAGCGGATCAAAGTCTGATCCTGAAGATACTGGCGCAAGAAAACGAACATACCCAGAACTACCATGGCCGCAAGAAGGGTGAACAGGCGAAAGGTTCGCGTAAGCGCTGGCGAGTCATCCCACAGGAACGTCCACAGCCCCAGGACTGGCAGCGAGAGAATGGCTAGCATCGCTAGACGTAACGCCATTGCGCCCCATTTGTCGTCCGCATTGGGTGACGCGGCTTCCGGTTGCAACTCACGCGCCGTCAAGGCCGTCGCAGCCATCCAACTCACGGCGCCCATCAGCGGAACATCGTAAAGACTTCCGGTGTAATACCCGCCGTTGGTGACCGCCAGGTTAACTCCTCCGGAGTCCACGGCGTATATCGCATTTGCCGCCATCAGATTCAGGTATACGACCCTCCATCCGGCAGGCGACCTCCGGGCTGCGATCCCCAGGACCAACACAAGTACTGCGCTCTCCACCAGGTAGAGTGAGTTATAGTTCCTGTCGTATTGCGCCACATTCAGCGAGATGTATTGAGACGGAAACACGATGAACGCATATAAGAAAACCCACCAGATTAGCAGCAGGAGAAAGTCCAGCGTACCAACGCGAAATTTCTGTCCGCCTTCGGCCTCGTGCGGACGCAGACCAACCGCCGCGATCATCGGAATCAGGTGGAGAAACAGAAAGACATCCATGAGCCAGGGGTCCGGCACCGTGGTTTGACGCACCACCTCGCAATAGACCCACCCAGCCTGATGTGCTGCCCAGAGGACGCATCCCGTCCCCATCAGCGCCCAAAAACGCCGGTTGGTGCCCCGCGCCGGCCACGCTGTCGCCAGCATAGCCACGCCGACCGCTACCATTAACAGAAGATACCCAACATCAGAAATTGCGGTCAGCACCGGTCCCCGCGGGACCGTTAGCGACACTACCGCGAACGCAAGCGTGATTCCACCTGCCAGCACAAACCAACGATTTCGTCGGAACGCACCCATCCGCCTTCATTCTATGGATGGAATTAGAAATCCCCCAGATCGCTTTGGATTCCTGGAGGTTACTTTCGTCACACCCCCGCCCGGTGAGGAGGGCATTCTTTCCCACCGGCGGGGTTCCTCTTGCAAGTCCTTCCGTCTCATCGTCCTGCTAGAATGAGGGGGAGTTGGGCGCACTCCACCGATTTGAGATGCTTTTGTAGCTCGGGGCCGCCCGTTCCGAAATTGCCTGGTGCTTTATGGCTTTCCCTGTCACCCGTCTTCGTCGTCTTCGGCGCACGGAGCAGCTTCGCAACATGGTGCGCGAAACTCGTCTGACTCCGGATGCTTTCGTCTACCCAATGTTCGTTTGCCCGGGGGAAGCTGTGCGCAAGGAAATTCGCTCCATGCCCGGTGTGTTCAACCTCTCGGTGGATGAGGCAGTGAAAGAAGCACAGGAAGTTCATTCCCTGGGCGTGCCCTCGGTAATTCTCTTTGGGCTTCCGGATCGGAAGGATGATGTCGCCAGCGGGGCTTGGGCCGACGACGGCATTGTGCAGCAGGCCGCGCGTGCCATAAAAAGCGAGGTGCCAGATCTGGTCCTGATGGGCGACGTCTGCCTCTGCGAATATATGTCACACGGGCATTGCGGGATTGTGAAATCAGGCACTTCACCCAAGTCGTTGGGCGCTGCTGCCGGAGACGCTCTGGCCGCGCAAGGGGGCAAGATTGCTTTCCGGAAGCAGGAAACAAAAGAGGTCATCGAAGAAATGGCGGCGATCGTCGCCAGCACGATTTCCAAGTTCGAAATCGACAATGACGCCAGCCTCGAACTGCTGGCTCGTACCTCCGTCTCGCTCACCCGCGCCGGCATCGATATCATCGCCCCCTCTGACATGATGGATGGCCGGGTGGCCGCCATCCGCCGTGCACTGGACAAAGCCAGCTTCATCAACACACCTATTCTTTCCTATGCCGCCAAGTTCGCCTCAGCCTTCTATGGGCCCTTCCGCGAAGCCGCCGACTCCGCACCGCAGTTCGGAGACCGCCGGTCTTATCAAATGGATGGAGCCAACTTGCGCGAGGCGATGCGCGAAATCGAACTCGACATCGAAGAGGCCGCGGACATGATTATGGTCAAGCCTGCCATGCCCTACCTCGACGTGATCGCTGCGGCCCGCAACCGTTTCGACTTACCTCTGGCCGCCTATCAGGTCTCCGGCGAATACGCCATGATCGAAGCCGCCGCTCGCAACGGCTGGATCGAGCGCGATCGCGTCATGATCGAATCTCTTCTCAGCATCCGACGCGCCGGCGCCAGCATCATCCTCACCTATTACGCCAAAGAGGCCGCAAGATTGCTGGCCTAATCCCTAAACGCAAATTTCTGCTGCGATAACCGTCGACTACCATCGGCGGCAACCGCGGCCTCTACGACTTGCCTCAGGTGAAAACCGCATTTCTCTTCTGAAACGCCTCACAGCGCATCGCTTTTTACCTTAGTAGGGCAGCGCGGACAACCATTGCACCGGCATAGCTCTCTATAGCTCGCAGCCTGCCTAACGCGCAGCACTGCAGTACTCTATGAAGTCCACATCGTCTGGGTTCTTTGCCTGCTGTTTAGCTTTGGCGGTTGCTCTCATGATGGTCGGTTGCCAGGCGACGAAAACCTCGCCTCCGCCGGCCGTGGTCAGCGTTTCGCTGAATCAGTCGTCCGTTAGCATGGCCGTTGGAACCACCAAACAATTTACCGCCACCGTCCAGAACACCACGAACACCGCCGTCACCTGGTCGGTCGATTCCACTGCCGGAGGAAACCCTTCAGTTGGCACTATCAGCGGCTCGGGCTTATACACGTCGCCATCGCAGCCGGGGACCCATACTGTTACCGCCACAAGCGTGGCTGATACAACGAAGAACGCCAATGCTACCGTCAACGTGAGCAGCATCTCGGTCTCGCCCGCGTCGGCGATTGTATCTCCTGGCGCGACTCAGCAATTCAGTGCATCGATTCAGGGTTCTTCCAACACTTCCGTTACTTGGTCAGTCGATCAAGTAATGGGCGGGAACTCCAGCGTCGGCACCATCAACATCACTGGCCTTTACACGGCGCCTTCTCAGACCGGAACTCATACCATTACAGCCGCCAGCGCCGCCGACTCCACCCTGACCGCCAGCGCCTCGATCTCGGTTGCTACGATCTCGCTCTCGCCGGCAGCCGTTACGGTTACCAGTTCCGCCTCTCAGCAGTTCACCGCGACGGTACAAGGCGCCTCCAATGCCGCGATTACCTGGTCGGTGGATAATATTGCTGGGGGAAACGCGGCGGTTGGCACCATCTCTGCCACCGGAATTTATACGGCTCCATCCCAGTTGGGCAGCCACACCGTCGCCGCTGCCTGCACCGCGAACACTTCCATCAGCGCCAGCGCAGGAGTAAGTGTCTTTTTGTTTACGCTCTCGTATCCGTCTTCGGCGATTGCACCTTCGGCCAGCGAACAGTTCACGGCCACCATTCAAGGCTTAACCAACACCGCCGTAGCTTGGTCGGTGGACGGCATCGCGGGCGGGAATTCCACTACCGGCACGATCACTCCAAACGGTTTGTACACCGCCCCATTCGCCCTCGGCGCGCACATCATAACGGCGACCAGCCTGGGAAGTCCCTCGTCCAGCGTCTCAGGCGCACTTACCATCGATAACTACAGCCCAGGGGGCGTGCTCACCTATCACAACGACGACTCACGCGATGGCGCGTTCCTGGAAGAGACTCAGCTGACGCCTTCAAACGTCAACTCCACTCAGTTCGGCAAACTATTTTCCTATGCAGTGGATGGTCAGGTCTACGCCCAGCCGCTGTATCTGCAGCAGATCAACGTTGCAGGCACACTGCAGGACGTGGTTTTCGTAGTCACGCAGAACAATAGCGTCTACGCCTTCGACGCGACCGGTAAGCAAACTACGCCGTTCTGGCAGATCAACCTTGGACCATCCGTCACCAAGAACGACTACTCCGGCGTCTCCCCGGTTGTCGGCATCTTGTCGACTCCGGTGATCGACGCAACCACCAACACGATGTACCTCGTAGCCGAGACTGCGGGCACAAGCACTCCTTTTTGGCTGCACGCGCTCGATGTGACCACGGGGGCGGAGAAATTTGGCGGACCTGTCGCGGTCACCGGCGCTGTCCCCGGCACCGGCCTGGACAGCTCTGGCGGAAACATCACTCTCGAAACCGACTGCTACCAACGCATGGGCCTGGCGCTGAATCCCGTCACCAACGCAGTCTACATACCCTTCGGAAGTTGCAACCACGGTTGGGTATTGGCTTATGACAAGACCACCCTGAAGCAGACGGCGATTTTCAATGACACGCCAGATGGGGGCGGAGGCGGCTTATGGGCCAGCGGCGGAGCTCCCGCGATCGATGATGCGACCGGAGACCTGTATCTGATGAGCGGGGCCGATGCCGGTGACCAAAACTTCAGCCAGTTGCTCTATAACGATTCGTTCCTGCGACTCGATCCGGCTAATTTGTCGGCGCTCGATTTCTTTACCCCGGACGACAATTACACTCTAGCCCAGAATGATGCGGACCTGGGGAGCGGTTCAAACATCCTGCTGCCAGGCTCTTCTTCGTATCCTCACGAAACCCTCGGAGGAGGAAAGGACGGGAACGTCTTCGTCGTCAATCGCGACAGCATGGGTTCCTTCAACTCTTCTGCAAATAACGTTATCCAGTCCGTGCATACCGGAGTTAAACAATACAACAACATTTTCTCCACTCCGGTCTACTGGAATGGATTTGTCTACTACCATCCCAACGCCGACGTGCTGCACGCCTTTAGCTGGAGCAACGGATTGCTTTCCCAGCAGCCAGTTTCTTCCGGTACGATCGTCTACCAGATGCACGGCGCGACGGCTTCGCTTTCAGCCAATAACACTAGCAACGGGATCATCTGGGATATCGACAACTCGAACTACAACGGCACGGGTACTGGCAGTGGCCCATGCGTGCTGCACGCCTACGACGCTACCAATGTAGCCACGGAACTCTACGACAGTTCGCAGGCGGGATCTCGCGACACGGCGGGCGAGGCCCTGAAGTTTACAGTGCCGACCATTACCGGCGGAAGAGTCTACGTTCCCACCGCCAACGAGCTGGACGTCTACGGTCTGCTCGGGCACTGATATCGTAGAAATTTCATTCAGAAGGCGACTTCGCCGGGACACAACTCCAGCGAACGAAGGCCAAGTCTTGCCCCTCCGTAGGTGCTAGTCCTAGCGGCCTTCTGTTCCGGTTCCAGTGCCGGTCGAAAACCGCTCTCGCACCCGGTCTCGAATGTCGTGGACCTTGTCCCCGATCTGGCCGCGGATTTCCTCACCGCTCGCCGGGGCAAACAGCAACGCTGCGCCAACCCCAACTCCCACGCCAGCCACAAATGTTAGCATATTGCGGACGGTGTGATCGTCGCCCGAGTAAAGATCTGCAGCACGTTCGCGGAGGTCCGACACGCGATCGGCCGCCCGGTCCACGCCGTCGGCAACACGCTCGCGCACATCGCTGGTGAAGCGGTCCGTCTGGTCCAGGAAGTAAACTGCCGTCTTCAGAATTGATCGAATCAAATTGTTCATCAGAATTTACCTTTCATCCTCGCTTGGTATCGTTATCTAGCTTAGTTGCCGAAAACCTTGCAAGGGCTGTTGACATTATTTAGCCAGAAAATTGACGACAGGGCCGGACTGCAAAGATGTAGCCGCCCTCAAAACCCGCCGACCCGGGGCGGAAAATAAAGACCTCAATCGGGAATTTCCCCTATTGACAGGATTTCGCAAAAGTAGCACTATTCATGCGTTTTATTAAAACCGTTCACTAAAAGGGGTGTCCCCATGGTAGCTCCCTCCTGGCATTCCCTCTGTAAACGCATTCTCCACCCACTCTTTGCCGTGGCGCTCACTGTTTCAGCAGGCACCGGCGTGGTTCACGCCGCCAGCGCCTACATCCGAGTCAACCAGGTTGGTTATGTCGGCGGCGCCACGAAACGCGCATACTTAATGGCGACCGGTTCCGAAGCCGGAGCCACCTTCGCCGTCAAAAACTCCAGCGGCACCACCGTCTATTCCGCGGGCGTAAGCGCGAGCCTGGGCGCCTGGGGAACCTTCACCGCCGTCTACGCGCTCGACTTCGATTCCGTGTCTACTGCCGGGACCTACACCATCTCCGTTGCGTCGCCCATCGCCGCCACTTCGCCCGCATTCAAGATCGACACCGGCGCTAACCTCTATGCCACGCCGCTCGCCAACTCCCTCTTCTATTACGAAACTTCGCGGGACGGCCCAAACTACATTCCGAATGCCTTGCGCACCGCGCCGGGCCACTTGAATGACGAGAGCGCGAAGGTTTATTTCACACCGACCTTCAATAAGAGGGACAACGCGGGCCCTCTCACGGCCACCGGTGCCGTGATCGACGCCTCGGGCGGATGGTGGGATGCCGGCGACTACATGAAGTTCGTCGAGACTCACAGCTACACCGTTGCCATGATGCTGACCGGCGTGCGCGACTTTCCTGGACAAATGGGCTCAGGCTCGAGCGCGTCGAACTTTACCGCCGAGGCGACCTTCGGCCTCGACTGGCTGCAAAAGATGTGGGCCGACAGCTCCAAGACTCTGTACTATCAGGTCGCGATCGCATCGGGCGGCCACAATTACATTGGCGATCATGACATCTGGCGCCTGCCCCAGGCGGATGACAAGTATCAAGGATGCGTTGCGCCCTACGAGTACATCTGCAATCGGCCGGTGCTACAAAATACCGCTGGTGGCGCTGGTGCTTCCATCAGCCCCAATATCGCGGGACGCCTGGCAGCGTCCTTCGGTCTATGTTACAAAATCTTCGCGGCCAGCAATCCCACTTATGCCAATCAATGCCTGCTTTCTGCGGAACACATCTTTGATTTGGCGAACACCTCTCCTACTGGAAATCTGCTGACCGCCGGACCGTTTGATTTCTATCCGGAAACAGAATGGCGGGACGATCTCGAATGGGGAGCAACCGAGTTGTACTTCGCCCTGCAGGGCGCGACCAGCCTGCCTCCCGGATTGCCGCACACCGACCCCATGTACTACCTGCAACACGCCGCGACCTGGGCCAACGCCTACATCACCGGCCCGAACGACGCAGCCGACACGCTAAATCTTTATGATGTCAGCGGACTGGCGCACTTTGAACTCTATCGCGCCATTGTGCTCGCGGGGAATCCGCCCGGGCTTGCCACTTCGGAGGCAGCGCTTCTGGCCGACCTGCAAAAGCAACTGAACAAGGCCGTCACGCAAGCGGGCAAGGATCCGTTTGGCTTCGGATTTCCCTGGAACACCTACGACACAACTTCCCACGGTGGCGGCCTGGTCGTGATGGCCAACGAGTACGACTATCTGACTAGTTCGACCGCCTATGGCGCGTACGCCAGTCGCTGGCAGGCGAATGTGCTGGGAGCCAACGCCTGGGGCACGTCGCTGATCGTGGGCGATGGGACGACTTTCCCGCTTTGCATGCAGCATCAAGTGACGAACCTCGTTCCCGTTCCTCCCAACGGACCTCCATTCCTTCTGGGCGCGGCTGTGGAAGGTCCGAACTCGTTTGCAGCCAAAGGCACGCTGACTGGGATGGTCGCATGTCCTCCGAATGGCGTGGATCAGTTCGCGCAATTCAACGGGAACGGCGCAGTCTTTCAGGACAATGTCCAGTCCTATTCCACGGTAGAACCGGCCATCGATCTCACCGCGTCCTCGTTCTTAGGTTTCTCCTGGAACGTGGCTGGAGCGCCATCGGGAACTCCATAAACTTCTTTCTGCGAAGGGAGTGACTGTGAAAAGCCGCTCCCTTCGCCTTTTCCATTGCGGCGGGAAACCAAATACGCCGCCTTGTTCAAATAGAAAATCCAAGGAGGCCGTCATGCGAAAATTCGCAGTGTTGCTCTATGCCGGACTTACCACCCTATTCTTCTCAGCCTTGCTCGTCGTCGTTCCGCGCGCGAACGCTCAAACGCAAATACAAGTTTATGGCGCCTGGCATTGCTATACGGACGGTTGCAGCTGGGCTTCAGTCCCCAACATGACAACCTTTGATACCGATAATCGATGGATGATTGATCGCAACATGAACTCCACCTATCAGCCATCGGTGAACCTGGTGATCCTGAGCTTTGTCGATCCCGTCAAGCTGATGAACCTGACCACGGATTCGGGCGATACCAACGGCATCCCCGTCGGCATGAACACGGCGGTGATCAATTACTTTCAGAGCCACGGCGTGCGCGTGATGATGTCGATCGGCGGGGCCAGCTATAGAAGGAATTGGGATAAGGCGTTGTCCAGCAACCCCACGCAACTCGGGATCAACGCAGCCAACGCCGCCAGGCAATTCAATGTCGGCATGGAGATTGACTACGAAAACAGCAGCAGCCCGAATTTGTCCGGACTGCAAAGCTTCGTGACTGCCTACCGCTCACAGATCGCGTATGACGCCACCGGCGCGAACTATGCCGCCCGGCTCACCATCGATTTGGGTGACGGCGACACCTACCTCACCAAGTTAGCCGGCTACGCCGTGGCCAATTGGCTGCAGACCAACGCGCCGGTGCTCGATTACGCCAATGCGATGGTAGGCTCGCAAAAAACCAGCGTAGCCACGCTGGAAGCTGGCTGGCAGCAACACGTGGATGGGGACGGGACGGCGGTGCCGCCACAAGCGCCGGCCAAGTTGACCGGAAGCCTGTGGCTGATTGGTGGCCAGCCGAATTGCGATAACTTCAGCAACTCCGATCAGAACACGGCCGCCAGCTTCGTGGAAAATCTCGCACCGGCCGGCGCAGGAACAACCACAGGCATGCTGGGCTATATGTTCTGGGCAGCCGGTTGCCAGGGCAATGGCACGGGTTGCACGTTTCCGCCTAACACGTGCCAGAACGGAATGGGTGGCGCTGCCACAGCTTTCAACATTCCGATTCCAATGCCAGCGTTGCGGCAGAACTAGGCTTTTGATTGTGTGGAGCGGACACTCCTGTCCGCTAAAGGCCGGCGGCATCAGCGCCGTGCAGCGCGAGCCCAGGCTGGCGCCCCATTTCTCGTGTTTTGTTCGCGAGAAGTGGGGCTTTTTGAAGTTCCGCCGCTTACGCTCCCGCTCCCTGAAACTTCACCTCGACCAGCTTGCGGTCTTCGTCGGACACTTTAAAAAAGGCGCGCGGTTTCAGTTCCATAAAGCTGGCCACGAATACTTCGGGGATCTGGCCGATGCGCGTGTTGTAGGTGTTGACGTCGTCGTTGAAGAACTCGCGCCGGTCGGCGATGCGGTCTTCGAGTTCGCTGATGCGGGTCTGTAACTTCAGAAAGTTTTCGTTGGCCTTGAGCTGCGGATAATTTTCCGCCACCGCAAACAGCCCGCGCAGCGCGCCTGTCATCATCAAATCAGCCTGGGCTTTCTGTCCGATGCTCGCCGCATTCATGGACGCGGCTCGCGCCTGCGTAATCGCCACGAGCGTCTGCTGCTCGTGCTGCATGTAACCTTTCACGGTCTCCACAAGATTCGGAATCTCATCGTGACGCTGCTTGAGCAGCACATCGATGTTGGCCCAGGCGCGGTCGTTGTCATTGCGCAGTCGCACCAGTTCGTTGTACAGAATGACGACGTAAACCAGCACTCCTACCGCAAACAGCAGAAACGCTGCCCCTGTTATTACGCTGCTTCCCATTGTTCCTCGACCTCATCTGCTGGAATGATTCCAGTGAAACAGCAGATCGCCGGCCACGCAAGTAACTGAGGGGAAGCACCACGGTCACTCGCTTTCAGGGAATAAAAAGGGCCGAGCCCGCAGGCTCAGCCCTCACTCGCAGACATAATCGTCACGGTTTGTGTGGAGTCAGATCGCAGGACTTCCTGACCTCATCAAGATTCAAGCCTGCCGGGGAGAACTCGGCGATCTGGGGACCGCTTCTCGTTCTGACTTCCAGATTGAACACCTCGGCGCCCATCAGGCCGCGCACTGTGCCCTTATCCATGGCGAGGAAGCGTCCGCGCACCCAGTTCCAGCCCTTGTGGTCGTGGCTTCCGTCGATGCGCACCATGACTTCCATCTTGGGCTGTCCCCAGAAGCCTGGATAGTCGGGGTGTCCCAGCCGTTCGCCGGGATTGAAGTCGGCATATTCATACTTGCCATTACTGCAGACGAGGGCGACCCGCGGCTTGGAGTCGGGGTCTTCCTTAAAATAATTGTTGGCCACCAGTACGAAGCGGACTTTCTTCGCGGCGGTCATCTTGTCTTCCGAGCGGAACTCCATCCACTTGCCGCCGGCGGTGACGCCATCCTGTTCGCCCTGATAAGGACTCATGGCGCCCTCTTGAGCAAACGCCGACACAGCCATCAAGGTCATGCTCGCGACTGCCGCGAGCCTAGCCAACCCAAAACGATTCTTATTCTGAAACACGTGCAATCCTTTCAAGGTTTCCTCCCGCGCAAGAACATCCTTACATATGGAACCCAGAAAATGGACAAGAGTTGCATGGAGGTGCTCTTTCGTTCCAATAGGGGCGAATAAAGCACGAACTTATTCTAGAGTTTTGTCGAATCCGAAAGGTAAGGGGCCTGGCGCGACATGTTTTCGCTGCGAAAGGAACTGGCTGACCGCCCTACTCCGAAATCACGTGCACTACATCCGCCCCCGAATCATCCGACGTATATAGCAATTTGGTCACGGGATTTACGTCGATAAAATTGCTGGACACCGTCACGCTTCCGGTCTTGGTGTTCGTCTTCCCATCGACCACTGCGACCGTGCCATCGCCTTTGTTGGTCACGAAAATCAGATCACTTTTTGGATCCACACAAACCCCAAAGGGATTATTTCCCGTGGGCACATTTGCCACGACCGTTGACGTCGCCAAATCGACTACACCCACCGTCGAGGACGCGAAGGTTTCATTGGTCACGTAAGCGCGACTGGTGAGGGAATCGACCGCCACATTGGCGTTGAAATTTCCCACCTTGATGCGTGTGATCGCATTCGTTGACCCATTGATGACCGCCAGTTGGTTGCCATCAACGGCGGCAGCAATCTGGTTGGTCGAAGTATCGACCGCCAGTCCCAGGA
>Ga0307479_10000180_pt1 | contig 58977 bp, 48 predicted proteins | sample atmos_gasesECM4C_FD_203743 | JGI IMG/M metagenome (GOLD analysis project Ga0307479, IMG submission 203743) | Hardwood forest soil microbial communities from Morgan-Monroe State Forest, Indiana, United States - atmos_gasesECM4C_515 | ecosystem: Environmental > Terrestrial > Soil > Temperate...
TGTGGTTGACAGCAAGACAAAGAAGATCGTCGGCATCCTGAACGGCATAGGCGAGGGCAAGGACCGCATCGCACTCGCGGTGCCTGTCAAGGAGCTTTCGGACTTTGTCACGAGGGCGCAGCCCTACTTGCAAGTGACCCTTTTTCCGAAGACCGTTTTCATCTCTCCGGTCGCCTTAGACCTGCTCCCGCCCTACATCTGGCCTCGCGCCGACGGCCTTTCGCAGCGCCCGGTGGAGCCGCCCGAAGTAGTCAAGCTGCGGCGCTCGGCGCAGTTGCTCGCCGACTCGATGCGCAACTTCACCGCGACCGAAACATTCGCTTGGGGTCGTGACAACCGAGAACCGGAGATGACGGACGCATACGAAACGCTCATCGTGGACGGCTGGCAGCGCTGGCGTCGCCAAGGCAACAAGAACTTCTACGACAACGTGCCTTTCCCCCCGCTGAACGGTTCCATAGTGTCTGGCCCTGAGTGGTCTGAGCTTCCTCGAATGGTTGGGACGGAGCTTAACTTGAAAATCCACCAAGCGCCGGACGCCGTCGTGGGCGGTCGAACCGTCCACGTATTCCAGTACGCCGCGAACGTGGAGGACAGGGTGTGCTTGTTCCGGTCTGTCATGAACTACGGCTTCTTCCAGCGAAGCACGACGAAATTCTACGACTGCCACGGCGAAGTCTGGATGGACGAGTCGGGGATCATCTTGCGGATTTCGGAAGCACTTGACCTTTCGGGACCGTGGTACCGCTGGTGGGGAGTGATGACTTATGGCTGGCTGGAGAAGCACGGGACGCAGTACCTTGTCCCGGTCACCATTACGACGCAAGCCGAGCACAATCAAACGTATTGGTGCCGGGGGCTGTTCACGGACTACGAGATGTTCGGCATAAGAACCCGTTTGGTGCTGCCAACTGAGTCGGAGCAGGCGCAATCCGCGCTTGGCGCACAATGACTTTTTCGTACTCTAGCTTGCACTGCGTTTCCCACAACCGCACCCCGTTCACTCGTCACTGACTCACCCGCCAGGCACCTGATACGGTCAGGTCGCTTCGCTGCATTTGGCACAGTAACAACATCTGCTTTGAGGTCAATGAACTCGCCATTGCCCGTTCTCATGCACCAAGTTACTTCCGTGGCCCCCTCCTTCAGCGTTGCCGTCAAATATCGCCGCGTCATCGTGGACATTCTTACAGTCGGAGCAGTAAAGTATCGTGCCGTCAGGTAGAACAGGCAAGTTAGAAAAGGGTACCGGGGGTAGCGTGACCGGTACGCGGTATTCTTCCTGCGTGGCCGTGAGACGTTCGAGATAATTAATTCCATCGCCGGTATTACCGATGTAACGGGAGATCGAGACGGGAGCGCCTAAGGCAATTTGCATCTTTGAGGGAAACCAACCCCCGTCATACCCGATGTAGCTGTCGTTAGGATCGTTGGAAGGCCTGTTGTTTGGAGTCGAGAGAGTCTTGTCAGGGTTCGAATCCGCCAGGGTAATTACGTGCGTTGGCCCAACTTCAGATCCAGGAGGAAGTTCGAAGATCAAGCGGCCCTTGAGTCCACCGGGAGCGCCCCCGGTAGTTGACATCTGCAGTAGAGTCGCAGTTACTGGAGGATAGTCGTTGCCGGCTGAGTTCCCCCCGACACATTGCATCCAGACGGGTGACCAGTTTCCAATGGCATTACACTCCTGCGCGAAGACAGATGGATAAGTAGCGCCAGCGGAATTTACAATTCCGCCGTTTGTTACTTGGTCTGTGAAATACGCTGTCGGATTTCCGCCTCCAGTGTTTTGTATATCCGAAGCACCCGTCAGAATGACCGAGCCGGGCCACAGTTTCAGCGACGGCCAATAGGTCGTGGTATCGGCAACCGTATAGGAGGACAGAGATGATCCGGCGTTATCGATAACCGAGCAAACTTGATTCGAACAGAGGCTAGTCGGTACTCCAGTGGCTACCGCAAATGAGCCAGTACCGTATGGAGCTTTCATGTCAGCTCCCCCGTCCCCAGTGATGCGAAGCGTGTCATATGTGATTTGTCCAGCAGTTCCAATCTGATTCCACAGTACTTTTATCTGGTCGGAACCGTTGGTAAGCGCCTCTCCAGCCAAGTAGGGCGGAGAAGTACCCATCGTGCTGCTGTGGACTACAACGTAATAATAGTATTGCGTCGTTCCTGTATTCGCGAATTGCGGAAGGACACCACCGGGACTGGAGGCAATGGATGTCGCCGACCCCCCTTCGACGATAAGTCCAGCCGATCCTGTTCCTAACGGGTTAGCATTGCTATCATCTTCGAAAAAGACGTTGTTTAGACTGACGGTATTCGGCGCGTAGACGGTTCGTGCTCGAATGCCGAACTGCGCGTAGCCCTGGATCACAGAGTTGTCGACTTGCACGGTATTACCGTCCTGATTGTCAACGCCGTTTGCTGCTCCCTGAAGACTTATATTTGAGTTCTTAATCCAGAGGACTCCGGCATTCTTGTAATAGGGGCCCGGTCCAATAACTGCAGTGGAGCAGAAGGTTGTGTCACATCTCGCCCAACTATAGTTCGTTACCGTATTCAAGTTGGTGATCGTCGCTGCCTGGTCATTGTCTACCTGAATTAGGGAACCAAAATTGGCTCCGGTAGCGCCGGCCGCAGGGGAGAAATCCTCTATTGCTGAACCGTTGGCGTTATCCTCAACTGCGGGCCAAGTACCCTTCTGTACTCCTGGCGCGAGCCTAAGACCACGCAACACGATCGAGGAGAACGCATTCGAGTTCGACGGGTCCCCCGCCATGATGCAGGCGTCGCTCATCGCGCAGGTAATGGTCGCTCCCGAACTTGTCAGGACCATTCCAGTTCCTCGAATGGAAAGTCTGGCTCGGAATAAATGACTCCCAGGATCGATTGTGACCTGTCGCGAAATCTGACCTCCCGTGTTGGGCATATCGGCATCGACCACGGCTTCTTGGACTCCAGCAGTCGCGGTTCCAATGGAATAACCAACTGGATGGGCGTAGGCCGCTGTGAATTCAATGGTCCCGCTCGTCGCCCGTGAGGTGCAGGACCCGCCGGTTATGAGAACCGCTTCGGGAGTACCTGTGACGGAAACGTACAGATAGTGCCAGAGATCACTGCCGTTTACTCCTCGCGGACACGGAGTAAGGGTCACGGAGTTGGGACCAGGTTGCAGAGCCTTAGCCTGTGGCGTTTGATTCCAGGGATAAATCGCCGTGTTGACAATGGGGTTCGCTGGGCTGCCGGCGTTCACCCCACCAGCGCCACTGCTTGTCCCCGGAGGTACCACAACGCCGTTTGGAAACTGCTGTCCCGGCGCAAAGTTGATAGTGCCATCAGAATTGATGGAAAGACCAGTGTTTGCCGGGTCCGCTCCATTCGTGCCAAACAACAGCGATAGCCGTGCGCCGGATCCCGCGCCCTGAAGGGGTTGAGATGTCCAGCGAAAACGCTGCGTAGTCGACGACTTAGTTTGCGGATCGGTGGAAGAAGACTCAAAATCCAGAGGGGCAGAGTCCGATGAGGTCGAAGCCGTTGCGTCCGAAATGCTGGCGGGCAATTCTATGCCGTCGGGAAAGCTTTGCCGCGCATGTACCGGAAGTGGTTCGACGATGGGAGATGGGTACACCACTGGCGGGAAGTTGACGGGACTTGGCAGACCTGGGGGAACTGGCAGTCTGAGGCCGCCGAGTATCACGTTCAACTGCTGCTGGGTTACAAAATCGTCTGGCTTTTTCCCCCCAACTGTGTCCGAGTCGGCAGCTTTAAGCGCATACGGGACGCTAACTAGCAAGACTCTCGGGCGTTCCACTCCATCATTGGGCGTAACGCCAACCCATTGAGACCCGCCCGTCGAAAATGCGGCAATATCAATTCCGTGCGGGCTCGCAGAACCCAAAAGGATACTAAAACGCCCTTGGCTGTCTGCCGAAACAAGGTGTGTTTCCGACCAGAGTGGGTCGCCGCCGGTTTGGGATCGGTAGAGATTGAACGTTACATTCTGCGTGCTATTTACGGCTACGCCGCTCAACTCTCGTATGACGCCGCTAAATCTCACAACGAGAGGTACTGGTGAGTTCGCTGACCAAACGGCATATCCCCCGCTGCTGCCAACAGCACTCTGTCCACTGAGACACATGCTGCTTGCAAATAGAAATACGAACAACAACGTAAAACGCTGCCTACCAGGGTGGTCGCCAATTGTTTTCATAGCAAACCTAAGTGCATGCGACTTGCCGCTAGGGCGGCCCGCGAGCCCTTCGTGCCCCTGCCGGACACACAATCTGGTCTTATCGCGAGAGCGAAGGCGGTGAAGGCAAGCTCTCCCAACGAGTCGGAAGAGCTAACGCTTTTCTCGCGTGCGTCCACCGTCCGCCTTGCCCTGCTTTTCCCACAACCGCACCATGTTCACTCGTCACTGACTCACCCACCAGGCACCTGATACGGTCAGATCGCTTAACTGCATGTGGCACTGAAAGAGGTCACGAACTCCATGGGGGAGTGGCCATGGCCTCTTTTTGTTCCTGAAAACTGCACACGGAGATGAGTCTTGCCAAAATTGACCGCATTAGAATTAGAGTTGCAGTTTGCAAGAATGCGCATCATCGAGATTCGTTGTGAACTTCAACAAAGGCGACGCCAAGTCGAGGAGCAAACTGAAGCCAGCCGCAATCGCGTCATTGCAAGCATGGGATATGCGCGTCCTGGCAGAGAATTTGGCCCTTTTCACAGCTCGCATGTTCACTCGTCACAGACGACACCCCATTAACAATGGGAAGATAGCCGGTAATGAGACAAGAACAAAGCATCGAATCGCCCAATAAGAGAGGGCCACTTTTGGGAGATTCTGGCCCGTTTGAGCAAGGAGCCGAAATGTCCGCTGGCGAAATGATTCTCTATACGTTAGATCACGCACCCGCGTGGCCGCGACTGCGGATGGAATTTTCTCTGCTACTCGCCGACTTGAGAGATGACCCGAAATACAGTGACCGAGTGAAGCATCTCGGCGACTTGCTAGCTGATTCGAGATTCCCCGCAATCGAGCAGATCTATTTCGTCCCCAAGTAGCTTATTCGCTGGAGAGGAGAACGAAGCTAGTCGGACTAGCTTCGTTCTCTGCTCGTTCCGCTCGCCCTCGCGTACCGATGGCGGAACGGTCACCAATCCACCAATTCATGGACGAAGGTCTGCGATAAAGTAAAATTCCCCTTACTAGGGCCCACTTGGCAGGTTGCCCGCTACGACAAACGCCACTTCGGAGATGTTCGCGCCGGGGTCCAAACCGTCCAATCCCGCGCCCTTGCAGGGTCCAGCCGCCACCATGTAGTTGCCGCCGTTGCCGTTGTTGTAATTCATAAACACAGCCGAATACGACGCTACCGAAGTCACATTCGTTCCCGGCCAAACCACCGAACCGTTGTGGACAAAACAGTTCCCGCCGAAGGTGGAGGGGGAGAAACAAGCCGTGATCATGTTGGCACCCGAGGTCTGTTTATAGGCGCAGTTCGCGGTCACGCCGCCGCCGATCAGGTTCTGTGTTCCAATCCCGGTGATGAACAAGTTGTTGGTGAAAACCATGCTGGCCAGGTTATTGCCGGTGCTGATCAGCGCTCCGCTCAGGCCCAGAGCATGTCCGGAATTCGGGGCGGTCGAGGCCAGCACCCCGGTAACGTGATTGACCGTGATATGGCTAAGGGTTTGGCTGCCACTTACGTCTGGTGATTCAGATACCGCGATCTCGCCTTTGCCGCACTTGTAGCAAGTGGGGTACTGGAGATTGTCAGCCACGAGGTCATGAATACTCCACCCAGTGCCGCCTGACGACAGTCCGCCCGCATCGCCCTTAATAGCCTCGAATTCTCCAATGACACCGACTGTATTAAGCGTGGAGTAGCGGATGGTAATATTGGACACGAAACACGTGGGACATACACTTGCCCCGCCTATATCTTGACTCTTGGGAGTCAGAAGGATGGCGGCCCCATCTTGAGTAAAGCCGCCCCAGTCATTGATAATCTGGTTGCCCTCGAAGAGCAGTCGCTGGGCGTTCTTCAACTCGAAGGCATTCTTAGTGATGATTGCATGGCCGCTGATACCGCCGTTGTAGGACGGGTCGGACGGATTCCACTGCAACGGCTTGAACATCGTATTGAGCCTGACCTCGATGTCCGCTGGAGTCGTATTCGAGGCTCCGCCACCAAGCTCGATGCTGCTCTGGCCCGCGCCTTCGAGGAAATTGTTGACCACCTTCAACACCGTCTCGGTTGTGTTGTTTAGTTGGTTGGACCCTCCCTGAATGGGGCGACCTTCCACGCACGCGCCGATCGCAGAGATGCAATAGAAATCATTCATATAGCTGTCGATCGCCGCGATATAACTGTCGGCAGAACTGGAAAAACAGGATGTCGTTTCGTCCTGGTTCTCGTCGCCGTGGCACCAGACGCGGTCGAAAATGATGTGATCGACGCCAAGATTGGCTATATTGACCAAGGCTCCAACGTGTCCTGTCCCAGAGGCGCGCGTGATCTCGATACCCATGATGCGGACGCCAGAAGTTCCCGCCGTGAATACCAACGGAGTTCCGGTGTCGGGCGTGATGATCTGCGCGGTGTAGGTTCCGGGAATCGACGGACAGTTGAAGGCAGGGCGCCCTGGTAGACTCGTCACTCCCGAATAACATGGACTTGTCTGCCCCCCGTAGGCAGGGAGGGAAGCGAGGGCACTCGACACGATCCAGAGGTAATTATTCCCAGCCGCGCACCCCGGCAATGCGGGAATTGTGAAGTGACCGGAGAAGACATTTCCCGCCTGCAAGGTGATTTGTTGGCCGCAAGCTGCAGCGGCAAGAGCTGCGGTGAACTCGCCCATGGTCGAGACGTTTACTACTCCATCAGTCGCTGGCGTGTTGGCGGGATTCGTATTCATGCATTCATACGGAAGAAGCGCCGGACCATCAAACGTCCCCCAAATAGGCAATCCAGCGGGACAGTAGACATCGATCGCGGTCGCTGGATCAACCGGACTGCTGACTGTGATGACTGCGGTTCCAGTAGCGGCATGGCCATATTTGTCTGTCGCAGCAACCACTGGGTAGTAAGTGCCCGCACTTTGATACACGTGGTTTTGGTCTGGCCCGGTTCCGATGTCGTTATCGCCAAATGACCAGGTGTAAGCAACGCACGCTGAGCATGTGGCCACGAAGATCACCGACAACGGTGTGTTCCCCGATAGGGGCGTTGCCGTCAGGGTCAGGACCGGCAGAGAGTCGACAATCGGAGGCGTTGTGACGGGAGTGGATTTGTCGGCGAGAGCCGACCCGCAAGACGAGGTTACAAAAGCCATAACTAAAATGGCCAAGAAACGGAGGTTGATCATTACAGTGTGCTTGTGGTGGTATTCACTTGCGATAACTACGGGGTTAGTCATGCTCACGACTCCATGCGAAAAATGTTGTCGGTCTGCATGAAACCTTAGCGAGTACGTTGGATTAAAGACTAGATCGCAAATGGGCGTAGCAGTCGCACGTCTGGTCGTAGTAAGGGGAAACGCTAACTCAACACCGACGTTAGTCCATTAACGCCTGATACCGAACAAAATCGTTGAATCGGGTAGAACAAATACTGGAGTATTCGACGCCGGCCGAAGAAGTGTGTACCATTTTGTGTACCGCAGCGACCGCGAAAGCCCAGACCTGGAGCGCATTTTTTCGCTTGCACTTCGAGCGCACGGTCAATCGGGACAACACTGTGAGCTTTCAGAACCTGACGTTGCAGATCGAGCCGTTGCGCTGGCGGGGCACGTTGAAGGTTGTGTAGCTGAAATGTGCTGTTTCGCGTACCGTGGCGGACAGTCAGTGACCGTTGCGCAGTAGTGGCACATCTTCTGGGGCGGTAGGCAGCCTGCGGGCGGCAAGAGCCCGAGATCACCAGCGAAGAAAGATTCATGGTGGCGACTCCGCCGTCAGCTCTCTAGTGGGGCACCAGAGGGCCTGGTTCGCCCCGCAACGTTAGAGCGCCTGATTCTAAGTCAAACCGCAACATAATGCCGTTCGTGCGGGGGTAGCAGTATGTCCGCAAGTTATCCCGCCAGCATTGCGCCGGGCGGGCCAGGGTTCATTCTCACCCTGAATGGCACGGGCTTCGTTCCACAGCGGCAATACGCCTATGCCACAGCTCCGGGCGTATGCTCCCCGGGCAATTTTTATGCGTTGTTTTTGGATCTTCTTTGTGCAATCTCAGTGTTGAGGGATCCATTCCACCCAACGCGTGAAGAGTAGCGAGGGCAGATGCTGCATTGGCCTGAACTACTGGACTGAAATCCTCAGTGGAATAATCGCCAACCATTTCTACACCCCATGAGATTGCATTCCATGAAGGAGAATGGACTCCGGGAGTATCCAACGGTGTAAATACCCATATAAGATCATCGGCAACAAATAGGTGCGGCCCAGCTGACCAATGCTGAGTGTCTCGATAGCAGGTTTGGAGATTAAGCATCCGTTGTTCTCCCGAAACTTCATGCCAATCCGCGAGCCTGGGGATGTACGTGTTGTGCAAAACGACGAACTGTGGTCGCCATACGTTCAGGTGAACAGATTGGACGTAGTCGGCAAATTGAGCGGTTGTAAATCCTTTGCCTATGATTCCTTTCCACGCGGGCATTTCTCCTCCTGGAAATCTAGGGAAGCGCTGTACCGTTCAGTTAGAAGGTTATGGCTTCGATGTTCTTCCAGCTTCCATTCGCATCCTGAGTTTCGATGCGGGTGATCGGATGAACCTCTGTGGGAGGAGCAACCGACGATTGCTGAGCGAGCGGAGCCGGAGATTCACTCCTGTGGTGTCGCGCGGACGCCAAGCCTGGTAGAACGGACCACACACGACGATCCTTGCCAAATTTAGGTAGCGTCTTGCGCATCTCTGTTTTTGCCGGGTGTCCCAGAAAGTTAGGGGTGACAATCTTGCCTCGGGATCCAGTTGTAGATGTGCATTCACCACATTCGAGCTTAAGGGATGAATACGCAAAGAGCCGGGCTGTAGGGCCCGGCTCTTTCACGTCGGCTTGTGCGGTGCTCAATCGGTCAACTAGGGCACCTAACTCAACTCGCGAAGCACCCCAGAGACTTGCTTGGGACGGCTCGCAATTTGTGTCGTGGAAACCGCATTAGGTCGCGACCAGCTGCTGATTAGGGAACAAACAAGATTGGCTTTGTGCCAATCGCCACGTTTTGGCCCGTGATGAGCCCCGTAGTCTTGGTTCCGAACGCGTCGTAATATGCCGTATACCCCGCCGGGGTCGCATAGTTTGATGTTGTGGGTGTTGTGGACGTGAACTTGTCCTGAGCCGAATCCCAGACCATCAGCTCAGTTGTGGTGTCCGGCTTTGTGAATGTGCACGTCCAGATCGTTCCACTATTTGCGCACAGGGTTGACATTTTGTTGTTGTACATCCAGTCGCGCTCTATTTTGAACACCTGCCCATTCTTGTTCACATATCCCGTCGCTGGATTGCAGGTATAGCTTGGCGTCCCCGTACCGTCACACTTGTCGTCCCCGGTATGGAAAGTACTCTCCCACATCACGCCGCTCCCGTTCGTAAAATCCCACCCGTACCAATTCGCCCGTGCCACGCCCGCCGACCACAGAATGGCATACCATCTTGGCGCATATCCCTCTTGAGTATCGGGATCGCTGGTCGCGTTATTCAAACCCCACTGGCCTTCGGTTACCCACAGCGCTTTAGCTTTGTCCGTAGTGGAAAGGCCTGCGACGAAGGTAGAGATTGCCTGTTGGAGTTGGTCGGGACCGTTCTGCATCGTACCCCCACCGCCAGTCTGGCCATTCGTACCATCTTGCAGATAGGTGAAGCTGTTGGCGGACGAGGTTTTGACCGTGACTGTGCCGTTAAAGCTGGAGGGCGAAGCGTTCGCGATTAACAAGACTGTGTTAGCTGCAAACCCATGCGCTGTCGCCGTTACTGTGACGGTGTGCGCGTCGGACCGGGTAAGGGCGGTGGCACCGATCGATTGAATGTGATCGCCATACCCGTAGGTGTGTACGCCGATGATGTCCGCATTATCGGTCGCTCCAGCCGTCCCGTAGTAGCTATTCCAGAACGTGACAGCGCTGGGTGTACTCACGCATGGCTGCAGCACCTTCGCCGAGGTCAGAACACCCTTGACCAGAAAGCCCGAAGCCGAACTGCAGGAAACACTGAGAGCCGTAATGGTGCCGGTTCCCTTGAGAATACACGCCGCATCGTCCATCAGACGCACGAGTTGCGCGTTCGCGCCTTGCCACATGCCCGTTGAATTCGCCTCGTTCCAAGTCTCGAAATAACCAGGTATAGCGTACGTACTCGTACTCAGGCCGGAGACATGTTGCGCCAGAGCCGTCACGAACAATCTCCAGTGTTTATTTAATCCCGTGCCGTCAGAAGCCAGGTCGGTTGGAGGGAAGCAGCTGCCGTCAGGATTGGGAGAACATAGTCCCGAGCCCGTGTTCGAGGAGTAAAAACTGGGCACCTTCCCGAAGGTGAACATTACCTCTAGCCCCTGACTCTTGGCGTTCTGCAGTCGAGTATCCAAGGCCGAGAAGACGAAGTAATTTGCGCTACCGCTGGCCGAGGTCGACATCACACTCCCGAGGTTCTGCGCGTAGCTAATCGTGTAGGGACTAGTGGTAGTAACGCCTGTAATCTGGTACAGGCCATTGAACGAATTGTTGGAGACTCCGGTCACGTAAACGTAGTCGTTCACTGACCAGCCGGACGTCGAAGTAGAAACCGTGATTGTACTGGTACCGCCGGACCGCTGGATGTTCGTGATCGTAAGAGGCGCGTTGGTTTCGATTTGATACCAGTTCGTCTGCGTATCCCAAAGCCTCTGCTGGCCAAACCAACCGGTCGGCGGCAACGCACTGCCGCTTGAATTGACGTGCATTCCGAAAAGGCTGGCCGGAATCGTTGTGCCGGAGATGGTTGGTGGGTGCGATTTTTTGTTAGCGAAAAGGGTCGCGGCAGATATTAGGCATAGCGCAAGCACCAATAAGCTACCGAAAGGGATGCTGATTTTCCGTTTCATTGACTTCCTCCATCGTCGGGGATGCGAGTGGCGTGCCGTTTATCCTTCCCTAAGGAAGAGATCAGCATTATGGACCCCTGAAAGTGGCTCCTGCACTCAGTAGTTCATTTGTTCGCTTTTCGTAACGGCACAATCCCGGCCCATTTTCAGGCTCTTCCAGCGCACCAACCCTCACCGTAAACCTGCTCAATCTGGGCAGAAGTGTTGGCTCGTCCAGTCGGGTACGAAGAAAGTCCAACCCGCCAGGCCTAACGGCGCATCGCAATTCAGGGATCCCGCACCTAAGATACGAGTCTCTCGAGCGGCCTTTGGCCTTGTCCCATTCAGGCATACCTACTTAGAGGCAAATTTTGCCCATGGCGTGGCAGCTGCGCGTCGTGCCATTCCACTTTGGTGGGTTTAGTCAGTTCAATTTTGACCAATTTCTCTCCTGTCCTGATAAGATCAATGGCCGAGGGGGATACACATGCGAAGTTTGTCACAGATCGTGAGTGAATTGGAGGCCAAACGCGATGCAGTCCAACGAGAACTTACCCGTCTCGATACAGCCATTGGTGCGCTCCGCGGCGCAAATACGTTAGCCGGATCGAGAGCGACAGGAACTGTTTCCCCAAAGCCACGCCGTACGATGTCTGCCGCTTCCCGAAAGAGAATCGCCGCGGCACAGAGAGCCCGCTGGGCTGCTTGGAAAGCAAAGCAGAAAAAAGCTGCTTAGCTGCCGTTCACTTTGAGTCCTCTAGCGAATGGAACCCCTTGTCCCGTGGTTCCATTTCCGACCGATAAGCTTTCGAGATTTTGTTTGGTCGTTACAGCCTGTCGTGGGTTCTTCTCGGTTCCTTTTACCACCGCTTCCAGGGCAACAATTGCCCGGTCGATCTGACGACGTTGACTCTTCAAGTCTCTCAGGATTTGGCGGACGTCAATCTCGGCCACGCTGCATCTCCATGTTTGCCTTCGGGGGAAGACCACAATGGACATGGCTTGAGGCGAATTAATTGTACAGCGAGACGTGCGGACCAGAAAGCCTATTCCTCATCAAATCCCGACGGAAAAGCGTGAGTGATCTGTTTACCTTCCGCTTCGTGGGGCTGTTCTTTTTCGAATGCGGTCAGTAGGCGGTTGATCTGATCTATCAGGGCTGGGACCTTGTTGGTAACTTTTTCGCTCCGGAGCTTTGCACACAGTTCGCGCCAGCCGGGTGGTTCTGGTTCTGGGAAACGGGGGCACCGCGACCCCTCCATTGAGTGCCGGAGAGCATACTCCCAAATTGACAAGATTTCCACCACGAAGAAACTCAATTACTATTATTCTTTACTCCTCTGAATCCGCATCCCAAGGCTTCATTATTTAAACCCCAAAAAGGTCACACACGAAGCGTTAGAATTTTAAAGGTTCTTGATTGCCGCCCCCCTGATCCACTGACATGATCAATAAGGAGTCAGACAGGTTGTCGCGCTCTCATACGTCAAGCGAATCGTAGACGTACAGCGCAGTCGAATCCAGGACTGCAGCTGGCGTAGTTGGAGGCGAGATCAGGGATGATAGTTGATCATCGAGACGGTGGCCCTTTAGGCTACTCGGCGCGCTGTCATCGGGTAGGTACACGCGGCTTTGTGGCGAGTTTCGCATCAACGCTTCCCAAATGCGGTCAACGTTGCAATGATTGAGGAAAAAGACCGGATCGTTGGGCGATGACGCCGGACCCATGTCGCCGCCTACCCAAACGTGCACGCGGTTGTGTAGACCTGGCGGATTTGGCGTCCAACCTTCCAATTGGTTGCGAAAACCAACTGAACTTACGGTCCAGGGATCCGCATCATAGGGGGCAACCTGAAGCACGCTCGCCGTGTCCGCCTTGTTGGGCAGGGTATCGATGTCCTGGCCCAGCGTGCGTTGTAGCCCCCGGCTAACTTGCTCCAAGTTGCCGTTGGAATCAGTGTCAACTCGCACAACAAAAGAGTTCGGGTTATTTGGGTCAAAAGCGAAAGGGCCGTCAGCTATGGGAGTTCCGGAGCCGCCAATTCCATCAGGCTTCCAGAGAGCAGAGTTCAGTTGGTCCTGCACTGATCCTTGTCCATCTGCGGCCCAGTCCCAGTAGGGGAGCCCAAAATTCTGATCTCCCAGCAGGCGCTGCAAATTCAACTCCAGCTGCCGCAACATAAAGCGATGCCACGGCAGGAAAACTGGACCGCGGTGTGCTGCATTGCGTCCTTCGGGATTATTCGTCGCCGGGGTTAGGGTCATCATGGCATTCACGTGCCAGACAACAAACAAATCATAGGTGCTTACCGGTTGTGCAGGCCCGTCAATGCCAAGGTCTTGTGTAGTGGGTCCGGTAAATTCATTTTTCAGTCTGTTGACGCCGTCGCAAAACTTCTGCAGAGCTGTTGAATTGTTCAGGATATTCGGACGAGTGACACTCATAAATTGTCCAATCTTACTTCGGTCCACGTTTGGCCATCGACCCGGAAGATTTGGCGCGAGAGCTCTTTTTACTTACTGTTTTGAGGCTTTTCCCAGCGGGCTTCAATTGACTCTTGCTGCCCCCGCCCATATGCATACCCGCCGCATCGGAACCCTTGCCCGTTCCACCCATCTGCATTCCTGGCATGCTGCCTTGCGAGCCAGAACTCTTGCTTGCTTTTTCAAAGTCTGCCGGAAAGTTGTCGATGAGTGATCTGGCGAGTTGGATCGTAGAGTCGAAGCTCCGGTTCGGCAGACCGTGGTATTGTACTTGGCCGTCATTGGTCAGCATGATGTGTCCGGTTACCTCCACACCGTCAATGGTGATGTGATACACCGTGCTGACGACAACGTGATGGCCCTTGTAGTCGTCCTGGCGCACAATTTCCTGTCCGCCTTGGTGCATCATCTTCATCATGGCGGAGGACTTCTTGAGTTTCGGAGCATTCTGCTTTACATATTTGGCGATTGATTCAGCTGTCGGCAATGCTTCCGGTTTTGTGCTCATCTATTCTCCACAATCCGTTTCATTTAGCCATCGGTGGGCTTATTTGTTTTTTCGGGCACTGTGCTGGTATGGTTCCAAGCTTGGGGCTTCCCGGTTCCGTGCACCCTTCGTTCTCCTTGGTCGCCTCAGTCTTGCTGCTGGAGTCTTTGACCCATTGGTCATACGGCCTCCACAGCGCGGGATCACTACTGTTTATGTCGCATTTGTTGGGATCGGTCTGAGTGCAAACCTCGAACTGATACACGGGATGGACCTCGAACAGAGAGCTGCGCAAGGGCGGTTTGTCACCTGGAGCTTTCTTGAGGCCGGCGCAAGGTGCGTGAGCGTTATCGAAAAACAGCGGCCCGGTGACTCTGATTACGTTGTCAGTGGGTATTTTCTTTTCCAGTTGCGACCACGTGACTGGGCGGAAGTGAGGATTCATCTCAGCAGTCACGCTGCTGCACTCATCCTGATCACGCGCGCCGGAAGTGGGATCGACGAGAACAATGTGGACGTCATTGTGCGCGGAGCCGCCGGTGTCGCAGTTTACCGCCTCACCGCCAGCGCAGTCAGAAAAATGCGCATCCTTGACCCACGCCACTAGACGCACAACATCACCTTCTCCCACGGGGTTGTTGTTCAAAGTTACCCGGATCTTTGTTCGATCGGGTATGTCCGGCGTAACCAGGTTCTTGGCCTGCTTCTGCATGTCTCGTAGATCGGCCATAGTTACAGAGGTGACCTTCGAGGTATTAGCACAAAAATTGTTCTTAGCATGACTCTGCGAAGCCTTCGCCGGTCCCTTCACCGGAGAGCTGTTCTCGGTTGGAGAGAGCACGCCACAATTCCCGCACTCACTGAAGGGATCGGGTTTGGTTGCGATATCCTCGAACGGTAGCGTGCTACACTCAGGCGTGAAGGCGTTGCCTACCGTGGTAGGGCCGGGTTGATTGTGACCACCCCCCTTCTTGTGTGCTTGCTGTACCTCGGACGACAACACCGTTGTCACCGTGAATAGAGCTACTAAAACCGCGATCTTTCGCATAAAATCCTCCTTCTGAAACAGTGCTCCGACACCAGAAAATGTAGCGAGAAGTGCAATGTGCCCCGGGTAGCCTCGGAAATTACGCTGCATAGTCGCCCTCAGCTGCCTTGTTCCACACTGCAGTCAGCGCCTCCGGACCACCATCGCTGTAATCGGAACGCATTGCAGCATTGGGAGTAACCGGCACTCCGGCCAACTGAAAGTGATCCTCATCAGGAAAAGTTTTCCATGCACCACCCCAAACGAGGCTTTGTGCCTCGAGAGCCGCGACCATGGCACGAAACTGAGGAGTATTGGGATCCCAGTTCAATTCTCCGGAGGGGCCTGACAAATATGGCACAACATCCACAGCCAGCCCATAATTGTGCATCGAGTATCCAGCTTTGGCGTTCGTTACGATGTGACCTGGCGCACCATCTCGTCCCTGCGCATACAGGGCGTTCTGCTCCTCTGCCGTGCGTAATCCTGAAACCACGAGCAGGTACGTCCCAGCGGTTTCAAGCATACTTGCCGCCGATCTGACTTTGCTGGCCAGAACGGGATTCACCTTAGACAGCACGGCCTCACTTCTGTCATTCATTTTCTAAACCTCATTCCCGAACTAACTGAGATCATCGAGCGATTTCCATCCCGCATCGATGTCCGCCTTGCAGCTGTCACCTGTTGTGCAAAACTCCAGCTTGAAGACTGGATGGATTTCCCAGTTGTTCACGCGGACCAGGTGATTTCGGAGAAAGTGTTCGGAGTCGAATAGCAGTTGACCGGTCACTCGGACCAAGAGAGCACTTTCATCGGTAGCGTCTATCAGTGGTTGCACTCTCTCACGGGTAAAGTTCGGGTGAGCCAGTCTCACCCGAGGCGTGAACTCCGCCGTCTCCGATTCCAATTCCCGAGAGTGAAATCCCTCTTTGTCGCCGCCTTCTTCGGCCAGCGGAAAATCTTGGACTGTCTTTCTCGTTACCAAGACGAGGTGATTGTCCGTTTCCTCAGGGGTCTGGAGACCACAATTGCACGACTCGCCGCCGAGCTCAGGTTTCGCTACGAGCAGGTAAGCGACGACGGTGATGTTCTGGCCTTCGCCTAGTGCCGACAACTCTTCGCGGCTGTCCCCGGCGCTAAAGCTCTCGGGGTCATCCAATTTTTTCATCCATGTCAAGCTACGAAGTGTAGCCGGACCTTCAATCGTCCGGATATTTTTCAGCCGGTTCAAGTTGGGATCAAAATCAGTACCGCAACCTTCGTCGGGACACTGGTCGAGCGATGCTTTGCATGGGATCTTGTGCTTTTGGGTACGCGCGGTGGCTACATCCGCCTGTAATGACATTGCTGCACAAACAACGAGGAGTAAAAGCAGTCTAAACACCTTCATTGGAGGCCTCCTAATCGCGCACAATACTCCACGCCGACCTCTTGTCGGTAGAAGTACGCGTCCACAACAACCAGAACCAGGGAAAGTCGGCGAGTGGAAGCCCCCTCGAAGTGAGCCCTAACTGGGCACTCACTGTTCAATTCGCCGAATGCGGAGTAACCTACACCTCTTATAATCTCTAGTCAATAGCTAAAAATTCCAGACGCGACCGCGAGAACCGCGTCTCCGCTGCCCCTTGTCAGACAAACTGCCGGTAGGCGAAGGATGGCTTCGCGAAATACCTATTTTCTCTTCCAACTTTTGGCGCCAGAAGTTTTGCTTCATGAGCTTTGGCGGGTTGCCACTGATTTTGCATCAGGATCTTTCAGGGCTCTGCGTTACCGCATCTGATTACCGGCGGATGAATATCTGAGGCTCGCCAGCGAGATTAAGCAATACGCTTAAGCGAAGTCCTTACAGATAGCAGATGATGAACAAACGATTGCCGAACCGACAGCGTTGAGTGACTTTCAATATACTAATAGTACAATCGGGAAGTCGTCTTAGGGTCTTCAATGAAGTATCGTACTGAGCCGTTACCCCGCGATTGCATAACCCACTTAAGCAACGATCATTCTGCGCTCGCTTCCGGCATTTCTGTGCAGGACCAACGCGTCCGGCGCGGTCTTGAGATACTCCAACACGATCCCCAGGTTAGCCTCACCTCGATCGCATTACGGGTTAACCTTTCTCCATCACGTTTCCGTCATTTATTCAAGAAAGAGATCGGCATTTCGCCAACCATCTACCTAAGGGTGACCCGACTAAAGCAAGCCAAGACGCTCCTTGAAGGGTCGTTTCTCAGGGTTAAAGAAGTCGCGGCCCGCGTGGGTATAAACGACCTGAGCCATTTCGTAAGAGATTACAAGAAGCTCTACGGACAAACGCCATCTGAAACGCGTGCGTTCTCGACTGGTTCCGCTCGACCGATTCCGTAGCCGCTTCGGCCAATAAATAGCCTTTTCAGCCGATCTAAAATTCTTGCTACTCCGCACTTTGTGGTGGACAATGCCTCCGTTCTTCCCGTCGGCGTCACAGATCCAGACCCCAGGAATTCGTCATACTCCCTATTCTTGTCAGGCGAAGACGACATCGTGTTCTGCATCGGCATAGTTCGGGAGACGAAGAACATTAGTCTACCCAGATAAAGGAGATTCTCATGGCGGAACCAAAACTCCCCTTCCAGTGGTGGCACATCGGCGATCCAGCCGTCCTCTTAGAATCAATCTTAGGACAAGTTGAGCAAGAACAGCAGCGACAAGTCGTCGGTCTGTACCTCGATGCTGTGTCGGCGACGCTTGAAGCCAATCTGAAGTTCGTTCAAGGAATGCGCTCCGTAGTTGGAAGCGCGAGAAGATAACGCGACTCGAATTCGCTTGGTTTTCGGCACGTGTGGACTAGCGATCGAATACGGCGCTGGTGTGCCTCGAAATTCGAGGAACATCTCCGTAGCTCCCGCGTTCCGCCACGTGCCTTTAAGGTGAGAGCATGGATCCTTCGCAACTCAAAATCATTGATAAGTCGGCATCACAGCGCGTTCGAGACACGTCTCGCCCCGTCATGCTGATAGGTTTCCAGCGCCATTCGAATCTCGGCATTGGATACCTAGCCTCGACCTTGCGGCACTGGGGTTATCGTGTTGAGATTTTCGACTTCGAGGCTGATCGAAAGCAAATTCTCGAAGCGGTGAAAGTACTCAATCCCCTGCTCATCGGATTCTCACTCATTTTTCAGTCGTATATTTCCTGGTTTGGAGCACTGATCAGCTACTTGCGCGACAACAACGTCACCTGTCACTTCACGATGGGTGGCCACTTCCCGAGCCTCAGCTGTGAACGCACGCTCCAACTAGTTTCTGAACTCGATAGCGTCGCGCTGTTCGAAGGTGAAGAGACGCTCCTGGAACTAGTGGATTGCCTAAGCACAGGAAGAGATTGGCACGCGCTGCATGGACTGGCTTATCGCGAGGGAGGAACTGTCGTTAAGTCTCCATTGCGCCACCTCATCGATGACTTGGATTCATTGCCGTATCCGGTACGCAACCTTCGAAAGAATTCGATTCTTGGGCGAAATGCCACTCCGATGTTGGCCAGCCGTGGGTGTGCCAGGACCTGCTCGTTCTGCTCGATTCACATGTTCTATCGCACAGCGCCTGGAAAGGTCGTGCGTACCCGGAAGCCTGCCGAGGTCGCACGGGAGATGCGGTATTTGCTTGAGGAGCACGACATCAGCATTTTTTTGTTTCAGGACGATGATTTTCCATTGTTCGGTCCGGTATGGCACCGCTGGACAACGGACTTCGTAAACGAACTACACCGCAACCGGCTGCCCGGTCGCATAGCTTGGAAAATCAATTGCCGAGCTGATGCGGTGGATCCTGAACTCTTCCGGGAGATGCGTCGTGCGGGGCTTTACATGGTGTACATGGGACTAGAATCCGGCACCGAAGAAGGGCTGCAAACGCTTCATAAGCAAATTACCGTCGCACAGAACATCCGAGCTGTCGAAATGTTAAAAGCGATCGGGGTGCTGTTCGAGTTTGGATTCATGCTTCTTGATCCGTCCAGCACATTTGAGTCGGTGCGAGCCAACGTGAATTTCTTGCGGACCATCGTCGGCGATGGCAGTGCTGGAGCCACATTCGGCAGAATGGTCCCATACGATGGAACACCAATCAAGGACGACCTCGAAAAGGCGGGACGCTTGCGCGGCGATGTCTGCAGACCGGACTACGATTTTCTTGACCCACGGCTCACGGATTTCTATGACGAAATCAGCCACATCGTTGATGTAACAGGATGGACGCATGGTTATCGCGCGCTCTCTCCGCAGCTTAACTTCGCTTGGGACGAGATTGCGATCATAGAACTTTTGTTTCCTGCTGTTCCGGGTTTGCTGGCATATAAGGAGACGTTGCGCGGAATCACCAGCAATAGCAACGAAGTTCTGCTCCAGGTGATTGAAGGCACCTCGTATGTCTTCTCCGATGGAAGGCCGAAGCAGTGGTCGGCCAGCGAGCTTCAATCGCAATGTGAGAACTTTGTAGATCGGCTGGTGACCAACCGAAACGAGTTCATTGGTCGCAACGAGGAGCTGTTGCTTGAGACCCTGAACTCCGACCGGCGGGCGATGGCTTCGTAGCATTTTAGATTTCCCTGAGCCTGTTAGCTGGGCAGGATGGGCAAAACGCGACTGTCGCCTTGGCACAAGTAACTCCAGCTCGGATGGACCCTTACCTGTTGCCGAAGGATTTTTGGTCAGACCCGTATCCTTATTATTCGCACTTGCGTAGTGTAAGCCCCGTCCATCGCAGCTCGAGTGGTGTCTGGGTGCTGACACGGTACGAAGATGTCTTGCTGGCCCTACGTGATCCGCGCTTCGGACGAAAGGGCTTTCTTCAGCTGCTCAATCCGAACAATTCTCACACTGGTGATGACAGAATTTCGGCCTCCATGCTGTTCCAAGATCCGCCAGACCACGCCCGCCTTCGTGGCTTGGTAAGCAAAGCATTCAGCCCTAGAACGATTGACAACCTGCGTTCGCGAATACAACAGATCGTCGATGGCTTGCTGGATCGCGTTCAGGATTCTCTAGAGATGGACGTCATTGCCGATTATGCTTTCCCGCTTCCGGTGTCTGTGATCTCCGAGATGCTCGGGGTTCCCGACCCCGACTCCGTCCTTTTCCACGGATGGTCGATTGATATTGCCTGCGGCTCGGATGCCCCACAACGAAGCATGAATGCTCATCGGGCAATTGCAACATATTTTCGTGCCCTGATCGCGGAGCGACGTAAACAGCCTCAATCAGACTTTCTGAGCAATTTGATTCTGGCAGAGCAGCACGGCGACATCCTAAGCGAAACTGAATTGAACGACATCTGCGGTTTGTTGTTTGTAGCGGGTCATGAGACCACGGCCAACCTGATTGGCAATGGCACGCTCACGCTCCTTCAGCATCCGTCGGAACTGCGAACTCTCAAAGAAGAACCGGCCCTTCTGCCAGGCGCGGTCGAAGAACTACTTCGCTACGAGAGTCCGGTTCAGCGCGCTGGGCGCGTCACCAATACATCCGTCCAGTTTGGCGACAAGATCATCCCCGCGGGCGCAGTAGTGTCCGCGATGATAGGCTCTGCGAACCGCGATCCTGACCAGTTCGTCGATCCTGATCGGTTCGATATCAAGCGGCGAGACAACTGCCACTTGGCGTTTGGCGCGGGCGCGCGCTTTTGTCTCGGCGCTATGCTCGCACGTGCCGAAGGTCAAATTGCAATCGGCACTCTGCTGCGGCGTCAGCCGAAACTTGAGCTTGTTGCCGATAAGCCCGAATGGCGCAGCTGTGCCGAAACCCGTGGACTGAAGAACCTGAGAGTGAGGTTTTAGGGGTTGCAGTGGGAAACGATGAGTTTAAGGAGGCGCCCCATGTATGGCGTGTCGAATCGAGGCACCGGTGAACCTCCTGGTTGGGCACCAGAGGGCCTGATCGATCACTGCGGTCACAGTTAAAGAGTTTGATTCCAAGCTCATGCCTCGACGATCTGGTGCGTCTGCTCGAACGATGTAGACGGAGTCGTCACAATTTCGTCTAGAGTCGACCTTGCTAGCACTCAAGCCCGCTGCCTCAGACGAGCCCACGGTCAAAAAGACGAAGAAAATAGCTCTCGCCAAGGCTGTCGGGAACCCACAACTAGAACACAACCCGAAGTCCACCCTGAACTGTCGACCACTTCGTGGCTGTCCCAGTGGTATTGGCCATATGGAAGTTGTACGAACCCTGCAGCCCGAATCGAGGCGTCAGGTTGTAGAGGATCCCTCCCCCAACATTGCCGCCAAAACACGTCGATCCCGGACTAAACGCATAGCCTCCAATCCCGCCGTTAACGAATGGCCGGATCGTGCCACTCATCAAGTATGTCTTCCCGTTGACCGAGAATTGGTAGACGTTAAGGCTTGTCCCGATCTTCGCGGGAAAGTGGTGATAACCAAAAATCCCTTCCAGCGAAAAGTGAGGATGAGCGATGTACTCCAACCCGGCGTTCAGGCTGAAGCCTTTGTTGAAGCCGTTCCCAAATGTTCCCTCCGGGATGTTGGCCCCGGCGTCTAGGAAGAGGGCAAGTTTGGGGTGATTATTGCTCTGACTCCTCAGCTCTTGCAGCGTCTCTGCCTTTACGGTCGTTCCCATAATCTGGATGGTGTAGGACGGATTCGCGGCTGCTGACGGCAAACGGTATGTGATCTCGTACGAGCCGTCGAGTTTGTCGTCCAGCGGACTCTCGGGAAGAGATCCATCGGATGATTTTATCTGCATATCTCTTTCATAGCCCGGCCCAAGGAAGTTACCCAAGGCGTCGTGGGGAATGGCCTGCAACGTGACCAAGACTGAGCCATTGGTCTGCGGAACGTACGAAAGCAATTTGAAAACGCTGTTCGCTGGATCGGGCTTCGAGCGCACGAAACGGACTATCCGGTAGGCTCTTTGGAAGTCTCCGCCTCTCGCAGATGTACCTCGAACTCTCACCGAGAAGTAATAGTGACCCTCGTTGGAAGTATCCTTGAATTGGCCCGTGTAGACGCCGGTATTTCCTGAGTCGATGAGGGTAAGTGTAGGAAGGTTCTTGTCCGCGAATAGGCTGGCGTTCTTGGGGTCATTGTAGAGAGCGTCCAACTTGGCTTGCCCTTTGGTAAGGGCAGGGTCTCCTCCGGGAGTTTGAGGGGGCGGCGGATTGGGGGTGTTGGAAAGTATATTTCCTTGGCTGTTATTAGGCCCCACAAGTTGTGCCTGCACAGTCGCATTCAGAATGGGGCTGCCATTGTCGGTGAGCTTTACTTGAATAGGAATGGGTTCGCCCGTACCGACGTCCTGCGCACTAATGCTGAAGTCGGACGCTATGGCGGCATTGTCGCTGAGAACCATAAAGTGGTAATTGAGAGCTGGGCTGTGAAGATCACTGCCAATGATTTCAAGCTGCCATTCACCCTTATGGGCAATTTGGACTCCACCCTGAACCACGGGAAGAGGCAGGGTCGTGAAGCTTGTATTGCGAGCGACCCTGGTGCGGTTCGCCAGATCAATGACAGTCCCATCGGGTGCAGTGAGGCGGAATGGCAGGATACGATCACCCTCAGAACCGTCGAACCAAGAAAGGACGAGTGTCATCTTCACGTCATCGGAGGCCACTAGGAACTTCTCCACTGCCGAGCTAGGGCGCGTAACAACTCCAGTGTTGTCGACGACCAGTTCCAGCTTATCTGTGGGCATAATAGCTGCCAGAGACTGCATAAAGAAGCTCTGCAGGCCAGTCATTCCAGCCAAGGCAAAGTTCTGGTCGGTGTCGGCGATATGCACTTCGTGGCCGTTGCATTTGGCGACTGCGATGCTGTCTTGAAGCATAAAGCCAGCAGCAGTCATGCGGCCCGCCGTCACTGGACAAATACTGATTGAGGGGTCGTACGGACTTCCGTCGAGGAAGACTTGCCCGTTATTGACTGTCACCATAGGCGAAGTATTTTGCTCGCCATCGGAAAAGAGCAGAACTGTCTTATTCGAATTCCCTGGGAGGTCCCTGGTGAACCCACAGGTGTTCGCTGCCTGCAATCCCGCTCCGATGGAAGTCGAGGAAGTGGGCGTCTGTATCTGAACTGAACTTGCCACGGAGCTGACATTATTCGGATCGTCCGCCGCCAAGAGGTTAGTATTCGGCGTACCACACAGGGTTGGGGGCGTGGGGTCCGGCGTCGCCTTAGTGCTAAAAAATACCGCAGCCAGTTTGTCCCCCGGTATGGCGTAGGAGTCGATGATGCCGTCGAGAGCAAGCGCGGTCTGCGCCGCAAGCTGAAGCGCGGCCAAGCGTGTAGGAGTAAGGGAAGTAGCTGGCTGAACAGTCGGCAAGCCCATACTGCCTGAAATGTCGAAGACCAACTCGATGCTTGCGGTCTTTGGATTGTCGGTGCCGCTGCAGAAGCGGAAGTCATGCGGGTTGGCTGAAAACTGGTTGACGGTCCCGGGAATGTTGTGCGCTCCAGTTACGGAATAGTCTATCGGCTGTGTTTTTGGAAAATCGCCATTGTAGATGATTTCTACTGTGTCGCCGGCAACAACGCCATCAACCACTTTGTACGAGCACTGGCCGGACGGTGGGGGGACTATTACTCCGCCTTGAATGAGCTGCGCACAGGTGAGTACTGTGGTCAGAGTGGGCGCCGGACAAGTCAGTACACTCGAACTTACAGTGGCGCCGATTGTCAGTTGCACCGTCGGCAGTGGCAGCGGCGTTGGCGGCGGCGGCGGCGGCGGCGCAAGGGGGAAGCACCCAGTGGTTGGTTGCCCCATGCCGTCGACGCACTTGAAGCGGAAAAACAAGCCAACTTTTTTGCCTTTTTCAATCGGCACATTAATCTGCCCGTCAAAAGGCTTGGAAGAGCCCGCCGAGGGATCGGGCAGCAGGATTTGAGCACTGGCTACCTGCATGGAAAACAACAGACAAAACAGGGCAATACCAAGCCCGCAGAATTCAACGCTCGATTTTCGCGGCTTCATATTTGCCCTCCACTACCTGCCACAAACCGGCATGCCTTGGCACTCGTTTCAGCTAGAACGTGTATGCCGCTCCAATCAGTGGCGTGAACCTGGAACGAAGCCCGCCATCATTAATTTTGATCTCGGCATTGATCGTGATCACGAGGCCAGCAACCGGTCTGATCTTTGCCCCCACCGACGCGTTCGTAAGGTTGTACGATCCCGTCATCTTGGTGAGATTGGGGTCTTGGTTAGGGGTCTTGAAGCCGCTGTTGGGGTCATTGGGATCCGCAGGCAAGCATTCTGGACTATTGCAGGCGCCTAACTCGTGAAAGGTTGCTATGGTCAGGCGCTGCGCCTGGAACACTTCCTGTCCGGTCAGGTCGAACGCTGCCGTAAGCCACTTGGTGAGCCAAATGTCGGCTCCCCCTGCGTAGGTCAATGCGCTTGGTAATCTCTGCTTGTCGCCGGTCAGAACGTTTCCCGCAACAACCGAACTTCCGTTGACTTCGTAGCCGACCAGAAGGTGTGGCGAAACCCTGGATCGGTGAGAAAAAACAAAGAATGGTCGAACTCCCGCTGCTCCTGCGCCCAGAAAATTGAGCTGATCGCCCGTGGGAACACGCACGTCCACCCCCAGCGCGACCGCAGACTTCTCTCCCTTCCAGGCCGTTCCCTTTGCCCGCAAAGTGATGTCGCCGATTCCGGATGCGGTCTGAGCGGCGGCGAACGAGCTCGTCAAGCACGGAGATGCGCAGTTGGGCGTTGGAAATAAGTGATCAAAGCTCAGGGAGTTGTTCACAATCGTGGCATTGGAAGAGACTCCCATACGGACTTCTTTGATGGGAATAGCCACGGACACGTCGATTCGATCGGTAATGCCGTACGCCGCAAATGTTGTGAATTCGTGGATCTTCAGGTCAAATCTGCTGTTGGTCTTGATCACGTCCCTGACGAAGCCGCATGGGCCCTCGTTGCTGGTCGTATCCGGAGGATTGATGGAGCAGGTTCTGCCGGGCACGTCTATACTATCGTCGATATGGGTGAAGACGGATGGCATGTCATTTTTCAGGCTCAGTCCATCGATGCTGTCGAATTTGAAGTACCGATAGCTGAATCCCAAGAAAAACCGGTGCTTGCCGATAGTCTCGGCCCGTTCGGCGAGGACAGGTCCAAGGCTGTCGGTGGTGGGCAAAAAGACCTTAGCTGCTGAGTCCCAGGCGAACGTGAGTCCAGAGGATGGTGAGGCAAGCGGCAGCAGGACCGACTGGGTGGCGAGGGCGGAGTTGAGAGGCGTTAAGCCGTTGCTAAGAAAGCTGTCGGCCCCGAAGTGACCTTGGTGGCCGTTACTCTGCAGTGTAAGTCCGGCGTCAAACGTGCCAGGCAAGAGACAAATCAACTTGTCGCTGGTCGTGCTCGTCGGGCATAAACCCTGCGCCAAGCCGATTGTGGAACTGCAAAGAACACACAACAGGGCAACTATCAGCCTATGTCTTAACATACGCGGCTCCTCCTACAGGGTAGCTGGAGCCGCTTAACCCGCCGCAACGGCCCCGATGCTCGAAGGGCCCAACTTCATCGGACCAGGCGTTATACCGTGATAGTGCGAGGTCCTGCTTCTTCGTTACAAGATAGGTCGATTTGATTCATGACTTCTGGGGAAGAAGTGTCGCGCGCTACTTTACATCAACTATGGTCCATGTGCCATTATTTTTTTTTAGCACGAACTTAATATCACCCCCCTCGGGCGGTTGCGGGCCTCCTTTTTTAGGGGTGACCAGTTCTGAGAACTGACCCTCCACGGTTGCGCCGTCTGCCTCAATATCGGGCTTACTAGGATCGACGGTCATCCTGATCGAGGCAGCGGCCTGGAAGCCGATCTCGATCAAATGCTTCTTGTCTGCCGGTAGACTTGGCCAAATACTCCAAAGGGCATTCGCATCTCTGTGCCTGTAGGCCTCGGCATACCGCTGGATCACTTTCGTGATTGCCTCCTCGTCCGAAGGAGGTGGAACAATCGGTGGCTGCAAAACTGGCGGCTTTGTCGCAGCCACTGGCTCTAGTCCCCAGGGGTGGTTCCAGCCTTGAAAATCTCTTTGTATGAGATCGATACTCAGAGCGCGTGTGTTGCCAGCGGAGTCTTGCTCGATCATTCCGATGATTCCGGTATCGGAAACTACCGGTCCACCTGACGAGCCTCGCTGAACCACAGTGCCTTCCAACTCGAGCATCCAGTCAGGGGATGTGTCGGATGCAACATGGCCGGGCTCCACTGGAACTTTCCATTCCTGTACGCGTCCGATTGACCAGACGGGAACGCCGCGTTTCTGCTTCTCCGGGCCTGCCATACATTTCTTCGTCCAGGTGACTCCGGCTGGGGGTGGGACTGTGAGTACCGCAAGATCTCGCGCCGAATCATGCGTGCCGAGTAGTTCGGCCTTGTACATCTTTCCCCGACGCTCGAAAAACTCCACTTCCACTTTTAAGGTGGTGGTGTCAGGATCAGAACTGGCAACCACGTGGTGTGCCGTCGCGATATACAGCCGGCCTGACTTTTCTCCGACCACAAACCCAAATCCGTTTTCTTCGTGCGTGGACATTGTGGTCTTGATCCGCACCACATTCTGGCGCAGAGTATTGGCCATTTGATCGCTTGCTTCTGCTTGTGAGAAGGCAAACTGCCCCCAAACACAAAGCAGCAACCCGACCCTCGCGGTCTTCCGAACTGCAAAACCAATCACGCCGATTTTCCGAACACTGTTTTGCTCACTCTCCATACCAGGCCCCAAAGAAAGACAATTCCGCTCCACAGAAAGGCCAGTGACTTTCGGTTATACATGTATTCCAAATAGGAAGGCGCTAAGTCTTTTCTGGTCTCAGAATCTCCCACGGTAACGCTCCCGACCAGGCCGTTCAAGGTAACATGCATTGAGTGACCGTCGCCCTGCGCGTCGAGCCTCGCCGATTCCGTACGGTTCACGCGCAGCAAATCACCTTCACGAACGTCCAGGGTCGGCCAGGAGGTGTCGTTAAATCGCACGGTCCCCGACTTGACGCCTGAAGTCAGCGCGCGCTCACCCGCTCCGCTGCCCTCCTCCTTTACGAAACTAATATCGCTGACTCGAGGCTTTGAAAATGACCACTTATTGGGCGAGTGGATGCTGAACTGACTGGGGACGCTCTGTGGATCAGTGACCGAGAATTCGATCGTTTCCGGGATTTCGATCTGGTAGGAACGATGAGTCGAAACGTTCCCAGCATTTGGGCCGGCGCTGACCGTGATCTTACCCATGACACTGACCGTGCCGCTGAAGGGCGCGCGGCTTGCGAACATTTTGATCTCGTTCTCGTCGGTGAAGATCTCAACCATGGCCTTATCTTTGAATTCAAGACTCTGCAGTACGATTTGTCCGCCTTCCAATTGCAGCCAGGCATCATTCGAACCGTCGATGGAAAGCCCGAGATTGGGGGCGGCGATGCTCGCTAGACGCTCAAAATGCATCAGCGGGGAATGAAATGCGTCCTCGAGATGCCAGGAATCCGTCAGTTCCGCTCGAATGCTGCTTGTATCAAGCGAGAGCGAAACGTCGGTGCGAGGAACGTGCACGCTCCAGAGAATCCCGATTACTGCAATACATAAACTAGTGACCACAGCCGGCCACATCCACTCACGGGCTGGCAGCCGGTCGGCTTCGGCCAACAGGGCGGAGTAAACCTGAATCTGTTCGAGCGCGGTCTTGGCGGCGACCGTATCCCCGTGAGTTATGATCTCCCGCGCGGCTTTTTCAATGTGCTCATCGCGCTTCGCCCGCAACAAACGACGCAGAGTGGCTTTCATCAGGGTATCTCAACCCGAATTATGAGGGTGACCCAATCATTGCTGGCCTTCGACCTAGCAGCGAATTCAACACAATCGACTCCGCTTGAAAGCTTGCTCAAGTCGATCTTCACCGGAGAGTTGGCCGTGATCGGATTGCCAATCGCGTCGTCCCATTTCCCGGAGGCGGAGCACCCTGACCCTTGAGCGTGCGCCCAGCGCCACTTAATGGAGTCGGCGTCAGATGAAAATTGAGCCAAGAGTGTGACATGATCGTTCGCGGGCGCTGGTGGTGTCGCCGGTTCGGTTACTACTCTTACCGGCACGAAAATCTTGGAGCTTTCGGTGCCGGTCCAGCCAAATATGCCGATTCTGTTATCAGTGAGATGTTCGGGCAGCAGAACGTCCGTAACCGGCCAAAACAGAGTCGCCCCACGCTGTAATAACGTATCCATGCGGTAATATGTTTTCGGCGTGACCGCCACAGCGCGAATGTTTACCGAGGAAGACTTCCCAAGCACTGACAGTCTAAGGGTCGGCTTGGAATTCAGGTCATACCGGACGCCGCCAAAAGTAAGTGAAATGATGTCAATACTGCGGCTGCCAATGTCCGCTACGTACAACCCTTCGCAGCGGTTTCCGCGATTCTTGTAGCCCGAGCTGCTACTGGGTAGAGGGCGCACCGCGTCACACTTCAACTCCTGTGCTTTCAGACTGCCTGGTACTAGCCAGCAAGACAGCAACGCGGGTAGCGAATACCTATAAACCGCTCTCATAAGCCAATTACGAGCGATAAGTACCGGACCAGTTTTCGTAACAACGGGGGGGAAGGGTAAACAGTAGCGCGTCCGTCGGCTTTTTGCAACCACCGTTGTGTTCGGCGTTCGGAGACGGATGGAGCAACTGGGCTCGCGCCGGTTCGAGACCCGGAAAAGACATATCACGAGATGTCCTTAGAGTATTGGCTCGCAGAGATGTGGGGCGGACATCAAAACGTCGACGGGGCTGCCGGAATGTAAACCCCTAATGTAAACCCCTTTGGTGAACCCCGACGGCTTTTTACGGATGGCAACACCGTCCAGTGCCTGGTCATGTTCCCAAGCCCGACGATCACTAGGTGCATCCGGGTTGGCTCGTGTTGAGTTCAGGAAAGCGCGAACTGGCTTGTTGTTATGGTATAGATATTTCCTCAATGGTTAGTGGCATTGCCTTCCGGCGTTGGCTTCACTGGCTGCTTCGGCTTTTTCCCAGATGTCGGTTGTTTGGTCGTTTTGGCAGGCGTGTTGTTCCTCAACTCACCTATGAACGAGAGCTTCTCGGCGGTCTTGGTAGGTGTGAGCGATGCGCTCCTCTGCAGCGAGATAGAGAACGTCAACGGACTTCCCGTGGTGTAATTTTGGTTGGGCGACATCTTGGACTTGATGTCGTCCAGCCCTACAGAGAAGGTGGCGGCGCTGGTCGTGAGCGTCCCCTCCATCATTTTCAGGTCGATGCTCTGAGTGCCTCCCGTGAGTTCGACTCCTGACGCCTTGTCGAGGTGACAACCCTTGAGAGCGATTTGCACTGGTTTTGCATCCTTAGCTTGAAGCTTATCAAGGTCGACTATGGCTGGATCGGGGCCAGCGAATAGGAGCGGCGTTGCGCTGTCAAAGTGAAGGGGTTGATCCCCACCGCCTTCGACGCCGTCTTTGGTCACGGTATAGACCTTATAGGCGTTTGCCGTGAGCTCGCACAGCTTGTCGACCGGGAACGACGCTTTGGCCGACTTGGAGTCTCCGCTAGTGGAAACGGTTCCATCCGCCGTTTTCGTGTCGGTCGCATCCTGGTAGTTTCGCAGCTTGAGTTGCGCAACTTTGTCGAGATTCGTTCCGGTGAGGGTGCAGCCGATTGCGCCGTCCTTAGCCGAATCGAGTTTCACATTACCCTTATCGTCGACGGGCGGGCAGTCGATTTTGGTGAGTGTGGGCGTGGAATCGCTGCTCTCGCGAACATGGGTTCCGGCGACTACCGCAAGAGATAGTTCGCGGAAAATAGCGACCGCCCTCTGGGACCAATCCTTGTAGTGAGTCACGCGCGGGGTGAGGTACGTGAGCTTTGGCTTGCCATCCTCGTCATCGGTTGCAGGTACTTCAGCGACCGTCTTACCTGGGACCTCCTGGACACAAACTCTACGAGCCTCATCCAGATCAACTCCAATCTCCGCCTCAACGCACTTGGGATCAGGCGAGGCTTGGTTGAATGCTCCGACGCATTTCACCTCGTTCTTACGGTTGAGCTTGGGCAGGGTTGGGCCACTCACAATCACGGTTTTCTCGGCGCATTTTTCGGTCCACCACCCTCCCTCAAATTCCTTGGCCGAAATGAAGATTACAAATTCAGCCGTGCCCGACTTGGGCACAACGGTTCGGTCGGTGCGCGAGTTGGAGAAGCCTTCGTCGTCAATGAGTTTCAGTTGTTCGGTATTGTGATCGGGGAAAACGGTGGTCAGAGCGCCGGCAAACGCCCCGCTGTACACTCCGCTAAACTGCTTCACGAATGGCCCCGTGAGAGGAACCATGGCGCTCATGATCGCACCTGTGCCTTGGACCACATGAACCATCAGATTTCTCTTGCCGAAATCCCGGCTAGCGAGCATGTATTCGCGAGCGGTCATCTTGTCGACGCCAGAAAAATAGCGTCCGATGCGGCCATTAATGTCGTCGTCAACTTTAAACTCGGCGCTCTGGACCAGGAATTCCTGATCCGGATCTACGTTGCGCACGACGATTTGAACCCCAATGTATTCATCGGCCATCGTCTCCCCAAAAGCCTTCCGAGTGGTCTCGTAGGAAAGGATAGACATGGAGCAGCCGATGTTGGTCGGACGCTGCGAGAGAGCGAGATTCGATCTGGCGGCAGTCGCCAGATTGTTTTTAGCGGTCTGTGACTGATCTTGCGACTGGTCAGTCACGTCCTTGATCACCTGTTGGCCGCTAGCGTTCAAGTTGCCGATGATCTTATTAAGGCCTTCTCGGTTATTGATATCGCTGGTCACGTCACCTTGCTTGCCCGGCAACGCGTAGGTCTCAGCAAACGTTGAACTCGTGAGACCTCTTAGAGTTAGAGCTTTGTCGACATTTGGAACGGTGTAGCTGCTCAGTAAGTCGAGTACCTTGGTTAGGGCTTGACTGGGAGTTAGGCCTTCGAACACGGATTTGCCGACCTCGGCGGCAAATTTCTCGGGCTGCCCGGACGTGAAACCCGAAGCGTTCTCAGGCGCGAGCGCTGCCGCAATCACGCTCGCGCGCAGAGCCTCAGCGTCAGCACTGCTGAGCGTTGCGGATTCCGGCTTGGGCTGTAGCTCCAGGAGCTGTTTTTTGCTGAAAAAACAGGGGACGTAGTCACTGTGGTCGTCGATCCCGTCATTAACGGCCTTAGCAATGTTTCCTGCTAGGGCTGGCGGATCAGGCTTGCCGCTCTTATCGCTGTTGGCCGTGGATTTGGTGGCACTCGAATCGGAGCGATTCGCTGGGGCCTTGGTTTGAGCTAGGATCGGCGCGGTGAAGAGGAAACCGCAGACCAAAACTAAGACAAGCATGGTTGGAACCTGAAAATGTCGCATAGGTCTCCTCAAAAGCTCGTATATCTGTTGCTGAGGGTTATGGCTGCCGAACCCGCATCCGCAACAAAGGGCATTGACCAAGCTCGGTGTAGATCGGACATGTTTTCTTCGCTGACCCACGGCGGGTATCCCTGACGTGATGATTTTTCCCACAGCGGCTCTTCTTTCCATTACGACAAATGAGAGGAAACTCCTTTTGGTCGTGTTCTCACCGATTTGATGGCTCAGGTTGTGGGCCTCCCACCAAGCAGTAACAATCACTACGTCTGGTTCTCTTTCGTGTAAAATTCCCGCCACTAGAGGTTTGGGGGCGACTTGAAGCGTCATTCGTCTATGTCCGCAGTCGAATTGATCCGTGCCTGCTCTAAAACTAATGACGGCGAAGCGTGGGAGGAATTTGCCAGTCGTTTTGAGCGACCGATCAATCTCTCCATAAAGCGCACGGCTTGCCAATGGGGAAAGGATCCGCTGCAGTTTGTTGACGATTTACGCCAGGAAACGTATCTCAAGCTCTGCGCTGATAAGTGCCTTCGGTTGCTCGAATTTGCCGAGCAACACTCCGACGACGCAGTGCTGGCATACATAAAGATGATCGCGATCAATGTCGCTCATGACCACTTCAAATCGCTCCATTCTCAGAAGCGCGGCGCTGGCGACACCGATCAGTGGCTCGAAGACTTCGACCCCGCAGCGCAGAGCGGCAGTCACGGCGGCCCCGATGCCATGGAGCGCGAGGTTCTTCTAAAGCAAGTCGACGGTCTCTTGCGGATTTGTGCGGCCGGCCCCAATCAAGAGAGGGATTGTCTTATCTTCTGGTTTTATTACCTGCAAGGCGTGAGCGCCAAGGCAATTGCTGCCTTGGCGATCATCAAACTCAAAGCAAAGGGCGTGGAGGCCGTCATTTACCGGCTCACTCGCTGCATCCAGCAGCAACTCGGCGGTCCGGGCACGCAAAACTCGGCAGAATCATAGCCAGCGATGAAGGATTCCGCTCGCCATTGTCGTAATAGAAGGAGAAGCTGATTTTGACACGGCCATTCGACAAACATCTCGACAGCGACGAGCTGTACAGGCTCCTTTCGTTGCACTGGACGAGCGTGTCCGATTCACGGCAACTCTTGGAGCAATCTCTTAGAGAAGCTGAGCGCCACGTAGAGTCTTGCCAGGACTGCAGCCGAAAGCTGCAGATGCACAGGTACGTGCAGAGCGAGATTTTACGCATGCGAGCACCCGACCCATCGCCGATGACTCCAGAGTGTATCGGAGATGCCGAGTGGCTAGAAGTAGCGGCCGGGCAGTACCCGGCTGCGAAGACAAGAGAACTGATGAAACACGCGGCACAATGCGGGCACTGCGGACCTCTGCTAAAGAACGCGGCGGAGGCACTCGTGGATGAAAAAACTCCAGACGAAGAAGCCTGGCTCGCGTCGCTGCGTAGCGCACGGCCCGAGTGGCGAAAGAAAATGGCCGAAACGCTCCGCAACAGCGCTGGAGCTAAAGATAGAAGTCGAGCGAAAGAGGAGGGCGGGCAGTGGTGGCAAGCACTTTCTTTTTGGCCGCGTCCGGCTTTCGCTGTGGCCGGAATTGCCGCCGTTGTCGTGGCCGGCTGGCTGGCCGCACGCATGCTTCGCCCTCCGTCCGCCGAACAGTTGCTGGCGCAGGCCTATACAGAGCGACGAACGCTCGAGGTGAGAATCCCCGGCGCCAAGTTTGCTCCCATGCGGGTAGAGCGAGGCGCCGGTGGATCAAACCTGGACAAGCCCACATCCTTGTTGAAGGCCGAGGCTCTGATCGGCGACAGCTTGAGGAAACATCCGAACGATCCTTTGTGGCTGCAAGCCAAAGGACGCGCCGACCTGCTCGATGGCAACTACGAATCGGCAATCAAGTCGTTGCAGCGGGCGCTGGAGATAAAACCTGATTCTCCCCAATTACTAACTGACTTGGCGTCTGCCTACTTCGAGCGCGCCGAAGCCGCCGACCGCGCCATCGATTACGGCAACGCCATCGAGACCCTGGGCAAAGCCCTCGCCAAATCCCCGGACGATGCGGTGGCACTGTTCAATCGTGCATTGATTTGCGAACGCATCTTCCTTTACACCCAAGCCGTCGACGACTGGCAACATTATCTGCGGATTGATCCCCTGGGCGAGTGGGCCGACGAGGCGCGCAAGCGGCTGGCGGCACTCCAGGAGAAACTGAAGCAGCATGGGAAGAGCGAAGCCGAGCCGCTGCTCACACCTGAACAAATCACGCAGTCCAGTGACGATGCGATACTGCGCGATAGGATCGATGAACGGATTGAGGAGTACCTGAAACTCGCCATTGCGGACTGGTTGCCAAAGGCGTTTCCCGAGTCGACACCAAGACGATCACAAGAAGCTCAAATTGCCCTTGCTGTTCTAAGTGCGATTACGCGGGAACGACACGACGATTTTTGGCTAGCCGACTTGCTCAGCCGCCCCACAGGAGCGCAATTTCCCGCCGCCCTCAGGGCACTCGCTGTGTCTATCCGAGCCAATGAACACGGCGATTACGCTAAGGGCCGCACCTCCGCCCACAGCGCTGCTCAACTTTTTCGGACCGCTGCGAATCCCGCTGGAGAACTGCGAGCACAAGCAGAGGAAGTCTACTCAGACCACCTCCTCTGGGAGGGTGAACGCTGCATGTCTCTTCTGCGCACTTTGGACCAACCGCTCAAGCGCGACAGTTATACATGGATGCGCGCGCAGATGAGCTTGGAGAAGTCCAACTGCGCCAACCTTGTTGGTGATTTAGGGACCTATCAGACCGCAATTGGCACGGGAATGCAGCAGGCAAGAACTCATAACTACACTCCTTTGTACCTTCGCGGTTTGGGTTTCCAAGCTCTATCGGTCGCTTCGCTCGGAGACGCGAATACTGGTTTCTCACTTGCTTCTAAAGGCTTGGCGCTTTTCTGGTCCAGTCATGTTGATCTCATGAAGGGGTACAACCTTTACTACGACCTAGATGCCGCTGCCGACGGTCTGCGCCTTCCTGATCTCCAAGTCGTCCTGTGGCGAGAGGCGACGGCATTGATTGACCGGCATCCCGACGTACTGCTGCGAGCCATGGCTCACCGCTGGTATGGAAACGCAGCCTACGTTGCGAACATGTCGGATTTGGCGGTCGCGGAATTTTCCAAGGCTAGCGAATTATTTGCCGCCTCTCCTCAGACCGCCGCGACCACACGCGATCACATGGATGCGGAGGTCTGGTTGGCTCAGATCGAAATCCGTCAAGGTGAAATGGAACGAGCCGCCGCACGCCTTCAGAACATCAAGCCAATCCTTGACAGTGCGCCCAGCTTTGACCCGGAGATCGGATTCTACTCTGCGCAAGCCGACATTGCCCTCCGACGAGCCGACTCCGCTGCCTCAGAATCCGCACTTCGGTCTGCCACTTTCCTTGCCGAGTGGGCTCTCAGTTCGCTTTCCTCCGAGAGCGACCGCCGCCAATGGGCAGACCAAACTCGAAGCGCCTATCGTGACGTTGTGGAATGGAAACTCCGCCAGGGCGAGGCCAATGCCGCTCTTGAACTTTGGGAATGGTATCGAGGCGCCGAGTTGAGAGCGATCGAGCGTAAATTCCCGCATGCGACTGGTAACCTGGATACGAACATTCCCCCCGACCCGCGCGAAGCCCCGCCGCTGCCTTCGCCCACAGTCGTCGCAAATCGGCTGCCTCTCCTCAGTGCAGAGACGGTTGTCGTTTATGGGACGTTCCCCGGTGGGATTGCCGTTTGGACCTACGACGACCGCGGTGTTTTCTCGCGATGGATTCCGACGTCCTTACCGCCGGTGCAAGATCTGGCGCTCCACTTCGAGCGGCTCTGTTCGGATCCTACTTCCGATCTCGTCACGCTTCGCGCAACTGCCCGCGCCCTTTATGACCTCCTCATCGCGCCCGTGGAAGACCGGCTTGTGCCCGGCAGAATTATTGTGTTCGAGCCGGATGACTTCCTTGCAGCGATTCCGTGGGATGCTCTGGTAGATTCCAGAGCTCACTACCTTGCCGAACGTGCCGCTGTTGTCGTCGCACCTGGCCTCTATCGGGCGATACATCTGCGGGTAGCAACGGCGATAACACCGGAAACACAGGCCCTCATCGTCAGTGTCCCCGCGGCTGCGGAAGAGGGTTTGACGCCACTCGCTGACGCCGACAATGAGGCACAAGCGGTCGCTGAGAGATTCCCTTCTGCTCATCGGCTCCAGGGCAGCAATGCCACGCTCTCGGCCATTCGCCAAGAGATTCGCGGCGCCGTTGTATTTCACTTTGCCGGACATGCCATCGCATCTCCGCAGCGCAACGGCCTTGTGCTTGCCGAGCTCGATCCCGCTACGCAGCGTTCGCGCTTGGTCGCCACTGGAAGCCTTTCTTTGAGTGAAACCGCCGATCTCCAGCTAGTCGTGCTCTCCGCGTGCCATACGGAGGGAGAAACACAGGTAGGTAGTTCGGGCACCGAGAGCCTGGCGGAATCTCTACTTCGTGCGGGAGTTCCGCACGTGGTCGCCACCCGATGGAACGTCGATTCCAACATTACTGCTGAATTCATGAAGCAGTTCTACAAACGTTTGCTAGCTGGGAGCGATACCGCGGAGGCAATCCATAAGACACGGTTGACGCTGGCCTCGCAGCGAGTTTCCGCACATCCGTACTACTGGGCTGCGTTCGAACTACAGGGAATCAAATGAAAGTCTAGGGAGAAATCAATATGAAAGCTCGCTTAGTGATTCTTGCCTGCTTGGTAACACTGTTGTCCAGCGTGGCGCATGCGCTGGACAATAAGTTTGACATCATTCTCCAAGGGCCCTGGATTCTGTATCAATACCACAACGCAAATCTCAACAAGGACACACCCGTTCTTATTGCTATTGCACCCAGGGTAAACACGATTTACCACGCTCCAATCTTGAGTACAGGAGACGGCTACACAGTATGGGACGGTGGAATCTTCTGCCTCACGTTCGGACAGGAGTGCGCCACAATTACAGGTGCGAAGTCCCTAGTTCCCAGTCCCGGCTACGCAAAGCCGAACCTATTACCTGTGTATTTTAAGAATGCGACCGCTGCACAAACCGACTGGGATTTAGTGTCAGTCAGCCACACACAATCTCTGTTCGCTTTCATCCTCCCCATGCCGAACGGTTACAGTAATGAAAGTATTTGGAATATGCAGTTTAGCAGCAAGTTCGGGCAGGGGTATAAGGGGGACGCGGGCCGCAGCATTGGCCTTCAACTTCACTACGACGCGGGCCCAGTTTATTTTGATCTCAAGAAGTGTACCGATCTAACGACGAACGATTGCAACAATTCGGTTCCTCTCAAAAATCGGACAACAACCCTGGCCAACACTGGCACACTGGAATTAATAATGAAGGCTCCCGATAGCGATGATATCTGCGATTACCATGTGCGCAGCTTGCATCATCCAATGTTGCACTTGCTCGACGGTGCGAAGCTCAAGGATGGCCAAAACATTAATCAGGATTACGGATATGTCGATCCAGCGAGGAGTGTGGATATCAACGGCAAGGGTTATTACTCCGACGTCCCGCCAAACGTTAGTTGCTACTTAAAGGATGCTCAGCAGAATGACGAACCCTTGCTGGGAGGAGCGGTAATAGCCGCGAACAAGATGCATAAGACTCTGTTGACGGTGGCGGCTATGCTCAAAGAGGGAACGATAGATATTAATCCGATTGAAAATCTTCTTCGCGACCTCCATATAGACGCTGCGCTCATAAAGGAGATCGATGATGAAGGTAAAATTCTGAACAAAGAGTCTGGATTCCCAAGGCTCTCTGATCTATCCCGCTTTGCTGAACTGCTGCATCTAGCGGCCGATGCGGCGGAGAAGAAAAACGGGGGACATAGTGCCGCGATCAAACTGAGAGAACTCGCCTCGGACGTTCAAACGAAGAATGGAGCTGACTGTAGAACGGCGATCATGCTTGTTCAACCAGCGGTGCAGCAACCATAGTTCGACAAAGGCGCGAACGCACAAGTGCAACTACGACTCCAGCAAGTAGTCACAAACTCATCCTCGGAGCGAACCCCTCGGCATCCCCTCAGAGCCTTCCCTGACCTCTCCCGGGAAAGCCGACTCGACAAATCACACGCCGCAGGCGGCTGCATAGCTGCGCAGAACGGTTCGGATGTGTTCTTGAATCGCTCCTTCTGCAGATGCCGGTGGCCGTCCTGCGCGGATCGCCTGGTATTGGGATGGAAGGTATTGACTCCACAATGCTGCGGGCGCTGCGCAGGAATCAAGGTTGGCGCGAAGCCGGGCTAACTCCTCCTGCACCGATGTGTCGACCCAGTAGTAGCGGCACCGGTCGCTGTAACCGTAAAGGCGGGCCAGACGTTTCTCATTCTCACTTCCCTGGTAGTAGGAACGCCAGTGACCTGGATTCCGCAACATGGCAGCGTCGAGAGCTCCTTTGACCTGCGAAACACTTGGGCCTTTCCGATGCCCCAGCAATTCCCGCTCGATTGTGCTGAGCGCGAAAACAGCCTCGCGGAAAGCGAACGTCAGTCAATCCCGTGACAGCGGCAGCGTGTGAATGTAACAATATCTCTCGACCCAAGACAGAAATTACCCAGAGCGGGGGACAAACCCTTCCCCGCTCTTCTGGTTCACCCGGCGTTCAACCCAAGATCAGGACCAGAGACTTCTCCTTAAACAGTTTTTTCACGACGGTCCACGAAGGAACACTCCCGCCTTTCTCGTCTTTGTTGGTGAGTCCATTCGGACAAAACGAGGAGGCCGTATGAAATCAAAACAAGAGAATTGGCCCTGGGGCGCGGTAACCCTTTTTGCGATCGCATTCGCAATCGGCTGCAACGGGATCGGTGGCCAATCGACTAGCACCAACGCGAGCGGCAATCTAGTATTTGCCGGCTGCTACGCGCCCAACGCCAACACTGGGAACGTGGATTGTGGACTGGCAAGCTCGCTGGGCGATCCGAACTCTGACGCAACTTTCCAGGCTGAAGTCAACTTTCAAGGGCAATTTTGGAGCGGCATCCCCGCCAACGTGCATCCCTGGAATGATTGCAACGGAGCAAATGCCCTCTCGCTGCCGTCTGGCGACATTCTCTACGGCGTAACCCTCTTTCAACAGTTGGTTACAGCTTATGGCGGTGATGCGGCTCCGATCAGCGGAGTACTCGCCCACGAGTGGGGACACCAAATCCAATTTGATAACGGATGGTTCGCCAATAGTCAACCCAGCAGCCCTCCCATTGAACTGGAAGCAGACGCCTTCTCTGGCTTCTACATGGCACTCGGTGAGAGCTACAGTTGGAGCTCCATCGACAACTACTTCTCCGCCGTGGCGAGCTTTGGCGACTACGATTTTAATAGTCCCACTCACCACGGAACACCTCAGGAACGTCTTGCTGCTGCTCAACTGGGCTTTCAGACGGCAATACAGGCAATTCAAACGGGGACCCAATTAACCTACGCCGATCTCCATCAAATCTTTTCGACTGCGATCAATGGGTTCAGCGCCAGGCAAATACCAATGGCGGATTCGCAAAGGCCGGTCGTTGCGCGATTGCTGATGCGCTTGGACAATTCGCAGATCTTCGACATTTTGGATGGTGTAAATCGTGGCAGCGATGTGTCGGTACCCGGTATCGAAAATAGAGAGCGCCTATATCCGAGAAAATAAGGGGAACTCGTCGGGGAAAAGACTCGCGCAACTTGGCCTGCTCTCATTATCGGTCACCGAGCGTCTCCGCCAATGGAAAAACATTGGAAGGCACTGGAAAGGAAGTAAAGGACCACAGTGACAATGAGGGAGAAAACACCAGAAACTAAAGCGTGCTGACTCCCCTTGGTTCGAGCCGCTTTCAGCACGAAGTCTCCGACGCCAATCCGTCTACGCTGGTTAGACCCCCTGGTTGGGCACCAGGGGCCTAGTTTCGGCGCGTTAGGTCATCACATTTGATTCCAAGCAGATGGCCCGGCCTCCTGGTGTATTTGCATCGGTAGTGTAGACGGAATTGTAGCGGCTTGTGCAACTTAGATGTAGACGGTACAAGCACACTTTTGAGAAACCTGGGGCTGCCTTTACTTCTTGCGCCGCCGCATGCTCCACTCGGCGGAGTAATGGCATGACTTGAGGAACTCGACGAAAGGACTTCGATACGCGGGATTGTTCATTCTCGCTAGCTTGACGAAATGGCTATGTATCATAAACTGAAAGCATGTGGGTGAAGCGACAAACTAAGCGCCTCGCTACCATTAAAGGCCGCTACTTTATCTCAAGTTAACCCGGTGGAAACATGCGAGCCTCGATGCATAGCTTCGGCAGGAGTTCGGCCGGGAACTTCCGGTCACCCGCCAGCCAGCACATAAAACTCCTATAGTCCGAACCTAGCTTCTCGGCGGGCTCGCGCGTAGAATCTCGCGTCCGCGTTTGTATCCGAGCACGAGATACGCAGGAACCGGCGCTCCTTCTGAATACTTTTGCGAAAGAGTGCCCAATTCCTCGTACAAGACGAGCATGCGTTGCGCGCCCTCGAATGGCAGGGTTATGCCAAAGTCCTGCAAGAAATCCTCAATGAGATCGTGGACCTCTTGCGCGGGTGGTTCGTAATCCGTTCCAGCAATATTAGTTTATTTTCTCCCAATGCTGGATGCATGCACTCCGATTGGAAGGTGCGATCCCAGGTTCGACGAGGCCCGTGGACTGCAGCATCCATTAGTCACGATAGGAGAAAAGATAAAAGGTGGGCGATCTTGCGTGGGATGCAGGGAAAAGAAAAAGCCCGAGATGAAGTGAATCGCTCGGGCCTATCAATCTTCCGCGCAGACAACTGGGGGCTATGACACCTCGATGGACTTCGCGGCTATTGTTGTTTTGGGTTTTTCCCTCAAATCCCAAAGTGCGACCAGCAAGCGATTCCCAACCCAGGCCAGAGGGATCGCTGTAATGATGGACCAGCCGATCGCAGAGGCTAGATGGCCAACGCTCCAGGACTCTACGTCGGCAGCTATACCAATCCACATGAGGGAGCATCCCAAGAGTAGCAAGAACAAACGCGATTCACCGTTCACGCCAACCTCCTTTTGTATATCTCTCCACCAGAGAGGAGCGTTCTGAAAATCACAGATTAGTGACGCTCAAAACGCTCATCTCTTGGAATTTGGTGATAAAAGGGGTGTTGCGAGAAGGACAAACGCCGACGTAACTATATATCGTTGTACGATATATGTCAAACTCTCAGGAAACATGAGATCTTTTCGAGGGCCTAGAGGTGGTTGCCACCTGACCATACACTCTCTTGTCTCTTTCCAGAACCTGTCAAATGGAAGCAACTACGTTCGTCCAGACAGCGCTCGGGGCTCGGCTTCTTGTTTGGCAGAGCGAAGACAAACCGAATGAGCATCTGCGAGGCCACTGCCCTAGGGGTGACCCACATTGAAAATGAGTAGTCGAGTCGCCCGGATATCGGCAGAGTGCTTTCATCGGCCTCTCCTTGATGTATAGACCAATTTAGGTCCATCAAATTTGAGAGAGGCCGAAGAAAGCACTTCCGTGACAAATGCATCGGTGCGCCAACTGGGTTGGACTATTACGGTGTAGTTAGCAATTGATCCTCGCCCTATCGCTTTATGGAAAAAACAAAGTCTTGTTCCCTCCGGGAGACCGCGTTGGGCAAGCGATGAGTGACCCGAGGCACGGCAGAAAATACTTTTCTTGCCAGAGACCTCACAGAGCGTTCCGCCGCGGAATTTGGAACGCTCGTGAAGAGAACCTGATTGATTCCACGCGCGAGAATTGCGTTTTTAAGATAAAACACCAATTGCTCTTGTGCCCTTAGGCGCCGTCCTCGGAAGGTGGCAGTGAATTGCCATACGAAGACCGAGATTGAGGCGTTCTCCGTGCTTTCGTCAAAGTGACCTCCTTCAGTCACCCTCGTCATGGGCGGTCGATCTGTTCATTAAACGATCTGCATAGGGATCGAAGCGAATCGCTTTGCAGCCGACAACGACGCCTGCGAAAAAAGGCGGGCTAACGTCCGAAGCTGATTAGCTGTAATATTATTGCGTGAATTTCTCTCTATTAATCCTGTGTCGAGGCAAGAGGCCCATTACGCGAACCGAAATGGCACAACTACTGGAGCGCAAGAGTGATTTGAACTCTCGCATTGTTTTCTCTTCTACTTTTGATCCTGGAGAGAACCTACCCGGAGATTGGGACTCTCTGACGATCAGGCACGACCAGGCTGCAGGCTGGGTAACGATTACACGCAGTACTAACATGGCTCTTTTCGGTGATGAACTCGAGAAACTACGCGCGCTCGTAAGGGCGTGCGCGGAATCTGATCCGAAAGGGAATGTCGTAATGTGCTTGCAGGAAGCGCAACAGATATTTCTGCTTCACATTAACCATCCAGAAGTGCCTGCAGGTGGTTGGGTTGTTCTCGACGAAACCGAGAGCTATCTAGCTCACCAGTTGAACGGAATAATTTACGCGCCCGGCGAAGGATTCTTTGACAGCAATCTCCACCCCATACCTCTGATTCCTGCAGAATCGGTAATAGTTCCTATCCATCGGCCTCAATAATATTAAAATCCCGATCTGTTTGGGTTATCATAAGGACACTGCCTTCTGGATACCTCCACGGGCTATAAGGAACAGTGAGGTTTCATGAGTAGCAACTTGCCAGAGAGCGCGATGCGCGTGCAGCAAGCACTGCTGAAGGCAGGCCTGGCAGTAGATGTCTTGCAGATGCCAGGGACTACCAGAACGGCGCGTGAAGCCGCCGAGACAATCGGGTGCACGGTTTCACAGATCGCCAAGTCACTCATCTTCCAACGCTCTCATAGCAAATCTGCCATTCTGATCGTGGCAAGCGGAACAAATCGCGTCAACGAACAACAAATTGAGAAGATTTGCGGCGAACCGCTCGGAAAGGCCTCCCCTGATTTTGTGCGCGCGACTACTGGTTACGTGATAGGCGGGGTTCCGCCTTTTGGTTTCCCACTACCAATAGAAACCATTATCGACGAGGACTTGCTCGAATACTCGGAAGTATGGGCAGCAGCTGGGACACCCTTTTCGGTTTTTTGCATTCCACCCGAAGTCCTTCAAAACCTTACCGGCGGAAAGATCGTGCGGATTACATAAGCCTGTTTAAGGGCTGGATCATGCGCTTGGTTCTTGTCAATCCGCCGAAAACAAACCATGAGCGCGCCGAAATTGCTCCGCCCTTGGGTTTGCTCCGAATCGCGGAAGCTGCCATACACGCAGGGGCCAGCGTCGCCATAGAAGACTACAACCTTCTTTATCACCTGCTCCCAGAGCTGCGCAGTGACTTTTATCAAGCAGCTACTGAGAGACTTCTATCCCTAGCCGCTGACTTTTACGGGTTTACGTCGATGGCAGTCGACTCCCATGTTGCGCTGGAATTAGCTCGCCGTTTGAAACAGGCGCGCCCCGATTGTTCAACGCTGTTTGGCGGCCCGCACTTTTCAAGCGCGGCCGACCAATTCCAGCTGAGATACCCTTGGGTTGACCATATAGTTAAGGGAGACGGCGAGTTGCGAGTACAGCAGCTCATTTCGCCCCTTACCGGCAACGATAAGCTCGTTGTCCTTGGCGCACAAGACAGCTTAAGAGTACCGCGCTCTGCATATTCTCTTGTCGATTTGGGCGCTTACTTCTACGTCAACCCGAATCGAGTATTCAATTATGAGCCCAATCGCGGCTGTCGGTACAAATGCACGTTCTGTTACAGCCCCGGCTTTTACGGCGCTGCTCTCGACCTTGAGGTCGACAAAGTTGTTGCCGATCTCGCTCTACTTAAGTCGTATGGCGCAAAGCGAGTTTTCTTTGTCGGAGACAATCTCATCAACAATCGAAAATGGGTGATCGCTCTTTGTTCCGCACTCCACGGAGCGAACCTCGGGCTCGACTGGTATTGCTATGCTACTTTGCCAGATTTTGATGTGGAACTCGCGCAGCAAATGGCCGAGGCTGGGTGCTCACAGGTTTTTATGGGAATTGATGTAGTGGGCGCGACTTCCGAAAAGCAGTTCCACAAAGCCTTTACGCGACGCGAAAGTGATTTGGAGCGGAAGATTAGGGCAATTAGGGAAGCTGGGATATCCGCTCCGACCTGCGGATTTATTCTCTGTCCTCCCTCGCATCCTGGGTCAAAGGACTGGATGACAACAATACAAGCCGCTCTCGCCACTCGGCGTGCGGGCGCGGAAATTCTCTTCAATGTATTGAACATATATGCGGGGACTGAAGCCGAACAAAATTCACCCGTCCACCGCACGGCGGACGCTCTGCAGACGGAACTCCTTCTTGATGTTCCTCCGGTAGTTCAGAGGAACTCCTACGCTCCAACTAATCCGGGAGGATTTCCGTTCCATAGCCGCTATGTGCCTGAGGACGAATGGAATGGATTTCTCCGAATGGCCCACTGTCTTCATACTCTGGTAAATCTCTTCCCGGACGAGTTGACTACCTTGATTGAAAAGCGCAGGATGACGCCGGTCGAGCTAGCGCAAATGGTGGTCGCGAGGACGGGAGAACTGTTAGCTATCCAACCCGAGGAACGTCGCAGTCGAGAGGCACGGGAAGCTTCGCACCTATTTAAACATATGAAAATAAACGACTTGAGCGCATCGCCAGGGGGGCGCATTTCTGCTTTTCGTCAAGAGTCTTGGTGATATAATGGCCATGGATTGGTAGGGCTTCATAATGAGCATGAATTCTCAGCAAGCTAACGGGCTTACTTTGCCTGTTGGGCAACAGCGTATCGCGGTATTCCCCCCCCGGCAGCTAGTTCGCGATCCAATCCTTGAGCCTGATCCAAGATGGCGCGATACGATAATGTGGGATCACGAGCAACAAAGACCGGCGCGTTTGCTGCAAGCTTCGCCAGCAGACTTTTGTTTAGGATCTTAGATCACAGTTGCCTAGTGTGTTTTGACTTCTGCGAGAATCTTACCTGTAGGACAGACTTCAGAGTCTGCGGGTATATCCGATTCAGACAAGCAAGCACATGAGTGAATTGGGCCGCTGCTGAGAAATTCATACGTGTGTACGGTCCCCAGCAAATTCTCACCGTCGCTGTCAAATTTCAGCTTGACGCGATTCTCGGCAAGATCCTGTGGCGAACTTCCTATTTTTTCTAAAGCTTTCCTGACATTTTCTCTGCTGATCCTGCCGTAGTCTTGCTGGGCGCGCCGCAGTAAGACATCCGCTAGCTGCGCGGCAGACTGACCCATCATGTTGTAGTTCGGGAAGGCACCGCCTGTCTTGTCACCCCTCGGGACCTCGGCAGGAATGGGTGCGGTTAGCAGGATACGGAATCCTTTTTCGGCTACTCGTTGCGCGAGGGCATCGAACGAATTGCCCGCCACGCCGTCCGTAAATATCAGAACAGGTTTGGGTGCTCGTTTGAGAGCCCATTCGGATTCGGAAAGCAAACGTAGAAAAAGCGAGCCCTGATCCTCCATTCCAATGAAAACCACCACATCTGGGTCAGAAGTCTTATAACGTTCTGGCCGAAAGCCGTCGCTAGTAAGGGATACACCGATAGAATCGACAAACAAATAAGGACGAGCTTTCAAGATTTCTCGTGAGAGATAATCCGAATATCTGGGATTCGTCGTGTCCACGGCGAGCAACACTTTTGCTCGCCTCTTACTCCGCACTTCAACTTTCGTATCCAGTTCGTCGAGCAGCCTCCTGAGTTCCTTCACCTGAACCTTGTCGGAGGCAGGAAGCCTTAGCACGTGCCTGATGTTATTTGGTGGATCTGGAATTATGCCTGGACTTGTAACTGCTGGAAGAATCACAGGGATTGGATGGCTCTCGTCTTGCTCGTACACATTCGCCAGCATGTATTCAGCTGTTGTACTCGAATAGTGGCCAATCACCAACACAACATTTTGGTTCTTCAATTGGTCCTTCAGATCGTTGGCGGTCGCACGCAACGTAGGTTTTTCAGCAACGAACTTGAGGACTCCACCCGCCTCCAGTTTTCTTTGGTCAATCCCTTTCAGCCCGAGCCCTTCCTTAATCGGATCAGTCGTCGTGTCATCCGCAGGAAATACCGCCAGCACCACTTTTTCATCGCTTCTAAACCAGCTAAATATTGTTCGCAGCGATTCAGCGGCCTGGTCATGAAGAAAAACGATTACCAACAGGAGAAGCACGGCTCCCGCGAGGATTAGCGCAAAGCGAGCATTCTCCTTAAACCACGTCCAGTTGAGCCAGCTTAGGTATGAACGTCGAGGGCGCTCAGATTGTTGCCCTCCAGGGGCATCCGTTTCCTGCCCGTTCTGGTCGTCGGTCATTCTTCACTCCGCAAATTGCGTTGTTTCTTTTCCTGCTACTTAGGGCCCGCCGCTGGTAATCCTTGATTGTAATCCTGTCCTCCTGTTCCGGCACAAGAGAAGTGTCTGCGTTAGTTTCGACCGCCGATTCAGAGCAGCAGACCGAATGCGTCTATTCGAGGATCCTTCTGAAATATGCATTCCCGAATCGGAAAGCCCTTGGGACAAGAGAGTCGCACAGGCGTGGTAGTGTCATGACAAGGATGTAGTTTAAGACGCTATTATGTCCTCGTGTGACATGTGACACATGAAATAACCGGAAATACTGTGACAAAGACTGGCAGAGTTGGAACCGGCGCTTAACGAAATTCTGGATGCGCAAAAACCGATCTCTTGAAGAGAGCGATGTCAGGCGTCCGACGTACACAAGACAATTCTCCTTCCCATGGACCCGAGCGCACAAATCGTGCAACAAGTTCTTAACCAACGGGGACTCCGCTGCCTCGTTGCCGACATGAGCGAGACGAACAAGGAGAACAAAGCAGGCGGCCAAAGCGATTGGCGGTGCGGTTGCACAGATTGCCAAGTCATTGGTGTTGCAGGCGAAGGACCCCGGTGTAGCCGTACTGGTGAACGCTAGCGGAGCTACCCGAGTAAATATAGCACTCGTCGAGGGATATTTTTGGCGAAGCCATTCGCCGCGCGGATCCCGATTTTGTCCGCGCTGAGATAAGAGTTGAGATTGGTGGTGCTACTCCCATCGAACACCTGAAACCGATTAGAACGTTTCCTGACAAGGATCTGTCACTTTTGAATTGATCTGGGCCGCGGCTATTCCCCTTTCGGAGCCCGTCCTCCGTGGCCCGGTGCCTGCAAACGTACAACACGATCGACTGGCAGTTGCTCTAGCCCGGTGTGACTGACGAGTACGACCGCTGCTCCGCGATCACGCAGTTCCTTGATGATGCCTTTACAGCGAGCTATATGCTCAGCATCAAGATTATTTGTCGGCTCATCCAGCATTACGACGGGAGGCAAGTTCTCACGCGCCAGCAGCGTCAGCAGATTTGTGATTTGCCGTTGCCCGCCACTGAGTGACTGAGCATCTCTTTGTAGGTGACTCAGGGGGAGAGCTGCGAGCTGCACTACGCGCTGCAACACGTCCGTCTTGCGCGCGTCTGCGGCTTTTCTCCAGAGCGAAGGTGTAGCTCCCGCTTGGGCCAAAAGAAGATTCTCTTCCACCGTAAGTGAACCGACTACCCCGCGCTGAGGGTTTTGGTCGACGTACACTACGTTTCGGAGACGTGTGGCGCTGTCCTTGGTCACATCATTGCCTTCGAGTAGGATTTCACCAGCTGAGGGTGCGAGGAGCCCGGATGCGATCTTCATGAGCGTCGTCTTGCCACTCCCATTCGCTCCTTCGAGCTTCAGGCGCTCCCCTCTGCCAATCTCCAAGTTTGCATTCTCAATACAATCCTCGTCCGCATTGGGATAGCCGAAACTTATGTTTCGCAAAGACACCAAGGGCGGGGCTTCCGCACTTGCAAACGAGGCACTTGATCGGCGGAGCGTCAAGAATCGTTTCTTAACCGTGGCCAAGTCGCCCACAGCGGCAACGACAGATAGTACCAGCACGATTCGGGTCAGCTCGGGACGTATTTGTATCCGCTGGGACACGTCGATCAATCCAAAATATAAGAGCGTGCCAAGCACCGCGACGGTTGTTGGTTCGATCCGCGCAATCCGTGCAAGCCCAGTCACTCCATTTCCGTTTCGGTGCCTGACGATGCGCCTCATCAGCGAGAGCACCGAAACACCCATTAGATAGGCCACCAATCCCGTGACAAGAACATCGAATCCACGATGCGCATTCGCTGCACTCTCCCTCATACTGATAACAGCGCCGGATAATCCGACCAGCGCGTTTGCCATCACGACGCCCGCGAAGCGGAATCTGTCCGGAGACAAACCATTGCGCCGTAGAACTTCCTCTCCTGCATCTGCATCCTCTAGAGCCCGCAAGGCGAGACCTAGCTCCGAATGGAAATACCAGTCGAGGAGCAGCTTGACCCCTCCGACGACTAGACCAAAGATCACAATGGCGCAGGGATGCCAAGGAAGATTGCCAACCGCGATTTGCCGGTCGTGCCATTCTGCCCAGGCAAGTACGGTTGCATGTGATCCGTAGGGTAGCGTGGGCGAGAGAAGCAACTGGTTTATACCGTAAAGGAAAAAGGCTCCTAGAATTCCGGCGAGCAATCGGTTGATTCTCAATACGACGTTAAAAAACGCCGTGGCGGCTCCCGCTGCAGCCCCCGCTGCAAGGGCGAATAGCAGCGCCAAAAAAGGATTAATGCCAAAATTCACGACTGCTATTGCAGCAACGGCGGCACCGAACACAAAACTGCCGGCGGCTGTGAGGTCGGGGAAATTCAGATATCGAAATGTGATGACGAACGACATCACGGTCAGTGCATACGGGAGACCGTCGTAAAGAACGTCGTTCAGCCAACTGAGCAACTCCATAGTTCCTTACCGGTACACAGTCTTGACAGCGCCACGAAGCTCTTCCGGGAACTTAAGATGAAGGCGGTGGGCCGATGTTTCGTTCAGCTCTAGATTGCCATCTGTCAGAAGCTTCACGGGGAGACTGCCGGCTTTGCCTCCATTCAGGATACGAGCCGCGAGTTTGGCACCTTCGCGACCCACGAGCCGATAGTCTACGGAGTACCCAGCGACCGCACCCGCCTTGATGGAGGTGCTATCACCGGCGAGGAACACCTTGCCGGCGTCAAGGGAGATTTTTGCGACCTGAGCCGCCTGATCGAACATTTTGTTGTCCGCGCCCGTAAGGATCACATCGTTCTTATTTGCCAAGATTCTGACAACAGCCGCGAGTTCATCCAGGCTATTAACCGGCCGCGCGTCAACCGTAAAGCCATACTGCGGAGCCAGCCGAACAATCTCGTCACGGCTGAAAAGGGCAGGCTGTTCATCCGGGGAGTATGGGAATCCGATCGACTTGGCATTTGGTACAAGCCGTCTTGTCAGCTCCAGGATTTTTCCAAATGGAGGCAGGTCTACCACGCCAGTGCTGAGTTCCGGCTTATCAAACGACCTCACGAGCCCGGCACCAACGGGGTCCGTGACACCCAGGAAGCAAATTGGAACTGAAGAAGGAGCATTCTTCAGGCTGACTTGACTCACGGGTGTGGAAATCGGCGCGATGAGACTCAGTTGTTGACTTAGGGCTCCGTTGACCATAGACGAAAGGCCAGTCATGTCGCCGTTCGCTTGCCTCTCGATGATTTCGTAGGGCCGACCTTTCATTTCGATCTTCATCTGCTCTCGGAAGCCGTCTACGATCTGGGAAATCAGTTCATGTTGGCTGAGGTATACAACGCCGATGCGGACCGATTGTGGAGAAGAAGAAGCTTCTCTCTTCTTAGTGCACGCGACGAGAATTAGCAGGCAGCAGAACGCTAAGAGTACGAGTTTCGAACCAGATCGCTTCCGTACCATGACTACTCCTTATCTTGAGTTTTCTTGATCCCTGCTATTGATGGGGATTCCGCATGAGTGGAAATCTCGGGCACACATGAACATACTCCCGAATACCTGACGACAAGCACTCGAGAATCCTTATGTGCTTCCGCTTGGAATGCGACATTGTGGCGAGCGTGAAATACTTCACCGGCCCCGTACAACTTAACACCGCTTTGGTGCGGGTCTCCCCTGAAGCGAATGACAACCTCTCCCTCAATAACAACAAGGCTAGTCAAGTCATCAATGTTCGCAGTCGCATCAAATCGCTTCCCGGGTTCTCCCACCCTAAGCACAATCACAGAGGGATGGAGGTAATGCCTGCGCGGCAGAGAGCGCCCTTCAAGTGACTGGGCGGGAGGTGCTAAACCGGTTGGCACCATCTGACTATCACACGGGACGGCGCCTCTCCGCCAAACAGCTATCCAGTCAAGTGAAGAGATTAAGTTGCTGATATCAGCATCCACTGGCTCCGCCAAATCAAGCAATGTCGGAATTGATACGTTGGGAAGCTCATGGCGCTCCAATCGCGAAACGTATGATTTGTTTAAGCCACATTCGGCAGCCAATTTCTCTACCGGCAACTCGGCACGTTTGCGATAAAGGGCCAGTTTCTCCGAAATACCTGACGCCAGTAGTAGGTAGTTTCCCAAGTCCATTTCCTCTAGGTCTTTTTTTGTAAATTCCCGGATGAAAGGGATGTCTTGCTCGCCGAAGGTCTGTGTCCCTTTACGACGTGATCGCCGGAATTTCAGGACTGGAGCTTCCTCGGTATGAGGGCGAACTAGAAGTGATGCCGGAGACCCGGAGAGCGGCCTTAAAATGATCCATGCTTTACCCAAACAGTTCAGGTCATCGGTGGATCCCTCGTTGGTTTGGATTCGGCTGTTGCGATGGGGAATGCTGCTGTTAATACGTATTAGGCAACCTGGTGGCACACGGAGAGCCTTGCCGTCCAAATCCACACCCTTGCCCAGCTCATTTTGTGGCAGACTTTGGAACCAAGGGGGCTTAATCGTATCGTGTGGGGAAAAGAACTCGTAACGGATATCCGCGCCAGGTAACACATACAATAACTCCTCGCCCCCATGAGTCATGTATTTAACATTGGGGTCCTTGAGAGTAACCTCGAGGATCACGTAGGGGGGATCGAACCTAGGCGGTGGGCCGTGCCACACGTACCCGAAGTTCCCTTGGCGTCGCATTGCTCTTCGACGATGTGTGTTTTCATCTCCACTCGCGAAGTCCGCGGTAGGAAGATCAAGGTAGGTCTCGTACTGCTCCTCGGCGGCTTGCAAGCCCTTGTTTGTTAGAATGGTGCCCAATTCCTCTAGCGTTCGCGTTCGCTTAACGATTCTGGATGCCGGTTTTCGCTTCGTCTTCGAAAGAGATTGGTTACCAGCTCGGGTGCTCTTTGCCATGGCTATCTGCTATGGAGTCACATTCTCTTTACAGCACTGTTCTTAAGTTTTTACCATGCGATAGGATACTACGGGAATGCGCGGAAATCTACCTCTATTTTATTATCAGATTCTATATTGACATCTGATCTGAAATAGGGTTAAATCGTAGCTACCGCATTCTGGCGATGAAAACACCAGGGAGTGCGGACTCCCTGGTTTTTTCGCTCCCGTCGGAGCGGCTAGGAGCATCTGACCATGCGCCCAGCTGACGCGACGCGAACATTTGGTTCTCTCCCCAGTCCGTCTAATCCAAGCAAACCACACTCTTCCTGTCAAGACTGCTTCCTAGGGGCGATTCTGCTTTTGAATTTCGAGCGCAGCTACGGGGATCGGCTTGCTCTGATGCCGCGCCATTGCGGCTATAACGTTGTCGTTCTCGATACCGATGGGACACTTTCAGAACTACGAGATGAGGAACATCAGCAAGCCCATTTCGTGATCTTTGACCTATCTAACGTAGATCACGCAATTTTTTCCGCATTTGCGCCCCGTCTGTCGTCTGCGCAATCCGGATGGTCTTCGTTATGGTGGTGTGCTGGTCGCGAATATACCGTGGAGCGGCGTTTCAACTGCTTATGGGAAACCAGGAGCGAGACTCTTGTATTGCTGAGAGGAGACCGGAAGGACGACTTTATCTCAGAAGAAATGCCTGACGCAAACCACAGACTATTCCGGAAAAGCGAGGGTGGAAAATGGAGCGCGCGACGTTGCCAGATGTTTTTCTTGATTTGGTTAACAAACTAGGAACGATCTACTCAGTACGTTTCTCGACCATAGTAGATCACGGATTCGGAAGACTGACGATTGTCGCAGCCCTCGACCTTGAGATACTTCAGTTTCAGGTGAGCGCAACGACGCTGTCCGCAGACCTTGAGCTAGGGCGTCCTCTTTCGTCGGAGCTTTCGATTGAGTCGCTAATCCCTCTTCTCGATGCGCTCGCAAAAGCGGGCGCAAAGAAAACAGGCTGATTCTCAAAGGACCCGGCGCACAACACAGAAGTGTGGTATGACTCTGCGCGCGCCCGGCCCAGACTCACCCCCAATCGTCGGTTGTGAAATCTTGTTATTCCGGGGAGAAAAGATAAACGCACTATGCTGACCAAAGCAGCGACTGTCATTCCCAGAGTGGTTGCCTCTTCACCGGTTGCGGAGCTCGCGCGGGACAGCGCCGTAGAGTGGAGATTCTCATCCAAAGCACGCATAATCCTGGATACTTCAGGTGCCGATGCACAAACGACAACCACACAACCCATCCGATCAGCAGGCTACGCTCCGGTGCAGTGCAGCCTGGCATGCCCACTCTCAAGACAAGGACTCCAACTTCTTCCGATGGCCGATATCGTGCTAGTCGATCTCACGCACCGGAGCGAGGAAGTCATAAAAACTCTCAGCGGGATAGCGGCCGCGATCGGCATTAGTCACATCAGACCTCGCATACTCTGTTTTTCAACAATTCATCGCAATCCACAGTTCGTTCTGAGCGTACAGAAGACCGGCGCACGCTACGTACGGGTGTCGGATACGGGCATGCTGCTTGAAGCTCTCGACCTTCTCGTTGCCGAAACGAAAGCTCTTGAGAGCAGCGGACCCCATTTTGTTATAGTCCATAGGTTCTCTCAAGGAACGTGCGGGCCCGGCGAAGAATTATCGGCAATAATGTTGCACGGGGGTGAAAGCTATTTCCAACTGCCGCTAGGGATTGCAGAGCGTTTCACCTTTGAAATTCTCGCACAGCACCGCCATGTCGCTTTAGACTCGATGCAAATCGCCGCCTACGCTGATGGCGATTGGTTCTTTCGGGATCATGCCCTGAATAGCGGCCGCCGATGGGTCACGAGAATCAAGCAAGCGAGCGTGAAGGTACGGGCACAGCGAATTCGGCAGGCTATGGCATCTTCATTTGTTAAGGCCCATCTCGGATTCGACCCGTTCAATGTATTGCGATCTTGCATAGCCGAGGGTACAAATAGGGTCCTCTACAAACTGCATGGTCGGATTGAGTGGCAACACCGTTGATAAAGGCTTGCACTTCCACGACGTGTTTTTGCGGGAGCGACGATCTCAGGGTCCTGATCTTCGGTCAACAATGGTCTGGAATAAGTCGTGGTATCCGATCTGCCGGTTCGCAGAGAGTATTAACTTAGCAAAATTGACCCGTCGCGGCACGGATCAACGGTGAAACTGGAGATCCAGCTAGATGCAGCTCGCCATCGGCGCAGTCGGTGCACACATATTAGCGCGAAATACCTATTAATCCTCCTTACTCAGGCTGACCGACAGTCAGTCGAAGGCTAGTTCCCAGGGCCCGTAGTATTAAAAGCTATCCTGCACACAAGTGGCTCACTGGACCGTATCCATCCTGAGTCTTCCTGGCCGGCAGTCGGAAGATTCTCGATTTTCTTCTAGCCACCTTCTCGGAGCGCTTTAGTCTGATAGCGCCAAGTAACGATGCGCAAAGTTGCTCAATGCAACACGCGTTTATAGGTGACTGACCTCGAACCTGCCCCAAGTCCCCCCTGACACGCAGCAATATAATTGACTTCATCACCGATGCCTGAGAACCCTTACTCCCGATGGCTGAAGATTGATTTTGACTTGTGCCGCCCCGTCCTTGGAAAGGATGGGTTAAATGCAGTTTTGGAGCAAGTCATAATGAGGGTCCACCAGGCGATGGGACTCGGCCCTAAAGTTTCGACCTATCTCGATCTGGAGCAACTTCAAGTTGCCGATTACGGCGCCTTCGAGGGGGTTAGTGAAGAACAGAGACAGTTCATAGCCGAACTCCATACCCGAGAGCCAATCCGGCCCGAGGAAATGATCTTCCTCGCGCTCCGATCGCTATTCCAATTTGGTTGGCCCAAGCCCACAAGCAATGACGACATCCGATTCGCCGCTGCTTACGATCATGTGCTCCACCAGGTCTTGGGCGACGCCGCGCTTGATGTTGCGAAGCAATTCACTGCAGCTGACGCCCTTCTGCCCTATTGGGGGCGATTGGCTTTCCTCAGGGTTATGGTCGAGATACCGATCGATAATATCTCCAGGTTTGGGCTCGATCGTGTGGCCTGCACGTTGGTGAAGAAAGCAAAGCTCAACGCGACCACGTTCGCGCTCGAGAACGGTTCGGTGATAGGGATGAACTACGCGCTCGAGCCGATCCTGAAGCATTTGAACCGCTACTTAATTCACTACTTTTCGACTGATGAGGTGGCGGGACCGAATCGCCTCAGCCGCGCCTGGGAAGGTATTGCGCCCACTGTACTGTACTTCTGGTCAGACGTGGGTGTCACCGAGCTTACGCGTTCCTCGGCGATTCTCTTCGACGAACATATGGCGATCATGGCTCACCGCCTGACCAGCGACCAGGTCGCGTTTATCGTCATGCACGAACTCGGCCATGTCGCGCTCGATCATCCTCGTCGACTCCGGAAAGAAAGCAAAACGGGACAGGACGCAACAACTCTACGGCACGAGTTCGAGCTTGCCGCGGATGGATTTGCAATTGGCCTGATGCGCTCAAAGCTACTCAAGAACCTTTGGGCCCAAAGTGCGAATCCAAGAGCAACAGAGCCCGAAAACAATTCAGTTGACCAGGTAGGCGCATCGTTCCGTGAATATCAAGAAGGGCTCGGCGCTGCATATCTACTTTTTGTCTTCATGGATTTCATTCAGCGTGCGGGGGAACTGTTGCGCGACCGACTGAGCGAGCGCATCAATATCCGATCGCGAATGGACACCCATCCCGAAGCGCGCGCTCGCCTTGAACGGCTAGAGCTCATGAATCTCGGCGAGCATCTCTATACCAGCCCGCTCCAACGATATGCACGGGATTTCCTTCAAGCTGTACTAGATTACGCGGCTACCTTGAACGACGAAGAGTTGCTTTCCAGTCTGAAGGCCACCTTTTGAGGAGCGAGCCTCTCTCGAGTGCAGATGGCCTCCATTTCCTCGATGGTTAGCGCACCCGCGATCGCCATCAGATAAGTAACGCAAAATCGGCTTGTCGGGCGTGATTGTGCAGTTCTACGGCTGACATTCCAGCAGTCAGACTTGTCCCGCGCAAGCCGCAAAATTTGAATTGTCTGCTGAGTCAAATGTGCCGATAGTGGGCATCCATGCACATCATGAAAACGCCTCCTTGCAATGGGACTTTCCATTTTTCGTCGCTGTCGGCTACAGCAACGCCCATACCAGTCAAATCCCAACCTTCTCCGCCCGCAATAACTCTTGGTGAAGAAATCCAGCGCCGCGAACGCCGTTGTCGGTCAAAATATCAGATATCAGGATAATTGCCTTGCGGTCCTCTGTGGACAAAGAGCCACCCTTTTCAGTGATTAGCTGCCGAAGCAATTCGACGGTCTCGTCGCCATTCGTCTTCCAGAAAACCTGATTGGCCTTCTTTTGCTGAACGATCTGTCCGAGCCAGGGCAAGGCTGGTTTTGGCATTAAATCGAACCCGCCCTTTTTAAGGAAGGTTGTTACAGCAAGATAGAGCGTCCGGTCCGTGCCAAATTCCTTAATTGATCGCTCCAGAAGTTGTGTGAACTTTGAAACGTGTGCCCATCCACGATCAACAACACATACCAACGGAGAGAAATCAGGCGCCGCGCAAAACAAGACGGAAAGTGCACAACTAACGAATTCGCGGTCGAGATGTTCATGGTCTCCGTCATGGTCCCATTCCGGGCTTGCAAATATCCAATCTGTGATTCCTGACCATAGTGCCATGTTGTCATGCGTGATTTCCTTTTCCTTGAGGAACGCCTCGATCATGAATGATCGTGTCACGCTCTGCATCATCAACAATGCTGTGTCGGTGTCCTGGTTGAGTATGCGACTGAGGACAACCTGACGAGCCTCTGCAGCCGTTAAAGCCGCGCAAAGTCTTCCGCACCATGCCGAAAACCCGAATACCCATTCATACGGGGTATGGCTGTGGTGGTCCCGTCGGGAGGTTGCAAATGGGGGAACGATTTCCTGGATCGTATAGTCCAACAACTCGCCAACCATTTTCAAAAAGTTGGCACGCCTTTCGGGGTCGGCGAGGGCCGGTTCCACGGGACTGTGAAAAAGCACCTTGGTCGCGACGTTATAAAGAAAGACGGTCTCGTTTCTGGAATATTCCGCCGTATTCCGGCGCTTGGATTTCGGCGAAGCACTAGACTTGACCCATGGCAGAGGAATGGTCGGCAGTTCAGATATAGTCCCCGACTCCAGAAGGCCTTCCGCCCTTTCGACGAGTTCTCTTTTGAATTTAGCCTCTCTTTCATCGAGTACGATCGAATGATAATCGCCGATCTGGTCGCGGCGAACGACGCACTGCGCCAAGGCCAGGTCGAGCAAAACCCAATAGAACGCAGAATGCGCGTGGGCAAAATACTTTGCTGCATTAAACACAGCGGCCTGAACGCCTTCGAGGGGATCGGTTGCAAGCTTCAGAATCGCTCGTTGGCAGTGTCCGACATTGTGACCCCTGGCGAGCAGAGAAGCATAGCCGTGGGCGGCGAATACCGTGGAATCCATCGACAAAATACTTCCGCGGGCACTCCAAGTACTTGGTTTCCTAGTGGCTGACACCGCACGGTCAAATACATCCTGGCACCATTCAAGAAGTGCGGCGCCTTCCGTGCTCTCTGCGTACCTCGCCGCAACGAATGCGGCACCAACGATCGCGCCGGTCTGCTGCTTGTGTTCGAATGCATCCGAATCATCCTCTTCAAATAAGCGCGGCTGATTCCATTGGGTTGCTTTCGCGACAGCGTCAGCGATCGAGAGTTGTTCGCCCACCGTGCCGTTTTCAAGAGTGTTTTGCGCCCACACAGCGACGGACATGAACTCGCTTCTCTGCGTTAATTGTTGCTGCTGGCTACGATACTTCTCCTGCTTCAGAGAAGGAGGATCATTCCATATTTTGATGTGTTCGCCGTCTGCGGTCGGTTCAGTCTTGAAGTTCGCCGGGTCTCCCTGCTCTGAAAAGAGCGCCATCTTTTCACGTAATGCCTGTAGGTGTGCGTCGTGGGCCTTTTCTTCTTCATAGCTGATTGGCAGGTTTTCAGGAAAACTTCGGATCGCGCTCGAATATTTGTTTCTCAGGTCTTCGTCGCCAGAGCAGACGAAATAAACCACCAGGTTGCGGATCTCCGATCGGCGGTGTGGATATTGGTTTAGCTTGCGAACCGCGTTCAGCAGCACGCGATATCGATGCCAGTCGCCAATCTCATTTGAATGAAAACTAGTCTCCTGGACCAAACGACTAATGTCCCATTCCCAAAGGTACGGGCAAGTTACCAGTGGAAAAGCGCATTCGAGAGACTTTCCGGCGTACGCAAGGCAGAGGCTGACACCCACGCCCAGCGCCGCGACAGATTCATTCCCTTCGATGACCTTCCTGAATACAGCCTCAAACGGAACTCCCCGTTCGCATTGAGTTAGGGCCCACTGATCGAGAGCCATCAGAGCCGACTTGACGGCGTGATTGCCCCAGGTGCCCCGATACCACAGGTAAACCTGGCCGTCACCCCAGAAAGTCTGCTGCCCCCACGGAAAGTTTAAGGTCAACGGCACCGGATGAACGCGCCCCGAACGACCGCCCTGCTCGCGCTGCCATCGCCAGATGGAAATTGCGTGATTGCAAATCGAGCGTATCAGGCGCAACCCCTCGACCTCATTCCAATTCAGAAGTCCCAGAAAAGGAGGCTGCAGCGGCGAAGCCGGATAGAATTGGTGGTCATCAGCCAGGCCGTGTTCCTCCATGAGGTGATCGGGATATCCGCTGAACCGGTCGATGTGTTCTTCCGGTTTTTCAAGGAAGGCGCCCACGACGAAATCAACCAGATGGGCCGGCAGATGGCGAACGAGAGCTCCGCTGTTGGTAAGAATTTCGGCACGAAACAAATGCAAACCTTCTCGGTCGGCAAGTTTTTGCCGGAGGTATTCAGAACCCATCTCGGGAACGTCGCCCACCGACGAAAGAAAAAGCGCGCGCAGCGATTTCTCTACGTCTCGCCGATTTAGCGCGCCGCCGAAAGGCTCGACACGGTCTCTGCGCGGTCGCGGGTGATATGCCTGCTCCACTTCGGTTAGCCAACGGTAGGCCAACTCCCCAATCTGACGGCAATGACGTATTTTGTTACCGGAAAAAGTTGTCTGCCACGTCGCAAAGACCGGAATAAGCTCCGGGATCAACTGATGCGGCAGCTTCGGCATCAACGGCATAAGCCAGTCGAAAAAGCGAACCCATATCAGAGCTTTTGGCATAGCCATGTGGTGGGCCAATAACGCGCGATCGGCAGGTTCGAGGTCCGGCGTCAATTTCTCATCGAGATAAATCGGGTTCGGTACCACCTCGATCGTGGCCAGCGCCGTCAGCATCTTCTTTAGGCGATCACCATCGTTTTCGAGCAGGTAGTCAGTCGCGGTGCGCAGCAGTTGTGTGGCCCGTGTAGAGTGGAGGCAAGAGGTCATAATCGCGCGCTGCCAGACCGGACGGATCGATACGTCGGCTGTATTTTCGTAAAGTGCTTTCCAGGGTTCGGCGGACGATCCAGTTTCCAGCACATATGTACCCAGCACCTGCACCGGACGCGTCAATGATTCCGGCTCCGCATGGTTCTTGAGAAAAGCAGTCAGGTCGGGGCCATTCCTGATAAGAAGCTGGCACAGTGCCCATTCCTCGTAAATGTCATGCGTGAAGACGACCGAATGGCCGAGGTCCTTGTCTCTTAGAATTCCTGCCGATTTCAACTCGGCAATCACTTCGGGGCTAAGATCACTAATGGCGAGAGCACTATTGGGTAGTGCAACCAGACGTTCTGCCAATTGCATCAGGACATTTCGCCGGTGTTGAGCCGGAGAGAAATCTGCGCGGTCCGACCCACCGAGATCCCACCACAGTTTAAGCAACTCGACTTCGGTTGCAGGGAGCTGATCCTTCCCCTCACGCCCGGCCAGGCTCAGTATGGCATCCAGAAAGAACGGTCGCCGCAGGATCACATCTGCGTTGCCAGATTGCCTGAGAAGCGGCCGCAGACGCGGAAACGCCGTGGCAACAATTTCCAGTTCCTTATCATCGAGTGCTTTGACGCTAACAGTCGTGGGTGTTGAAAAAGTCACGTCGATTAGCGGGATGAGATTCGGCAGAAGCATGTTAGAAGAAAGTGATCCTGCCCATGCTCTGTTTGATTCTGATCGTCGGAGGCCTGCTGATCATGATGGGGCA
>Ga0307479_10000181_pt1 | contig 58976 bp, 53 predicted proteins | sample atmos_gasesECM4C_FD_203743 | JGI IMG/M metagenome (GOLD analysis project Ga0307479, IMG submission 203743) | Hardwood forest soil microbial communities from Morgan-Monroe State Forest, Indiana, United States - atmos_gasesECM4C_515 | ecosystem: Environmental > Terrestrial > Soil > Temperate...
AGTTGGAGACATCCCGATTGAGATCCAGCCAAAGCTGCTACGGGCTCTGCAAGAGCGGGAATTTGAACGCCTCGGCAGCACGCACACACGGAAGGTGAATGTCCGCATGGTGGCGGCTACGAATCGCAACTTTGAGAAGATGGTCGCGAACAGAGAATTTCGCAGTGATCTGTATTACCGTTTGAATGTCTTTCCGATCCGTATTCCTCCGCTGAGAGACCGCAAAGAAGACATTCCTCTGCTGGTCAGCTATTTCGTCCAAAAGTTCGCCAAGGAAATGCAGAAGCCCATCGAAGCCGTTCCTGCGGCAGCAATGAAGGGACTGACGGCGTGGGACTGGCCCGGCAACATTCGTGAACTCGAGAATTTCATTGAGCGAGCCGTGCTCCTGACGAGGGGCAAGTCGCTTGATGCTCCGCTCGCGGAACTCCGAAAGACAAATACAGAAGGGTTCCCGCACGCCGACCCGCCCGAAGTAAAACAAGTCGGTGGAGAAAGAACGAATTCTCGGAGCGACAAAAGCAGCGTTGCTGACGAATATGCAAGAAAGCAGCGCGACGAGATCGTGCGGGCACTGTCTGCATGCCAGGGGCGCGTGGGCGGGGCCGATGGTGCTGCCGCGCGCCTGGGAATGAACCGCACGACTTTTCTCTCTCGAATGAAAAAATTCGGCATCTACGCCAAGCAGTATGCTTAACCTGCGGCATCGCCTCTTTATCCTAGCCCCCTCCCAATAGCTTCGACAGTTTCGACCTTTTCAACTTCTTCAACTTCGACGATTTCGACTTCTGGCGGTCACCTCCTGAAGATTCATCGACTTACGGGATCCGTTGGTTTGGCCTGCGTATTGCCCTATCGCGAGTGAGGGCAAATGCAATGTTGAAGATCTCCATTCTCGACACCCCGAGTCGCCGCCGGCTGGTGGTTGAGGGCAAACTCACCGCCCCATGGGCCGCTGAGCTGAAGAGCGTGTGGCAGACGGCGACGGCAGACCTGAGTGGTCGGGGGTTGGTGATTCATGTGAAGTGCCTTACGGCCATCACCGAGGACGGAGAAAACGTCCTTTTGGAACTGATGAAAGAAGGAGCCAGGTTCCATTCCTCCGGCGTGTTCGCGAGGCAGGTCCTGAAACAGCTTGCCCGCAAGATTCGCGGAAATGTTCAGGAGGAGAAGAGGTGACCGGCGACGTTAAGTATTGGCTGACTCGACCCCGTTTGCGCCCCGCAATTTTGGCGATAGCAGTCACATTCTGCGGGGTAATGCCGGCGGCGGGTCAATATCCCGCTGCGGGTGCTGGAACAGGCCAGGCGAGCGCACTAGCCGGAAGTGTTCCGAGCGGTGCGGCAAGCGACGAGGTCCTGCATTTGACGCTGCGCGACGCCATCACTCGCGCCCTCCGGTACAACTTGGCAACGATTGAGGGCGGAGAAAATGCTCGCATCGCGCGTGGTCAGCGACTGGTCGCGCTGAGCAAGCTCTTACCGCAGGTCAATGCGGGAATTTCAGAAAATGTTGAGCAGATAAACCTTGCAAAGTTCGGGCTACAGCAGCTCGGGGGTGTTCCTAACATTATTGGGCCCTATAGCTACACCTCAGTCGATGGGACGGTGAGCCAAACGCTCTTCAGCTTCGAATCCATCCAGCGTTTTCGGGCGGCACGCACTGCCGAACAAGCGGCGCAACTCAGTTACCAGGACATCCTCGATGCAGTCACGCTCACCGTCGGCAACGCCTATTTACAGGTCATCGAGGCCGATTCGCGCATTCAGGCGCAAGAGGCGCAGGTGCGAAACGCGAGGGCTCTTTACGATCAGGCGCTCGATGAAGTACAGGCGGGGACGGCCCCACGAATCGAAGCAACACGCACCGAAGTCCAGTTGCACACTGAGGAGTACAACCTGAGTATCGCGCGCAACAATTTTGAAGTCTCAAAACTCGCGCTCGGCCGTGCAATCGGACTGCCGCTCGGACAAGAGTTTGATCTCGCTGACGAAGTTCCCTACTCGGAAATCAATCCGCCAGCCGTCGAAGATGCGCTGACCATCGCGTACAAATCGCGCAGCGACTTCCGTGCAGCTCTTGATTCTCAAAAATCTGCCGCGCAGACGCTTTCGGCTGCTCGGGCGGAGCGATATCCCGTAGTGGCTGTGAATGGTGACTACGGTGATATCGGGACGACACTCGGTCAATCGCATGGAGATTTCACGTTTCAGGCAGGGATCAGCGTTCCGATCTTCACCGGCGGACGGATCAAGGGTGAGGTCACGCAAGCGGAGGCTGAATTACGGCAGCGGAAGGCCGAAGCTGAAAACATTCGCGGACAGATTGATTATGACGTCCGAACGACCTTTCTGAATCTCAATGCGGCAAAAGAACAAGTGGCAGTTGCGACGCAGAATGTCGAACTCGCGAATGACAACCTCGCTCGTTCCAAGGACCGCTTCACTTCCGGCGTGACCGATAGCGTCGAGGTAGTTCAGGCCGAGCAATCTCTCGCCAGCGCGAACGATCAATACATCACCAGCCTCTACAACCACAACTTCGCCAAGCTTTCCCTTGCTCGCGCCCTCGGAGTCGCGCGCACGGGTTACGAACAGTACCTGGGAGGAAAGTAATGTCCAACAATAATGGCACCCAAACCATCGACGCCGATGAAAAGCAAACGGTGACTGTTGTGGATCAGGAGGCGCCCGGCTTGCAGTCGGCGGAGGAACCCGGCAAGAAGTCAACAACCCGCGGCAGGAGAAACCTCGCGATCTCGGCTGCGATCGTGGTTGCCATCGCAGGCAGCTACTTCGCGTGGAATGCGTTCCGCTACGAGGACACCGATGATGCGCAAGTGGACGGCCACGTTATGCCGTTGAGCTCCCGAATTAATGGGCAGGTCCAGGACGTACGGGTTATTGAGGGCCAACTCGTTCATTTCGGAGACGTGCTTCTCATCATAGATCAGGACGACTACAAGATTGCGGTGACACAGGCGCAAGGGAGCCTTGCTGATGCGGAAGCGACAGCCGCGAGTTCCCACTACAACGTGCCAATCACTTCCGTAACGGTCCTGAGCAATTTGGATTCGGCACAAACCGGCGTAGTCAACGCAGAGGCTGCGCTTAAAGCGGCCGAAAACAACTACGAATCCACCAAAGCAGTGTTGGTGCAGGCCGAGGCTAACGCAGCAAAGAGTGATGCGGACCTCGAACGCTACAAACAGCTCGTCGAGAAAGAAGACATATCTCGCCAGCAATACGACCAGGCGGTTGCCGCAGCAACAGCAAATCGAGCCGCAGTCACCTCGGCACAGGCTGGCGTGCATGCCGCCGAGCAATCAGTGCAGCAAGCTGACGGGAAACTCCGGCAGGCAAGAAACGATTTGTGGACTGCGCAGACTGCGCCCGACCGGATTTCGCTGACTCGCGCTAACGCGCAGGCAGCCGATGCCCAGGTGGTGCAGCGTGAGGCCCAACTTGCGCAAGCAGAGATGAACCTGAGCTACACCGTCATTTGCTCTCCCGTCACAGGAATCGTCGGCAAGAGGAACGTCGAAGTCGGTGAGAACGTGAGCGTCGGACAGGAGCTCGTAGATGTCGTACCACTCGATGATGTTTGGGTCACGGCCAATTTCAAGGAGACCCAACTGGCCCACATGCGGCCCGGTCAACCCGTCGAGATCAGAGTGGATGCGTATGGCCGTAAGTGGAAGGGCCACGTAACCAACTTGGGCGGGGGCGCGGGCTCGATTTTCAGCCTGCTCCCTCCTGAAAACGCAACCGGCAACTATGTGAAGGTCGTCCAGCGCGTGCCGGTTCGCCTCGATTTCGACCGCCCCGAAGGACGAGCCTTCAATTCCGAGGGCCTGCTCAAGCCGGGATTGTCAGTGGACCCGGAAGTGAGGGTCCGATGAGCGACGCAAGCGCGCTTACCGCCGAACAGGCAGGGCGGACTCCTAAAGTCAGCCCGTGGCTCATTGGCGTGGTGGTCTCGCTTGCTGCCTTCATGGAGGTACTCGATACGAGCATTGCCAACGTGGCCCTTCCGCACATTGCGGGCAACCTAGGCGCGAGCAATGACGAGAGCACGTGGGTGTTGACGAGTTATCTAGTGTCGAACGCCGTTGTGCTTCCTATTAGCGGCTTTCTCGTCGGCTGGCTCGGACGCAAGCGTTTCTTTCTGACTTGCATCGTCTTTTTTACGCTCAGCTCGTTTTTGTGCGGTATCGCGCCGAGCCTCGGAATGCTGCTTCTTTTCCGGGTGCTGCAAGGCGCTTTCGGTGGCGGACTGCAGCCGATGACGCAGGCAATCCTCGCGGATACGTTCCCTCCAGAGAAACGCGGGTTGGCCTTCGCACTATATGGAATGACGGTCGTCTGTGCCCCCGCCATTGGTCCCACGCTGGGCGGCTGGATCACCGATAACTATTCCTGGCGCTGGATTTTTTATATCAACGTCCCAGTGGGAATTCTGGCCGTCTTGCTGGTTTCTCAGCTGGTCCAAGATCCTCCCCAATTGTCCCGTCTGAAAGCTAGCGTGGCCAGGTTCGACTACATCGGGTTTGGTCTGCTCGCCGTTGGTGTAGGCGCTCTCCAGGTTGCTTTGGACAAGGGACAAGAAGACGATTGGTTTGGGTCGCGGTTCATTACCACACTCATCATTCTTGCCGCCGTGGGTTTGGTGTCCCTCGTCATTTGGGAGTGGCGCCACAAGGAACCCATTGTAGATGTCCGTTTATTCACAATGTTCAACTTCGCAAGCTGCAGTCTGATGATGTTCGTGCTTGGCGCCGTTCTATTCAGTTCTACCGTGCTTCTTCCTCAGTTCCTGCAAACGCTCATGGGCTACACAGCGGAGACGGCCGGCATGGTGCTTTCTATGGCGGCTATTCTTCTGGCCTTTCTTTTACCGTTGGTCGGGCGCCTTACGGGGATCTTTCAAGTTCGCCGCATTCTCGCTTTCGGCTGGATCACACTCGCCGTGGCCATGTATTTCTCGTGCAGGCATATCGATCTGCTCATCAGCTTTAGTGCTGCTTCATGGATGCGCATTTGGCAGTATCTGCCGGTTGGATTCTTGTTCGTCCCGCTCACGATGGCTGCCTATGTCGGTCTGCCGGAGTCAAAAAGCAATGCCGCTGCCGGCCTGATTAACTTCGTGCGCAACATCGGGCAGAGCGTAGGAACCTCGGCTGTCACCACGTTGATTGCCCGCCGAAGCCAATACCACCAGTCCGTCCTGGCCGAGTATACGCGGTCTCATCGATTCGATGCGGCCGTCGTCGGCTTGACGAGCCGCCTCACACATGTCGGCCTGAGCATGCGCTCGGCCCACGAGCAGGCGCTTGCCAGAACGTACGGCATGTTAATGGCACAGGCTCAAACCCTCTCTTACGTTGACAACTACTGGTTGATCGCCGCGACTTGCTCGCTGATGTTTTTGTTGTGCTTCCTGCTCGCCAAGAACGAACCCGGGGCAGGCGGCGAAGTTCAAATGCACTGAAAGGAGAAGCGCGATGCTACCCAGCTTTGTGGACGAGATCGATACACCGGAAGCAGCCGCTCCTTCCTTTTGCGCCCCGACGGCGGAAGGGACCCTCGTCGTTGCTGCCAAGAAGGGAGATGAGCAGGCATTTGAAATCCTCGTCAAGCGTTACCGGCGCAGGATGCTGGCCGTTGCCTTGCGGCTCACGCGCGTCCGGGAGGACGCTGAAGACGTTGCGCAACAGAGCTTTCAAAAAGCTTTCGTCCACTTGCACAGATTCGAAGGGAAATCGTCCTTCTCCACATGGCTGACTCGGATAACTGTCAACGAAGCGTTGATGTTGCTGCGCAGAGGCCGTAAGCATCGCGAAGTATCGATTGATGAAGATTCTCTCGACGTGAAGGGAGACGCACCGCCCCTGGAGATTCCCGCTCCTGATCCAGACCCCGAGGCTAGCTACTTGCAGCGAGAGGAGGCGCGAATTGTGTCCGAGGCCATCGACAAATTGAGACCGCGAGTACGCAAGGTGATCGAGTTGCGCGACCTTAGGGAGTTATCCACTGAAGAGACGGCTCGATGCATGGGTCTTTCGGTCAACGCGACGAAATCCAGTGTCTTACGTGGCCGAAGGAAGTTACGCGAAGCGCTGGGGAGCTATGCGAGATCAACTCGAAGGCCCAGGGCACTGGCTGGCGACGCCAGACGCATTTCGCAAGATCGGCTCACTTGCACCGCATCTGGTTAAGACCGGCCTGAAAGGAGGCCCTTATGTGGACCTTTCTGTTGATCGTTTTACTGGCTGTCCTGATATTTCTCGGCGTCACCGGCACAGAGGGCATCGAGGACAGAAAGCATCGTCACTGAATGGCATCTTTATCAACTCAGATTGGGATGTCGGATTCAACAAAAGGAGGAATAAACATGCTTCATTCGGAGACCACAGAACCACTAACTAAGAATGTACCCACTCCAGAAGAGATCCGTCAGCGTGCCTACGAGATCCATATCGAGCGTGGCGGATTTTACGGTTGCGACATGGACGACCTGTTGCAAGCCGAACGCGAACTTCGGCAAAAATACAAGAACAACGAAAAAGGCTGGAGAAAGAAGTGAGTCGCACAACAAGACGAGATTCCCGGCGCTCGTCGACGGAGCCCAACGTCGAGTCGTCCTTCTCCATCCCAAGGCCCATTGTCAAAGCAATGATTTTCAGGACCTGAGTTCTGAAATGGACGTGTCGGTTTACGCCCTGATTTCACCGAGAGTAGAGATGACATTCGTTCACGAAGCCGGACTGGCCATCCTTTTGATATCCCTTACCTTGTGGATGCAGTGTCTAGGGATTGCCGCCCTCATAATTTGGCTAAAGCGCAGTCTAGACGGCGATATCCATAGGCTACGGCCCTTTCGCTCTGCTGTCGTGTTCGTGCGACTCACAACGCGTGTTATCGCTCTCCACGGGTTGCTAATTCTCCTGTGGGCAAGCTGGTATCGCTGGCTTTGCCTCCCGTCCTGGGAATCGGCACTGTACTTCTCGGCAACTAGTTGTTCCACTGTGGGTTATGGCGACGTGGTCCTGCCAGCGAACTGGCGGATGCTGGGTCCGCTTGAGAGCATGATCGGGGTGCTAATGTGGAATTTCCATTAGCCTTGTGTTTGCCATGGTCACCCGGCTTGTCGGCCACGACACGCGAGTTGATTCGCGGAACTAGCGCTAGCTTGACGCGCGACTCATTGTCAGTGGCACCGACGCTCTTTTCTGGACCTGAATTGTTGAAAGTCGGTCGCCGTCAGCGCGCCTGCGAGATCCACATCGAGCGTGGCGGAATTCACGGCTGCGACCTCGAGGACTTGTTGCAAGCCCAACGCGAATTTCAGCAACAGTACAAGCACAAGGAAAAAGGCCCGGACAAGAGGCGCACAAATCGGGAATACGCGTTGCATCAGCGAGTTGCGAGAACGATTGAAAACAAACTGCGCGCTCTACACGCGAAGCCGGAACCGACCCCGACCTTCGGTTCTTGACGGCCGACAACTCCTGAAGTTTGACGAATCCACGATGGAGGATTGGAATCCAATAGAGGTTAAAGATTGTGAAGGCGATGGCCGTAACTATCCAGGTCGCAAGCGTGCGGACCAATTGGGACAGCGCAGAAGCGGACCTTCAGCGTCAGAACGAGCGGTTTGAGTTGCTGCTCAATCTGACGACCAGAATTACGTCGAGCCTCGATCTCCGGGAGGTCTTGCGCGCGATTGCCGCGAACATACGTGAAGTCATACATGCTGATGCCGTAATCGTTTCGCTGCCCGACTCAACCTCCGGAAAATATAGGCTATTTGCCATGGATTTTCCGCACGGCAAGGGCGTTGCCAGGGAAGAGTTACTCGTTGAACTAAGCGGTATCTCTAAGAAAGCAATGGATACCTTGAAACCGGTGGTCATTGACGCGCGGGAGCGCAACGAACTTGCGCCTGACGCATATCAGATTGTCACTGCCGAGGGCATAGAAGCGTTGTGCAGTATTCCACTGGTGAATCGCGGCCGGGGTCTTGGACTTCTGTCGATTTCCCGCACGACAAGGACCCCGTTCTCGCCGGAAGATGTCGATTTCCTCAACCGAGCCTCAGGCCAAATAGCAATCGCCGTTGAAAACGCCTTGGCGTACCGGGAGATTTCCGAACTCAAGGACAAGCTCGCTCAAGAGAAGGTCTATCTCGAAGAAGAATTTCGCAGCGAGATGGGCTTCGAACAGATCATTGGCAACAGCGCGGCGTTAAAGCACGCCTTACAGCTGGTTGAAACGGTTGCCCCTAGCGATTCGACCGTTCTGTTGCTCGGTGAGACTGGGACGGGGAAAGAATTGATCGCCCGCGCGATTCACGACCGAAGCCGTCGCAAACAGCGCACATTAGTGAAGCTGAACTGCGCGGCAATTCCGACTGGGCTGCTGGAAAGTGAATTGTTTGGCCGCGAAAAAAGCGCGTTCACCGGAGCCATAAATCAAAAGATTGGGCGGCTCGAACTCGCGGACCAAGGGACGCTGTTTTTGGATGAAGTTGGAGACATCCCGATTGAGATCCAGCCAAAGCTGCTACGGGCTCTGCAAGAGCGGGAATTTGAACGCCTCGGCAGCACGCACACACGGAAGGTGAATGTCCGCATGGTGGCGGCTACGAATCGCGACCTGGAAAAGATGGTTGCGACTAAGGAATTTCGCAACGATCTCTATTACCGGTTGAATGTCTTTCCGATCCGTATTCCCCCGCTAAGAGACCGCAGAGAAGACATTCCTCTGCTCGTCAGTTATTTCGTCCAAAAGCTTGCGAAGCAAATGCAGAAGTCCATCGAAACGGTTCCTGCGGCTGTCATGAAGGGACTGACGAACTTGGAGTGGCCCGGCAACATTCGCGAGCTTGAGAATTTTATTGAGCGAGCCGTGCTCTTGACGAGGGGCAGATCGCTTGAGGCTCCTCTGGCGGAACTTCGAAAAACAAGTAAGGCAAACTCCCTGGATACCCTGCATCAAGTGAAGCCAGTCGCTGAAGAAAGAACAGACTCGCGAAGCGACAAAAGCAGCGACGAATATACAAGAAAGCAGCGTGATCAGATCGCACAGGCACTGGCTGCATGCAGGGGGCGCGTGGGTGGTGCCGATGGTGCTGCGGCGCGCCTGGGAATGAACCGCACGACTCTCCTCTCTCGAATGAAGAAATTCGGCATCTACGCGAAGCAGTACGCTTAACCTCCTGCCCGCCTCTTTGCAGTAGCCTCGCCCAATAGCCTCGACAGTCTCGACCCTTTCAACTTCGTCAACTCCGACATTTTCAACTTCTCGGGGTCGTCTCCTGAAAATCCAGTGAGTTACGGCCCGGCAAGTTTGGCATGGGGCTTGCGCTATCGCGAGTGCGGCCAAAACCGTTGCAGTCAACGGAACCGGGAAGGCCCTGAAGTTCCTGTTGTAACGCGTGTTGAAAGTTGGACTTTATCGCCAAATGAAAAGGAGATACGAAATGATAATCAACAAATTTGCTCTTCTAACGCGTTTCGTCCTTACCGCCATTCTGCTTGGTGGAGTCGTCGCTCATGCCGCCGAGATGGATCAGTTCACCAACATCTCGTTCAGCCAGCCGGTCGAGATTCCCGGCCAGACTCTGCCAGCGGGAACCTATCTGTTCAAGTTGCGCAACGCGGACAACCTGAACCTGGTCCAAATTTCAAATTTGGACGGAAGTCACGTGTATGCGACTCTTCTGACCAATTCCACCGAACGCCCAGAAGCAACCGGAGACACTGTGCTTGTCATGGCTGAACAGGGTTCCGGAAAGCTGGTTGCAATCCTGAAGTGGTTTTATCCCGGGAGAACTGACGGCCACGAATTCGTGTATTCCGAGTACGAAAAAGAACAGCTAGCGCAAGACCGGCACCGGACGATCGTAGCCAAGGAACCTGCCGAAGCGGCCGACTGAAGATTTGGCCTGCCATCCATCCGCTTCCACCGGAATGCGGCGCGAACACGGGTGAATGTCAGGCCAAGCTTCAGAAAGAGCCATCGAAAGGGGGTTTCCATGGTGGAGGTTTTCACGGCGGAGGAGGACGCCGCTAATTCAGGCTTTTGTCCCGCAGGTCAAAAGAAAGATGGAGGATCATATGCAAAGGGAAATCAGATTCGATGAGTGTCTTCCCGGCGAATTCGCGGTAACGCTTGTGCTCGGGGTGTTCGCGGTCTTTTTGCTTGGTTTGCTCTTCATTCTACCTTCCGCCGCGCAGGATCATAACCAGCGGACGTTCCAATCGGCGGAAGAAGCGGGCAGCGCGTTTTTCGCAGCAGCCCAAAACCAGAACGATGAAGCACTGTTAAGCATTCTTGGGCCGGCGGGCAAGGAACTAGTGTCTTCCGGCGACCCTCTTGAGGACGTGGATGGGCGCGTCAGCTTCGTCGTGAAATATCGGCAGATGCATCGCTACGTTAAACAGCTTGATGGAACGACAATTTTGTACGTAGGTGCTGAGAACTGGCCAGTTCCCATCCCACTAGTAGAGAAGGACGGAGCTTGGTTCTTCGATACGGATGCCGCCAAGGGAGAGATTCTGATGCGGCGAATCGGCAAGAATGAGCTGACCGCCATTGACGCTTGCCATCAGCTTGTAGATGCCGAGAAGCAACATCGCGCCAAGGCATTCGACGGTGAGCACGAGTACGCGGCACGATTCACGAGTGATAAAGGGACCCACAATGGGTTGTCCTGGTCGGAAACTACTGACGAGTTCGACAGTCTGGTCAGTCCGCTCATCGCCGACGCTGGCCAGGAAAATACAAAGCCAGCAAACGATTCGGCTGCAGACGACCCGATACCGTTCAACGGTTACTACTTCCGCATCTTGACCGGCCAGGGAAACAATGCGCTGGGCGGCGAAAAGAGCTATTTGGCAGACGGCAAGATGCTTAACGGCTTTGCCTTTCTGGCCTACCCGGCTGAATATCGCTCATCCGGCGTAATGACGTTTATCGTGAACGAGAGCGGCATGGTCTACGAAAAAGATCTCGGGCCGGATACAACCACGCTGGCAAATGCGATGACGGAATACAACCCGGACTCGACCTGGCGTCTGGTGAACTAATGGGGGAGGACAAGCTGAGGTCCGACAAATTGTAGACGCCACGGCCTCTATCACTGATTACGACACATGGATTCACTTGGCGATTTACGAATGAGGGCCGGGAGGCAAGGTGATTGTTGACCAGCGAAACGAACCATTGTCGGCAGAACTGAACCTCGTCGAGGCGCGGCTGAACGAGCCGAAATTCCAAGTCGCCTCAGACGCGCCGAACAGACTCTCACGGATAGGGTGACAATTTGACCATGCGCATTCTTCTCCTCAACCTCGGTACGGAATCTACCCAAGCCGTAGAACACGCCATGTCAGGTCAAGGCTATGACATAGCCGCAGAGTGCAGCTTGACTATTGATGAAATTCTCGCACGTTCGCCAGAACTTCTCATCACCGAAGCAACACCATCCAACCTTAGTTGCTGCGAGTTGATCAGCCAAATCAAGGCAAGTTCTGGTCTGCCAGCTCTCAAGATTGTGATGATTGTTCACGGAGATGCGCTTGAACGTGCCCTCGGTCTAGATCTGGGAGCCGACGACGTAGTCTCGTTTCCATTTGAGCCATTGGAATTCGGCGCAAAAATCAGAACGCAGCTTCGTCAAAGGCAACCAGAACTCAAGCTCGAGGCAGAACTGAAGGACGCACTCGAAAGAGAACACCTGGCGGAAAGCACCGCCGAGAACCTGATAAGCAAGGTGATGTCCCGGCGTCGTTTTTGGGTCCTTTCCATAGTTTGCGTTCTCAGCGCGGCCACTCTTTTCGCGGCAGTCACAACGGTTATCTCGAACGGCCACAGCCGCAAGGATACGCTCCAACTCAATGCGAATGTCGCGCGGCTGAACGACGGACTCCTTCAACAGCGAGAACTCCTTCGCCACGCAGAACCGGCGGGCGACTCTTTGAATGTAAATGGCGCGCCGGGAACTCGTGAGTCCTCGCAAGTACAAACTGAACAAACTCGCAAGAAGATGGCGGCGAACGGCGACACAAATGACGAATCCCTCGCGACGCAGCTTGAGAGGACGCAGAATCGCCTTGACCGGCTGGAAAATCAGGACCGAATCGCAGAAACAATTGTACACACTTACGGACCGAGCGTCTGCTTCCTGCATGTGGTTGTGGGTTTTCGGGACAAGGTTTCCGGACAGTTAATTCGTATCGCTGCAGATGCCACTGGTAAGGCTCGCGTAGACGATAAGGGGATGGTATCTCTCGACACTGACGGAACGGGACCGCCGCTGCAACTTGACATCTTTGGCACTGGATTTCTCGTAACAAGCGACGGACGTCTGCTCACGAATCGTCACGTTGCGGAGCCTTGGGCCAGTGACATGGAATTGAAGCAAATTCTCGATCTCGGTGCTGCCGCGTTCGTCGTGTCTTACACGGCGTACTTCCCTGGGACCTCTCAAGGCATCGTAGCCAAGCTCGACCGGATTTCGCGGCATGCCGATCTGGCAACTCTGAGGTTACAGACTCCAGCACCACCTCACACCGCGCTCCTGGAGCTCGATGACCGGAGCGAAGCCAGTGTGTCGGGCGATCCGGTCGTCCTGATTGGCTATCCTACGGGAATCGAAGGCATCCTGGCCCGCGCGGGAAGCGACGTCACCCGAAAAGTGGCGGAAAACGCCCAAGGCGTGACTCAGATTCTTTCGACGTTGGCCGCCCAACACTTGATCCGCCCGACCACGACCCAGGGACACATCGGAGATGTCTTGACGGGCACGATTGTTTACGACGCGGCGACAACCTCCGGCGGTTCCGGCGGACCGCTCTTCAATCGCGATGGCAAGGTCATTGGTGTGAACTCCGCCATTCTAAAAGATTTCGGCGGCTCGAACTTGGCCGTTCCTATCCGTTACGCCGATGAACTGCTGAAGTAATGCCCGTTTCTGCTGGCGCCAGCTGCTCTGTGATACTGGCCCGCACAAAAGTCGGGAATCAGAAGCCGAGGACTGGATCTCAAGATAATCAAAACGTTCACCGCATTCTGAGCGCACGATTTAGAAAGCAGAGTATCCTGCCTTGACAAAGTGTCGAAAGTGCTGAAAGTGTCGGAGCGTGACGGTGCTGACAGCTCCGACATTTCGAACAGAACAACACTCGCCGATCGACCCTAACCCCCTAGGGATTTAACCGTTTGCGGTACAAATCGCAGGTCCTCTCAGTGTGGCATTCGCCGTGCCCTGTCCATTCGCGTGAGAAACGAGGGCGCGATGACGATGAGTGGCCCACCAAAGCTCGGTTGAGAATGCCGTCTACGGCGTTCGTTGAGACTCAGGGGCACCGCCCGAAAGGACAACGTCGTGAAGAAGCTTTTAGCGGTACTCGAATTCTTCGTCTGGCTCGCGGTCATAGGCGGAGTGATTTTCGCCGTTTGGAAGGGCGGGTTCCCTCAATAGTGTTGCACTTTATTTCGCTGTCTCGGTTCCGTTATTTGTGCCGGACGTGTTGAGCAGCGGGCCAATCGCAATGCGATAGATCCGCTGATGGAGGTGATTTATGAAGATTTTGCAGAAAAGCTTGGCGCTATTTCTTTCTAGTTCATTGCTACTGGCTGGGCCGGGAGGCCTCGTCTATGCGACTCAGACGGACCAATCGGCGGGAGAGGCTGCACCCGCAGCCGCAAGGCAGACTCCGGAAGACTTGCAGCAATTGGTGGCGCCCATCGCCCTTTATCCGGATTCACTCGTGGCACAAATACTGGCGTCCTCGACGTTCCCCGAACAGGTCGTCGCCGCCGATCGATGGGTGCAATCGCATCCGGATTTGAAGGGCGAGGATTTAGCCCAGGCGGTTGACCCACAGCCTTGGGACCCGAGCGTCAAAGCACTCGTTGCGTTTCCGTCGGTCCTTGGCAACATGGACAAAAACCTGTCGTGGACCTTGTCGCTCGGCGACGCCTACTACAACCAGGAACAGGACGTGATGGACGCCATTCAAGTGATGCGACGCCGCGCTCGAGAAGCGGACAATCTGAACTCGACGCCGCAACAAACGGTGACCACGGAAGGTTCCGACATCCAGATTGAACCGGTCAGCCCCGAAATCGTCTACGTTCCTGCATACGATCCTTGGATCGTGTACGGAGGTCCAATTGTCGCTTGGCCGGGCTGGTATCCCTATCCAGGCATTTGGTACGACGGCCCGTCACTCTTCTTCGGAGGCGGCTTCGGCATCGGGTTTTTTGGAGGCTACGGGTGGGGCTGGCACCACTGGGATTGTGATTGGCATCACCACCACGCGGTCTACGACCACGCACGGTATTACTCGCGAAGCAGGACGTTTTATAACCGTGACAGATTTTACCGAGGGGAAGGCCCGCGCGGTGTGTACAACCGTCCCGAAAGAGCGCCAGAGCCTTTCGCGGGCAACCACGGAGCCGCTCGCGGGTATGACGAGCCTCGTGGTCAGAGCGAGGTTCGCTCCGGTGCTCCCCGCGCAGACCGCGGGACTTCTCGCAACGATGCCGAGCCCCGCGGCCAGAGCGGGGTTCGCTCCGGCGCCTTCAGCGGTTTCGGGTCTGGCGGACAGGAACGGAGTTTTTCGTCACGCGGAAGCGCCAGCTTCGGCGGCGGAGGCGGTTTTCACGGAGGCGGACGGCGCTGAGGGCACTCAGCTTTGAATTAGGCTGCTATTCATTTCTCAAATTCAGAACGGGAGAACTACACGATGCGACAAACGAAGGTGAAGTGTAAAACAAGCGAGTTGTCTGATCTTCTGAGGGTCGTCGCGGTCGCAACGCTGCTGTTTGCGTGCTTAGCCGTCGATTCCGCAGCTCAGCAAAAAGGTCAGAAAACATTTCCGTCGCCGGAAGAAGCGAGCAAAGCTGTCGTGGCCGCACTACAGAACAACGATGAAAAAGCAATGCTCGATATTCTTGGACCGGACGCCACGCAAATCGTCTCTTCGGGTGACCCAATTGAGGACGCCGAGAGCCACGCGAACTTCGTGCGCAAGTACGAGGAGATGCATCGCTTCCTCAGAGAACCCGATGGCTCCGTCACTCTGTACATAGGGGCGGAGAACTGGCCCACACCCATACCGCTGGCAATGAAGGGGAATTTGTGGTTTTTCGACACCGAAGCGGGGAAAAGAGAGATCTTGTTCCGCCGTATCGGCCGAAACGAGTACTCGGCCATCCGTATCTGCCAGGAGCTTGTGGCTGCGCAAAAGGAATACTTCGCGATGCAGCACAACGAGTACGCCAAGCAAATCTTCAGTGATGACGGCCAGCACAATGGCCTTTATTGGAGAGTCTCGGACGGTGAGCCTCAGAGCCCGATTGGGCCGTTAGTCGCTTCCGCCGTCGCCGAGGGCTACGTAAAAGGCAAAGGTGCCCCGCCAACTCCTTATCGCGGCTACTTCTTTCACATCCTGACGCGCCAGGGGAAGGATGCCCCGGGTGGCGCAAAGAGCTACTTCGCCAACGACAAGGTGACCGCAGGCTTCGCGTTCGTAGCCTATCCCGCCGAATACCGCTCCTCCGGTGTGATGACCTTTATCGTGAACCAGGATGGCATTGTCTACCAGAAGGACCTAGGCAAGAAGACCGAAGCGCTCGGCAAGTCCATGCAGGAATACAACCCGGATTCTAGTTGGAGCAAGGCCGAAGAGGAGCCAGAGCAAACCGCAAGCGGACAGTAAAGGCCTGGGCCAAAACGAGTGAATCGGCAACTTGAAGGAATGGCCCCAGGGCGGATGACTCGCCAGGGGGATGGTCTCAAAGAGTTTCGTTCAACTGGAGTTCTGACTATGACTAACGCTCAAAAACTCGATACCCACCACAAAGCTCTTACCCTGAATCTCGCGGCATCCACCTTCGGCTCCTTCGCTGAAATCGGTGCCGGCCAGGAAGTGGCTCGGTGGTTCCTGGTGGTCGGAGGCGCTTCCGGCACCGTCGCCAAAACGATCTCCGCTTACGATAAGGAAGTGAGCGACGATCTCTACGGCTCGGGCTCCCGATATGTCTCCAAACAACGCCTTGAGGCGATGCTGGACAAAGAATGGGCCGAGCTGCAAACACAGCTTGGCAACACTCGCGGCCTACAGAATCGCTTTTTCTCCTTTGCCGATACCGTTGAGGCGCGAAACTACGCCGGAACGAACGACCCTCATGGCTGGATGGGGCTGCGGTTTCAGCTGCAGCCTGGCGGCCCTCCCAACGATGTTGTGCTGCACATGAACCTGCGAGAGCCAGCAAATGCCCTGCAGCGGGAAGCCATTGGTATTCTCGGCGTTAATCTCATTTTTGCCGCTTTCTATCAATCGCAGACAAAGGAATCTTTTCTCGGGGGACTCGCTGAAGACGTCGTCAGGGAGCGAGTAGAAATCGACTTTGTGGAGTTTCGGGGGCCAGCCTTCTCCGGATGGGATCATCAGACGCTGCTGGCACACCTCGTGCGCGCAGGTTTGGCCGAAGCTGTTTGGTTCTCGGCCAAAGGTGTAGCCGTTCCTCCTGGCGAGGCTTTGCATAAGAAAGCTGTGGTACTCGCGCCGGGATACTTCGGCCACGTCGATGCTGCTCATGCGCAGATTCACATCCAACTGCTGGCTGCAGGCATTCAGGAGCTTCGCAAGGAATTAGGAGAGGCCGTCGCGGCGCCGATTGGCATCTTCTCCCTCACGGCGGCTTCTTCTAGGCCCGGAGCACCGAAGCCGGAAATTCCCGACCTGCTGCGACGTATCCGTACACTTCTAACGCGTGGTGGCGACGTACTTCTCTTCCGTGAAAGAGAACTCTACGCCATGACCGGGCTAGTGAACCGCTACACAAAAGCCCCGCTGCGATTTGTTGCGGGCCTTTCGCTTATGATCCGAGCATTCGTAGATCCGTATGGCAATTTGGAAGGGAGCCGTCTTGAAGCCCTCGCACGTCTTTTCGCGCAAAATGTTCGTGTTTACGCTTATCCGATGGCCGCGATGGACTTGAAGGAATGGATCCAGAGTAATTCCGTCACTGGTTGGGAATGGAGCGAAGCGAACGGTCTGGTGTCCGCCAACCAGTTGCGCCACCGTGCTCCTCTTGGCCACCTCTACGCATATCTTCTCTCGAGCAATTTCTTCGTTTCGATAGACACCCCGGCAGGCTTAACCATCGAGACTCAATCCGGCTTAGATCGAACCCCGATTCCGACGAACGGCCCGCAGCCACGGACAAGTTGACACCGGATCTGCGAAAAGTGATCGAGGTAAGGGATCTTGGGGAATTATCTGAAGAGACGGCTCGACGCATGGGCATCTCAGTCAGCGCAACCAAATCCAGTGTCTCATGTAGCAGAAGGTAGTTACGCGAAGCTCGCAAGCGCTATGTGAGAGCACGTCTGGTAGCTCCCAGAAACCGTCAACACTTTCAACTCTTTCGACGCTTTCAACTTCGACATTTTCGACGTCCGGCGTTCTTGTCTTGCAAATTGAAAGGCTTACGGCTTTGTGTGTTTGGCACAGGCCTTGCGCCAATCACGTGCGAGGCTCAGAAGATGCCAACAGGCGTTCGGTCGGACGTTGAGGAAGAAGCGGGCAAGAACGGGCCAACTCCAGAAGAAATCCGTCAGCGCGCGTTTGAGATTCAAATCGAAAGTGGCGGAATTCACGGTTGCGATCTGGACGACTGGTTGCAAGCGGAACGTGAACTCCAGAAAAAGTACAACAAGAGCTCTGGCGAGTAACACGAAAGAAGAGCGTACAGGAGACACAAATGAAAGTACAACAAAACGGCAATTTGTTTTCATCGGCGCTGGTCGTAGCACTGCTTTTGGCAACAGCGGGAACGTTAACCGCGCAAGACGTCCGCTACAACTTTATGCCGAGCACAGATTTCTCGAAATATCGTACGTACAAATGGGTGAACACCGGCGGTACTCACCCCGATCAGATTATGGACGCGGAAATCAAGCAGGCTGTGGACTCACAACTGGCATCGAAAGGGATGACCAAAACTGATAGCGACAATGCGGATCTCTATATCGGCTACCAGACCGCCGTCGATCAGGAAACACAATGGAACGTCTGGGGCTCACGAGCCTTCGGCATGGGCACGGGATCGTGGACTAGTTCCACGATCAGTGTCGGGACCCTCGTTCTTGACTTGTATGACCCAGGAACGAAGCAGCTCGTCTGGACTGGAAGCGCGACCAAGACAATTGACACCGGCTCAAACCACGAAAAGCACATGAAGAACCTCGACAAGGCCATGGCGAAATTGCTGAAGAACTATCCACCCAAACAGAAGTAGAAGTCACGACCGTCTGGGCAAAAACGAGAAAGAATCCATGGTTGACCCTCATGGTGGTGGAACGCGAACCCCGTGAAAAGTACAGAAAGGGCGACGATGATGGCCAGAAAACGACATGAGACGACTTTTGAGGACCTGAACGTCCGAACGAAACGCGGCTGTTCGAATCAGCTCGGTTGCTTCATCGTGCTTGCGTTCGCAGCCGCCCTGGGCGCCGGATGCCAACGCCGGGTAGTTTCCGCGCCGCCCCCTGCAACGCCCGCGGTCGAAGTAACGCCCGTCATCCAGAAAGACGTGCCCATTCAGGGCGAGTGGGTAGGAACGCTCGAAGGGTACGTTAACGCGCAGATTCAGCCTCACGTGACCGGTTACCTCATTCACCAGAACTATCAAGAAGGGGCACTCGTCAAAAAGGACCAAGTCCTTTTCGAGATCGATCCCCGCCCATTTCAAGCGGCGCTCGATCAAGCCAAAGGACAATTGGCCCAGGCGGAAGCCCAGATGGCCAACGCCGACCTGAATGTGAAGCGCGACGTTCCCGAGGCCGACGCGCATGCGATTCCCCAGAGTCAGCTCGACAACGACACGCAGGCGCTGCTCGGAGCGAAGGCGGCCGTGGCAACGGATCAGGCAGCGGTCGAACAGGCGCAATTGAATCTGGGCTATACCAAAGTGGTTTCCCTCATTGACGGGATTGCCGGCATCACTACCGTGCAGGTGGGTAATCTGGTTGGACCTTCTACAGTTCTCACGTCGGTTTCTCAGGTGAATCCAATCAAAGTTTATTTCCCTATCAGCGAACAGGAGTATCTGCGTATGGTCGATGGTGGCAGTCCGGGTAGCGTGGACTGGCTGACCCGGGCCTCACGAATCCCATTGCAGTTGACCCTGGCCGACGGGAATACCCGCTCGCATCCCGGCAAGATCATCTTCGCAGACCGTCAAGTGAATGCCCAGACAGGGACCATCCAGATCGTGGGTGAGTTCCCCAATTCCAGAAATCTCTTGAGACCGGGCCAGTACGCACGCGTTCAGGCGCCAACCGGAAACATCGTGGGAGCAGTGCTGGTTCCACAGGCGGCCGTCATTCAGTCGCAAGGAACCTACCAGGTGACAGTAATCGGTGCCGACAATCGGGCGCAACTCCGCACCGTACAGGTCGGACCGACCGTAGGCACGCTTTGGGTGATCAGATCCGGGCTTCAGTCGGGGGAACGCGTGGTGGCTGTTGGCGCGGAGAAAGTCAAAGACGGCGAGCTAGTGAATCCCGCACCGGTCAAGCGAACGGAGGATCGCTAGCCATGGCGAACTTTTTCATTCGACGTCCGATTGTGGCGATCGTGATTGCAATCCTCACCGTGGTCGTCGGCGCGATTACGGTCGTGACTTTGCCGGTGGCGCAATTTCCGAACATCGCCCCACCTGAAATCTTCTTGCAAGCCAATTATCCGGGTGCAGATGCGCAGACTCTCGAGCAGGCCGTCGCTACGCCCATCGAGCAGCAAGTCAACGGCGTGGACAACATGGCCTACATGTTTTCGCTGAACGCCACCGCCAATCAACAAATGACGATGTTCGTCGACTTCGATGTCAAAACGGATCCCAACACAGACCTGCTGCTCACGCAGTCGCGCGAGCAACTGGCAAATGGTCAATTGCCTCCAGAGGTGAACAGCTACGGAGTCACCCTCAAGAAATCGGCCCTGGCTCCGTTCATGCTGATCGCCCTATATTCGCCGCACGGCACGCACGATGCCACTTATCTGGCGAACTATGCGTATATCAACCTCAATGATCCCCTTGCACGGTTGTACGGCGTGGGCCAGACAATCGTCTTCGGCTCGGGTCAGTATGCAATGAGGCTTTGGGTGAAGCCCGACCAATTAGCGAAACTGGGCATCACGGTTACGGACATTGTCAATGCTGTCAAATCCCAAAGCACAGTAAATCCAGCTGGTCAGGTTGGAGGTGAACCAGAGGCAAAAGACCAGCAATTCACTTATGCGGTGCTGGCTCAAGGCCGTCTGACAACGCCGGAGCAATTCGGCAACATCATCGTGCGCGAGGCACCAAATGGCGGGACCGTTCGAGTGAAAGATGTGGCCCGAGTCGAATTGGGTGCTCAGGACTACAGCATGATTTGTCGCCTGAATGGCAAATCCGCTGCCGGTATCGCCGTCTATCAATTGCCTGGATCCAATGCCGTTCAAACCGCGGCAGGCGTCCGGAAGCTCTTGGCCCAGATGAAGCAACGCTTTCCCGAAGATATTGATTACGCCGTTTCGCTCGACCAAACACTCCCGGTCACGGAAGGTATGAAAGAAATCTTTGAGACGCTCGTGATTGCGATTGTGCTTGTAATTTTTGTGGTCTACCTCTTCTTGCAAGACTGGCGCGCAACGCTGATCCCCATGCTAGCCGTGCCGGTCTCTCTCATCGGCACTTTCGTTCTATTCCCGTTGATCGGTTTCTCCATCAATACCCTTTCAATGTTCGGGCTTGTGCTGGCGATCGGGTTGGTGGTGGACGACGCCATCGTAGTGGTTGAAGGAGTACAGCACCACATTGATGAAGGATTGTCTCCCAAGGATGCTGCCCTGAAAGCCATGAAGGAACTTTCCGGCCCCGTGGTTGGCATTGCACTCGTCCTGGCATCGGTATTTGTACCGACCATTTTCATTCCAGGCATCACTGGCAGGCTATATCAGCAATTTGCAATCACGGTCGCAGTCTCCGTGATGCTTTCGGCATTCAATGCTCTCACACTCAGCCCGGCACTTGCGGCGTTACTCCTCCGGCCCAAAAGGGAGACTCGCGGACCGCTCGGAAAATTCTTCGGCTACTTCAATCGGTATTTCGAGCGCTCTACCAATAGCTTCGTACGGCTCTCGGGCGACCTGATTCGTAAAGCCGCCGTAGTGATGGTACTTCTTGGTGTTGCCGGTTTGGCGGCGTGGTTGTTCGGCGCCCATCTCCCCACCAGCTTCCTGCCCGACGAAGACCAGGGCTACATCTACATCAACATGCAGCTTCCCAATGCGGCGTCATTGGAACGCACAAGCACGGCCGCGAAGCAAGTAGAGAATGTTCTCGCAAATACTCCGGGCGTCCAGTACACGACGAGCGTGGTTGGTTTCAGCTTGCTCAGTGTTGTGCGAACCACCTATAACGCTTTCTTCTGGGTCAGCTTGAAACCCTGGGGGGAACGCACAAACAGGGCGGAACAGTATCAGGAGATTAAGACGCGTTTGAACCAAGAACTGGGCGGCCTGCCGGAAGGAACAGTTTTCGATTTCTCCCCGCCAGCGATACCTGGTGTAGGCACTTCCGGGGGGGTGTCGTTTGTGCTGGAGGACCGTGCCGGCAAGGATGTGCAGTTCCTAGCCGACAACGTCGCCAAATTCCTGGCGGCCGCTCGCAAGCGCCCTGAGATAGGCATGGTTAGCACCACGTTTGTGCCGAGTGTGCCACAGGAGTTCATCAATGTGGACCGGGACAAGGTACTGAAGCAAGGCGTGGCTTTGTCGGATGTGTACAACACCATTCAAGCCTACATGGGTGGCCTGTTCGTCAACTATTACAACGATTTCGGCCGCACCTGGCAGGTATACGTGGAGGCGGAAGCGCCTTACCGATCGAATACGCAAAATCTTGGGCAGTTCTACGTGCGCAACAACCAGGGCGAGCCAGTACCGCTCTCCGCGTTGGCAAATTTCGAGACTCGTTCCGGCCCCCGAGTTCACCATGCGCTACAACGAGTACCGGTCCGCCCAGCTCAACGCGAATGCCGCGCCAGGTTACAGCTCCGATCAGGCAAGAGCCGCCCTGGTGGAAGTTTTCAAGCAAACCATGCCTTCCGAGATGGGTTACGACTGGACGGGAATGTCCTATCAAGAGGAGAAGGCCGAGCAAGGAGTTCCCGCTTCCGTGATCTTCGGGTTCTCGCTCCTGTTCGTTTTTCTAATTTTGGCAGCTCTCTATGAAAGCTGGACAGTACCTTTTAGCGTGCTGCTCAGCACGCCAGTCGCAGTATTCGGCGCCCTCGCTGCGCTTTGGATTCGTCGAGTTGTAGTCGGTCTCTACCTTCCTCAGTACATGGTTCAAATCGAGAACGATGTCTACGCCCAGATTGGCCTGGTGATGCTCATCGGTCTGGCCGCCAAAAACTCGATACTAATCGTGGCCTTTGCCAAAGAGGACTACGAACGCGGTATGTCCGTCATCGATGCAGCACTTTCCGCGGCAAGACTTCGCTTCCGACCCCTTATGATGACCGCGCTCGCCTTTATTCTCGGTTGCGTGCCGCTCTGGACAGCTTCGGGAGCGGGGTCTGTAGCACGTCAAATCATGGGCACGGCGGTGATCGGAGGAATGGTAGCAGAGACGTTCATCGGCAGATTCTTCGTTCCTGCGATCTTCTATGCGGTCGAGCGCATCTCCGGTGCCGCGCGGCACAAATCAACAGGGCCCGCACCCGCTGAAACTCCAGGTGAAGGTGACTGAACATGAAAAAGCTTGCTCTATTGCCAGCACTCGCCCTGCTTGCGGGGTGCGCGGTGGGACCGAATTACAAGCGGCCCGCAGTGGACGTGCCGACAGACTACCGCGCCGCGATGCCTGCCCAACTTGCCACAGCAGCGTCGCTCGGTAACGAGAAGTGGTGGGAGGTGTATCAGGATCCGGTGCTGGCGCAGCTCATTCATGCCGCCCTTCAGCAAAACTACGACGCGCGCATCGCCGCCACGCGCGTGCTTGAGGCGCAAGCCCAGCTCGGCATTACCCGCGCCAGCCAATTTCCCTCCGCAAGCGTCGGCGGAGACATCTTCAGCCAGCAAAACGCAAAAGTTTCGAACCAGTTTCCCTCCTACCAGGTCAACGCAGGCCAACTGAACCTATCTGTGATCTGGAATCTGGATTTTTGGGGGAAATACCGGCGGCAGACCGAGGAGGCTCGCGCCCAGGTGCTCGCCACCCAGTGGGGCCAGCAGGCCGTGATCTCGTCGCTGGTTGCAAACGTGGCGACGGCCTATTTCCAGCTTCGTGCACTGGACAGCGAGCTTGAGATCGCCAAACAGACGCTTGGGTCCCGTCAACAATCTCTGCAATTGACTCAGACCCTTGTCAGTCACGGTTCGGCTTCCGATCTCGACCTGAGCCAGTCGGAGCAACTCGTCTATACGGCCTCAGAAACGGTTCCCGACCTCGAGCGGCAAATCCAGCAACAGGAAAATCAGCTCAGCATCTTGCTGGGCAAAAATCCTGGACCCATTGCCCGCGGCCAGATGCTGACGGAGCAGCCTGTGCCCGAGGCCGTTCCGGCTGGTCTGCCCTCAGAATTGCTCGAGCGTCGCCCGGATGTTCGACAGGCGGAAGAAATCATCGTCACTGCCAACGCCCAAATTGGTGTCGCCAAAGCCTCCTTCTTTCCCAGCATCTCCCTCACCGGGATTGGTGGCCTAGAAAGCAACGCTTTGAATCGGTTTATTAGCGCACCCTCTCAGACCTGGTTCAGTGCCCTCAGTGTGACGCAACCCGTCTTCGAAGGCGGGGCTCTACGCTCGGGACTGAGGTTGAGCAAAGCGCAATATCAGGAGGCTGTCCTCGCTTACCAGCAAAGCGTGCAGAACGCGCTCGAACAGGTTTCGAATGCGCTCATCGCTTATCAAAAAGATCGTGACTTCCGCGGGCAGCAAGAACTGCTCACCCAAGCAGCACAGCGGTCCGATCAGCTCTCCTTGGTTCTCTATCAGCAGGGCGGTGCGAGTTATCTCCAGGTGTTAACCAACGAGACGAACTATTTCTCGGCGGAACTCAATCTCGTTCAGGCGCAGCTCAACGAGCGGCTTGCGCTCGTTCAGCTCTACCAAGCGTTGGGCGGCGGGTGGCAACAATGACTATGTTTGCGTGAAAACTATGGTGGTTCACCCCGCTAGATGTGCGACCGTAAGCGGATTCGATCGATCCTTGGGATGGAGAAATCAGAAGCAGAGGGTGATGTGGGATTTGTTGCCGGTGAATCCGGGTTGAATGCAGACCACCCGGACGGCAGGACATGTTTTCGGTGTGCTTGGCACCGCTGCATTATGCCGACCAGCAAACCGTGATTGTGACTGTCCATCCGCTCGACAAGACGACGGGGCGGACGGGATAGCCATTCCGACATGTTTCAGCAGATCGTGGCATCTGGTTTCGGGACCGGCGGGTTCGACCGCGGGTTCTCCGAAATCGACTTGTGTCGGCTGGCCATCCGTGCCGCGAAATTTGGGCCCGACGTCGACTGGTTAGTTGGGGGGGGGAACTCACGTGGAGCAAAAAGCTTTTCCAAAAACACAAATCATCCCAGATTCTCAGCTCACTTTTTTTAGGGGCAATAAGGGGGCAATAAGAATCCCCCCCCTTTCCTTTCAATACCTTAGAAGGCCAGGTCGCACCGCAAAACTCCTTTATTTCCTTACAGGTGGCGGATTCGAATCCCATCGGCTCCACCAATTAGCACGAATTTTCCAACGAACAGGTTTTGTGGGTCGCGGCTTCATCCGCGACAAGAGCGCCGGCTTAGATCAGCTTTTAGCCCTGGGTATCTCTCGGGAAGGCTATTCCAAAACCTTGGCAGCAAAATCGGAGAGTGTGTCGTCCTCCGTGCTGAAACTGATTTCAATTGGATTGCAGCAGACTTCACAATCTTCGACATACCTTTGGCTGGGTACGGATAAATCCAGCACCATTGAGATTTCTTCTCCGCAATACGGGCAAATGAAGAAGTGTTCCATGGGACGGGAGCCTGTTAGAGCGTTTTAGCGGACCACAAAAACTGTGAGTGCTTTCATGGCACAGGCGGCGTTCCGTATGTGTGAAAAGACTCGATGGTCTTGAGGCCCCAGGCCTGGCCCTTCCTTCGTTCTTCCTCTGTCCACACGATGGGCCTCCAGTCTGGAGCGAGAATCAGGCGGGCGCCGGCGTTCGCGACTTCGACGCGATTGCCGCCGGGTTCGTATACGTACAGGAAAAATGTTTGCTGGATGGCATGCTTGTGCGGGCCAGTCTCGATGAAGACGCCGTTCTCTAGAAAAATGTCGGCAGCGCGCAAAACCTCTTCGCGCGAATCGACGGCGTAGGTGACGTGATGGAAGCGGCCGCGCGTGTCGGTGTGGTCGCGGGTGTAGGCGAAGTCGTAGCTCTTGTTGCAGACCGTGAGCCACATGCCAGCTTCCGATCCGTCGTTCATCACGATTTGCTCGGTGAGGCGACAGCCGAGATAATCCTGGAAGAAAATGCGATTCGCCTTGATGTCTACGGCGAGGCAATTCAAGTGATCGAGCCGCCGCACATTGATGCCGCGAGCAGGGAATTTCATTGCCTGGTTTTTGAGCGCGGGGCGCAGCTCGGGCGGCGCTTTGTACCATTCCGTCTCGTAGTAGATTTCGATCTTGTGTCCGTCGGGATCATGGAATACAAACGCGGGGCCGTGGCCTCGATCTCCGTCGGTCCACCCGATTTCGTACCCGGAGCCTTTCAGAGCGGCCACGCGGCGCTCGAGGGCCTGCGGGCTTCGCGCGCGGAAAGCCATGTGACCGATCCCGGAAGTTTTGCAAGCGGTCAGCTTGAGCGTGTGGTGCTCGTAGTCATCCCACCCGCGCAAATACACGGAGTCGCCCTCACGCGCCGTCGCCGTCATTCCCATCACCAGGACGAAGAATTTCAGGCTCTCTTCTGGCTTGGGCGTCAGCAACTCCATGTGGCCAAGGTGCGCAAGATCGAAAATCGGTTCCGTGGACATGAACTGTGTTTCCTTTGGCGAATCAGGATGGGATGGTGCGTTGCTGATTATCTAAGACTTGCGTACCGCTTCTGCCGCCTCAGAAGATGCTTTGGCGATTCCATCCGCGAGTTCCCGCCAAGAAAAGGCTTCGCCCTTTGGAACGGCGAGCGCGTGTTCCACAATTACTTGTGCCAGCCAATCTTGCCGCTGCGCGGTCGCGAGAGCTGTCAGTGGCTCGAGGCCGGCATCCGCGACAGCCTGGGCTGCTTCGCGCATTTCCGCAGCGCGCCGCTTGCCGTGTTCCGCGACTCGACTAATCAAGTAGTCCGGCAGCGGGCCGTCCCATCCCATGCTGGGATATGTCGCCGCCAGCGACGCCAGCACGTGCTCCTCGGCGCCATATCGGCGCGCCGTCAACATCGACTCTACGGTGATTGCCTCGAGGCCCTTGATGATGATGCTGCGGCACATCTTGATTGCCGACGCGACGCCGACACGTTCGCTGACTGGCTTTACAATCAATCCGATTGCTTGCAGCCGCGGCGCTACGGCGGCCGCGTTAGCCCCTCCAATCAGCATCGGAACTTTGAGTCGCTGGGGAGAGACTGGTGCCATCACTGCCGCCTCGATGAAGATAGCCGCCGATTCATCGAAGGTGCGCGCGATTTCCCGCTTCGTTTCCGGTGAGACAGAGTTAATGTCCAAGTAAATCTGGCCGTCCCCCAGGAGTGGCGCAGCAGTCTGCGCGACTTCCAAAGCCGAAGAGGCCGTCACGGCGGAAACCACCAGTTCGGCGGCGCGGACCGCCCGAGCGAGCGTGTCACACGCACGCACATTTGCACCCTTCGCCTTGGCGAGCATCGCCGAACGCGACGCCTCTCCGCCCAGCAAGATGTCGTACACAGAAATTGCGAGTCCCGCCGCCGCCAAGTCTCTTCCAAAGATTCCGCCTACTTCGCCAAATCCTATAAGTGCGATTTGGCTGATGGGGCTCGCGTCCACCTAAGGCTCCGTCCTGCTATCTTTTGAGTGTCTGACCTGCGACCACCTTCATGGTATCGCCGAACAGTGCGCCCGGGAACAGGTATCTGCCCTGGGACAAGGACACACGACCCTCGCGCGGTACCGGGACAGGGAGTGCCTGTCCGGGTGGGCAACTTAACTACTTGTCCCTCAATTGACTGCGGTTGTATCTGAGGCATTGCCAACTCGGTTCAACTGGTGCAAAATGTTCAAAAGGGAGGGGCACCAATTCCTCTCCTTGGTGTCTAAATTTAGTGGAAGCCTTCACTGACCCAGGCCGCGTAGCCGATCCCGTGCGGGCGGGAACTGAGTGACAGCTTCCAGTCTCGGTCGCCAGCGCATTCCGTTTTTGGAATCGCACGCGGACGAGAGAGGCGGCAAAAACGTGTCTGACTTGGCACACGTCCTTCCCTGGTCGCAGGACGAAGCCGAGCTCGTGACGGAGCTGCAAGGCGGTTCCGGCGCGGCTTTTGACTGGCTCGTGACGCACTACTCAGGCCCAGTGTACAGCTTGGTCGTAGGCATGGTCTCGGAGTCTGGCGACGCTGCGGATATCACTCAGGACGTCTTCCTGAAGGCCTTTCGCGGAATTCGCGGTTTCCGGCGCGGCAGTTCCTTGAAGACCTGGCTTTACAGAATCGCGATACGCGAGGCGCTCAACCATCGCCGCTGGTTATGGCGCCATCATCGCGAGCAAGATTCGATTGACGTAGAAGCAGTGCAAGGTCACAACTCGCTCGAGATTGAAGACGCGAGCAGCACTCCGTTCGACCAGGCTGCGTCCCACGAAGTGCAGCTCGCGGTCCAGCAGGCGTTGCTCAAAGTTCCCGGAGTATTTAGGAGCGCCGTCATCTTGCGCGACCTCGAGGGCATGTCTTACGAGGAAGTGTCCGAAGTGCTCGGTGTATCGGTTGGCACGGTCAAATCGCGCATTTTGCGGGGGCGTCGGATGTTGAGGGAAATCCTCGATCCGGTGCTCCGAAACCCGCGCGCGGCGCATGGCGAGACGCCGGCACGGACAAGGGAATCCGTATTGCACTCGCCGCTGTTCTCCGCGGCGGAGCACGAAGAATCTAGCCGGCCTGACACAACCGGCTGGGCGCCTCCCGGCAAAACGGGAGACGCTGAGGGAGGTGTCTAGTGGACTGCAAGAACGTAAGACGAATGTTGCCGGGTTATCTGGACGGAGCGTTGCCGTCCGGTTTGTGGCCAGACCGGCACGTGGCGATCGGCCATCATTTGGAGTGCTGTCCAGAGTGCCGCGAAGAGCTGCAAGCCTATCTGAACTTGTCTTCGATCATGTCCCGTGTTGAGCGAGCCGTCCCGCCGGCCGATCTGGCATTGACGATTCGAGTTGCGGCTGCGCAACGCCTTTCTGACAGTGACTGGATTCATTACGCGCGGCGGGCTCGTACCCGCGCTGAGCTGATCCTAAAGAATATTCTCGAACCTCTCGCCATTCCGGCAACCGGAGGCTTTACGGTTGCCTTCGTTGTATTTGTCATGGTCTGCCAACTGCTCGGCCTTGGCATGTCGCTGCGCGCAGTGACGAATGATTCGCCCACCAACCTACTCCAGCCGGCGCGATTGGAGGCCCTGGCGCCATTCCCAATCACCGGACTCGAAGAGTCTGGGCATGCGGGACCGCATGCCCTGCTAGTGGAAGCCACCGTAAACGCACAGGGCGAAGCTGTGAACTACCGGATTCTCTCCGGTCCAGACACAGATAAGGTGCGGCGCCAGTTGGACATGGTGCTGCTCTTTTCGCGCTTCCGCCCACAGATGAGCTTTGGGCGCTTTACAGCAGGCGGACGCGTAGTCCTGAGCTTCAGCGACATTTCCATTCGTGGATAATCTCCCTGCGTCAGAATTCGCTTTGAATTCGCCTGATCTGAGGGATTGCCGCGCCTGAGCCGACGTATTGCTGCATTGGACGCTTCTTAGTACCTAAGTACCATAGCCCCCATTTCCAGCCGGATTGAAAATAGCGTCTTCCGAAGGTGCGTTTTGAACAGGGGCGCGCACTGTCGGGTCTGTACACCTGCCATGACGCTGACGACCAAAGATTCCATCGATCCGGCCAGCACGAGCAAACCCGCAGCTCCGGCGCCGAATCCTGAGAATCAGTCCGCCCAGACCCCTCGCTCCAATCCTGTCTGCTTGGAACTGGGTGTAACGATCAGAAGCTTGCCGACGGAATCAGGCGGTGCGTTCCAACCGATCCGCGAGGAAGGCAGAACTGTCATAGTGTTTGATAACGGCGCTGTCCTGCGCTGCACGGGCAATCTGCCTGTGGGACAAACGGTCATCCTTTCGAATCCCAGCGGACGCGACGTGATCTGCCGGATCGTGGGTGCGCGCAACATGCCCACTATCAAAGGATACGTCGAAGTCGAGTTCATCGAACCGATTGAGGACTTCTGGCACATTCACCAGCCAATCGAGCCGGCCGTCGTTGCCTCGCAATCGTCGGTTAATTCAGCGCCCCCGGCGCCAGCATCCGTGGCGCCTGCACCACGTACCGTGGCCAGCCTCGAGACTCCCGCGCGAACGGCTCTAGAGAAGCCCGCGATCGCGCCCGTTGGCAGCGGCCCGTCGTTTGAGGATATCGCGGGACTTGTGAGTCCGCCGAATCGTACGGCACCGCGAGAACTGAGAGTCGAGCCCGCGAAGCCCGCCCGTGAATTGCGGACCAAAAATGAGCCAGTTCGCACACCCGCAGAAACTAACAGTTCCGCTCTGCCGTCTGCGGCGAAAATGCCCGGTTCGGAGCCGCGGTACGGGAAGCCGGAAGTTCTGGCGGCGGAAGAAAACGAATCGGAGCTGTCCCTAGATTTCATGAGCCAGGGCTCGCTTGCGTCCCCTGAAGCTTCCTCTTCGTTTTCTAGTCGTTTGAGTGCAGGAATGCCGTTGCGCATTGGAGGCGCTGCATTGTTGCTCGCCGCGATTGGTGGCGGAATGTACTTCATGCAACGAGGCTCAGCTCCAGTCCCTGCGGCGCAAATGGCCGCTCCGGCGCAGCCACCCGTCAAAGGAGCCGAACCTGCTTTGGTGGCTCAGGCGCCAGGGAAGCAGGACACGCCGCAGGCAGTGCAGACCCAGCCAGCAGTCGTCGCGCACGCACAGCCCGCGGCATCGATTGCACCAACTCCTGCGACGGTATCAAGTCGCGTCGCCAAGGATTTGCCGAGCGAAGAGCGGCCGGACAAGAGCACGCAGGACAAAAGCGCAAACGCAGGCAAGACATCAGAAGTTGCGTCTGCTCGCAGCCAGGCAATTCCAAATCTAAAAATGAAGTCTCCAAGCGCCCCGAAGCGAAATCTCGCGGGTCAGAGCGACGTCGCCGCCCCTGCGGCCGAAATTGCACCGCCTGAAGGTGCAACGGGAATGTCCTCGCCCGGGCTTCTTTCAGCCGTCGCGCGCTCCGGCAACCAGCCCGCGCCGCCTCCCGTAGCTCCTGCGGAGCTAGCAGCTAGGAATCGCGACGCGAAACTGATTTCTTCCGCTCCCGCCGTTTATCCTCAAGCTGCGAAAGTGGCAAATATCCAGGGGAGCGTATCGATTCTAGCAAGCATCGATTCGAACGGAAACGTGGTCGATGCGAAAGCAGAGAGCGGCCCCATGCTACTTCGTCAGGCTGCTCTCGAATCTGTGCGCAGATGGAAATACTCTCCCGCCTTGGTTGACGGAAAGCCGACCGCCACGAAGGCCGTCGTCAGCGTCGAATTCAAGCTGCGTTAGCCTGCTGGGATTTCCTGTCTCTCAATCGCCGTTCACCATTACAATACTCCGTGGCTTTAAGTATGGCCTGCACCCGATTTGGGCGGGGAGCAAATAGAGCCGGTGCCCCTCGCGGCAGGACAACCTGGCCATCGAAGCGACCCTCCAACTTTGTAAGGGGGCCGCAGGTGCACCCGCACCCGTGTTGAGGTTTCTTGACCGGAGTTGGTAGAGCCTTGTAAATTTGATGGCAGACGGATAATAGTTTGCGTTTCCATTTCAACAAATTCCGGCGCGCGTGCGCTTGTGGCGCTCTAGCCACGGTCGTTGCGCTTGTGTGCCAGCCGGCACAGGGGCGCCCTGGGCAGGCTAAAGCCGCTACTCCCGGCGCAACCGATGACTCTCGTCGCGTCATCGCTGTCCAATCGGATCCCCAGCTCTTCGCCGTTTTGTGCGCGCTCGATGCGGCAGGGTTCGAGCCCGTCGCAACCGCGACCGATAGCCCGGGGCGCATTCAACTGCGAAAGCGCATGCTTGCCTTACAGGGGCCGGCTGTGGACGCGCTTCGCAAATACTACTCTGAGCATGCCGTAGCGGATTCGGGCGCGACGTTTTCGCGTTTTGTATCGTTCGCCCTCGTGGCGGGTCCGCCTCCGAATTTTCGGTTCGAGCTGCGCCGCGACGACCTGCCGCCGGAAGCGCTCCTGCTCGATGGCTTCAATCCGATCCTGGCAAATTTTTATAGTGAGGCGAAGCTGGACGAGCTCTGGAAGGCCTATCAGCCCGATTACGAGCGCGGCGTTGATAGCGTTCGCGTCCCCGTTTCCGAGCTCATTTTCAAGGTCTCGAACTATCTTCGCGAAATCATTCGCCCCAGCAGTTCGCGTTCGTTTTCGATTTACGTCGAGCCGCTCGCTGGAGGAAAAACAATCTTCCGGAATTTTGGAGATCACTATGCGCTTGTTGTCCGGCCAAGCGCGGATTTGCCGATTGAGGACGTTCGGCACGCGTTTCTTCATTTTCTCCTTGATCCGATCGCAATTCGGTACCGAACCGAAGCATCGAAACTCTCCCCACTGCTGGAAACCGCGGCGCGCGCGCCGCTGCTCCCGGTCGATATGCGCGACGACTACCCCGCTTTCTTTGACGAGTGCCTGGTACGGGCGGTCGAGCTTCGATTGCGCCGTCTGACTCCGGCGGAATTGGCCGCGGCGATCGACCAGGCAGAAAGCAGCGGATTCGTGCTCGTCCGTCCAATCTATGCTGGTCTCACGGGGTTCGAAAAATCGGAACCGGCAATGGGTTACTATCTGCCGGAACTGGTCAAGGGAATCGACGTCGCCGCGGAGCAGCGCCGCTTGCGCGGAGTGAAGTTTGCCGACGCAGCTCCGGCAACGGAAGGGCCCGCGGAAAATGTTCGCGTCGCAGCGCCGAAGCCGCCCACGCCGCCTGACCCCGTCGAGGAACAGTTAGCGGAGGGCCAGCGACAAATCTCAGCGCGAAATGGCGCCGCGGCAGCGTCGGCGTTTCAGCAGGTACTTGTGTCGCATCCAAGCGACGTTCGGGCGACCTACGGCCTCGCGGTGGCCTCTGCGCTCATGGGAAAGCCAGAGCAGGCTCGTGATCTATTTTCAAAGGTGATTGCTGCCGCGGGGAACTCCGGCGCCGAAATGGGCGCTCAGCCGGATCCCTCTAATCTTTCGTGGTCGCATATCTATCTAGGAAGAATGTACGATGTAGAGGGAAAGCGGGACTTGGCCGTCGCGGAATACCGCGCCGCTCTGGCCGTCGCGGGGGCGCCAGATTCGGCGCGCGCCGCCGCGCAACGAGGGGTCGAGGCGGGCTATCAAACTCCGTCGCGTGAGAATAAACCCGACGGTAAGTCGTAGGCTGTTCTGTGCAGTCTGTCGAAGTGCAAGTGCGCTGCAGGGCAGCGGCAATGCGTGATCGGCTCGGAGCGCGCACTTGCGCCCGAGAATCATACTCGTGGAGGAGAGGGAAATGACGTTAAAGTTCTTCAGGTGGCCGGCGGCACTGCTGGGGTTTGCGTTGACGTTTTCGCTGGGAGCGGGTGTTGGCCGCGCGCAGTACGGCGGCGGGGGCGGGCGTGCCGCTACTCCGGATCAGAATCAAAATCAAGAGAAGAGCAAAGAGCCGGAGAAAAAAGAGAAGATCAACAAGGCGGAAGAAGCCGCGTACAAAAATGTTCTGGCGGCACAGGGTGGCGATCCGGCCATGCAAATCCAGGTCGGAGAGGAATTCATCTCCAAGTTTCCCATGAGCCGTTACGCGGCCGGAGTGTACGGGATGTTGACCGGCTCCTACTACGCGACCGGCAATACCGACAAGATGTTTGAGACAGGCGACAAGGCGCTCGCAGCCGATCCCGACAACGTTGATGTGCTTGCGCTGTTGGCGATGGCGATCCCGCGGCGCGTGAAAGCGACGACGCCGGACGGCGCAGAGCGTCTGACGAAGGCGGAAGGCTATGCGCACCACGCGATCGAATTGATTCCTACCATGACGAAACCTGCGACGCTCGACGATGCCACATTCGAAAAAACCAAGAATGACAAGCTGTCGCTGGCCCACAGTGGCCTGGGGTTGATCGATCTAAACCACCAAAAATACGACGACGCCAAGAATGAGTTCACGCAGGCCGTCCAGCTTTCTTCGAGCCCCGATCCGGTCGATTACTTCTTGCTCGGGAACGCGGATGTCCAGGCCAGCTATTATCATGATGCCATCGCTTCGTACGAGAAATGCGCTGCTTCCGGGCCGCTTGTTGCACAGTGCAAGGCGCGCGCCGAAGCCGCCAAGAAAGATCTCGCGTCGGGAACCAAGCTGAGCAGGGACTGAGCTGGAAAATATGGCCGTCACGGAGATCACGGAATTGGAGGCCGTTCTCGGACACCGGTTCCGGGAACCAGGGCTTCTTCTCCAGGCTCTGATGCATAGCTCTCGCATTCCCGAACGAGCAGCAGACGAACCCTCCGACAGTAACGAGAAGCTCGAATTCCTCGGGGATGCCGTCCTCGAGCTGGTCGTCAGCGAGGAGCTCGTTCGCGCATTTCCAGATTGGACCGAGGGGCGACTCTCGAAGAGCCGTGCCCGCCTGGTGAACGCCGCCGCTCTCTGCCTTGCGGCGGAACGTTTGGATCTTGGACGCCATTTGCGCCTGGGTCGCGGAGAAGAAAAAACTGGCGGGCGAGCCAAACCCGCGCTGCTGGCGGACGCCTACGAAGCCGTGATCGCGGCCATTTATCTCGATGCAGGGCTGGACGCAGCGCGCAAATTTGTGCAACGGTCCCTCGTGGAGAGCGCGATCGCGGTCGAGGCCGAACGCCTGTGCCAGACCGACCATAAGTCCGCGCTACAAGAACTACTGCAATCGCGCGGCATGTCGCCTGGGAACTACTACGTGATCGCAGAGAGCGGCCCGGAGCACGAGAAAACGTTCCGCGTCGAGGTTCGCATCGGCGGAAAAACTTACGCGATGGGCACGGGAAAAACGAAAAAAGAAGCCGAGCAATCCGCGGCGGTTGCAGCCCTGATACAATTGGGAGTTGAGGAGAGCTGAGGCACGAAGTGGCGTCGGAAACCGCACAGGCCGTTCACGAGCGAGAGGCTGAGGAGCAGCGCGCGGCATCGCGTACCGCCACAACGCGCGAGTATATTGAATCACTGCTCGTTACAGTGATCCTCGCCCTTTTTGGCACCACCTTCATTGTTCAGGCGTTCAAAATCCCGTCTCAATCCATGGAGCCGACGCTTTTGGTCGGAGATCACCTTCTCGTAAACAAATTCATCTTCGGCGGGCGCGGACACTGGTATGACCATATCCTTCCCTACCGCGAAATTCGTCGCGGCGATATCATCGTCTTCAAGTTTCCTTTTCAGGACCACCCGCACTATGTCAAGCGTGTGATTGGAATCCCGGGCGATCACATCAAGATCGTGGACCAGCAGGTCTACGTCAACGGCAAACGAATCAGCGAGCCTTATGTCGTCCGCGATGCCGCAGCGCCTTACGACGCGTTTGGCGACAATTTCCCTCCCAAGAGCGCGCAATACCTGCAATCCAACATGCAGCCGGAATGGTCGGACGAGATTTTTCAATACATCCACGATGGCGAAATCGTCGTGCCTTCGGATAGGTACTTTGCGATGGGCGATAACCGCGACCACAGTTGGGACAGCCGCTACTGGGGATTCGTCGATCACGACGCGATTATGGGGCGGCCCGTCGTGATCTATTGGTCTGTCCAGAGCGATCGCGAGGACGGCGCGGACCGGAATGTAGGCTCGTGGGTCGTTAGCCTGCTCGACACGATCCTGCATTTGCCGTCACGCACTCGCTGGTCCCGGATGCTCCACGAAGTGCACTGAGGCGGCGCTTTTCTTCTCACCTGCGTTTTGCAACAATCTGTGCCGGGTTGCCCTTCTCCTCCCTTGGCGGGATCAGGGTGAACGAGTACAGCCCGCACCCGCTCACGGCGGGCTGCCCTTTGAGCTTGGGATGAATAAGACAGCCCGCGACCGCCCGTGAACGCACCTGTGACTAAGAAAAAGTGGCAGCGTTGGGTACTGATCGCCGCCGTGATTCTTCTCGGCGCAAGCGAAGGATTTTCTCGCGCTCTGCGAACCGGCGTCGCGCGACGCTACCTGGTGGCGCACCTCGCGGCGAGCTTCGGCCGGCCCGTCGAGGTTTCGTGGTTCGATTTCAGCCTGCTGGACGGCGCCCGGGTCCGGGCGCACTACGTCACCGTTGCGGAGGACCCACAGTTCGGGAATGAATATTTCTTGCGCGCCGACGCGTTGGCGGCCGGATTGCGTTGGTCCGCGCTGCTTGCCGGACGCGTTGAGTTTGGCTCTATTTCACTACGGCGCCCAAGCCTCAATTTGGTGCGCAATCGCGACGGCCAATGGAACGTTGAGCGATGGCTGCCGCCCGCGCCTCCCCTCGGTTCCGCCAGTGACGGCATCGGCCAAGTGTCGGCCGCCCACGATGTCCGGGCGGCTCGACTTTACCGGATCAACGTGAGCGGAGGCCGCATCAATTTCAAGCGGCACGACGACAAGAGCCCTTTTGCGCTTATCGACGTCTCGGGCCGCGTTGAGCAAAATGCCGGCGGCCGCTGGCAGCTCGATCTCGAGGCCCGGCCAATGCGCGCAGGGGTTGAGCTCCAGGACAGTGGAATTTTAGGGGTGCGCGGCTCGATTGCCGGCACGACCTCGCGTCTGCAGCCTGCTGAGCTCAATCTGACTTGGCGCGCCGCTTCTCTCGCGGACGCGCTGCGTCTTCTGCGACAAAATGACTACGGAATGCGCGGCCAGCTTGCGGTTGACCTGGATGCGCAGGTTGCTCCGAAATCGCCTCTGCTCACCGGCGCCGACTCAAGCGGAGCGCAATGGTCTATCTCAGGAGTGGCGCGGCTCACAGGAATTCACGGCTGGAGACTCCCGGAACGCGGCACGGAACCCGCTGTAAATTTTTCGGTGGACGCGGATTGGCGGCCCGGCGAGCCGCGCGCGGCAATTCGCAAGCTGGTCGTGCAAATGCCGGAGTCGCACCTGCAGGCCACCGGTGATTTGGACTGGGCGAAGGGTTTTCAGCCTCAACTGCACATCGAGTCCTCCACGATTGGGCTTGTTGATGTTCTCTCGTGGTACCGAGCCTTGCTTCCCGGTGTCGCCGATGACCTGCGGGCGCAGGGCGCGCTTAGTGTCGACTTGACGCTCGGCAAATGGCCGGTGCAACTTCAGCAAGGTGCGATTGCGAGCGCAGGCGCCACGCTAAACTCAAAATCGCTGCCTGCCGCGTTTCGAATTGGTCCTGTCAACGCGAGTGTCTCTCGCCGCGGGCTCGATTTTGCTCCCACGGAGATTTCCTTCGCCGCGTCACCCGCTGCAGCAGGCGAGGAAGGGTCCTCGCCCTCGCGAGATCCGAAAAACTCATTCGTGCTGCGCGGCTCGATTTCTCCTCGAGCGAATGGCGCGCTCGGCTGGCCGCTGGACTGGAATTTCTCGGTCGAGGGCGCGACTTCCCGCGTACAGGACTGGCTCGTTCTTTCGGGGGTGCTCGCGCAGCCCGCGAACACAAGTTGGGGTGTTGAAGGCGGCCTCGCAGTCAAGGTGCGCGGAACGCGCCGGGCGGAATCGGCCACGGCGCCTGCCTGGTTTGGCACAGTGGATGCATTTGGCCTGACGCTTAGCCCGTCATCCATCAATCAGCCTTTGCGCTTGCCGAAGGCTCGCGTCGAATTTGCGGCGGCAGGGAGGACGATCACGCTGTCCGCGGCACAGGCTTTCGGCGCGGCCTGGAATGGCGTGATCACACGTAAAGGCGCGGACGCGCAGTGGACGTTTGACCTCTCCGCGGACCGGTTGGATGCGACGGAGTTAGACCGCTGGCTCGGTCCTCGCGCACGACTGGGATTCTTCGCGCGGCTCACCGGTCTGGGATCGAGTGCGGCTACTCCCGCGCTCGCGGGCGGGGTCGTTGCGCGGCTCGCAGCGCGTGGACGCCTTCGTGTCGGCGAAATCGACTTGCCGCCGGTGGACGTCGAGCAATTCGATGGCGAAGCCGAGATTGCCGGGCGAACCATCCGCGTTCGGAAGGCCCAAGGTAGTTTTTTTCACGGAAAAGTGTACGGCTCCTTTGACGCGCGGCTTTTGCCCGATCCCTCTTACGAATTTCAAGGCAGCTTCGACCGCGTCAATCTCGCCCAACTCGCGCGGGCAGTCCCTTTCCTGAACAATCGGATCGGCGGAATCGCATCCGGTTCGCTGACCCTATCCACCCACGGCATCGGCCGCCAGAATCTAGTCGGCTCGCTCGAAGGGAAGGGAACTCTCAACGCCCGGAATGTCGAACTGCGCGACGTCGACCTTTCCAGTATATTTCCGGCAGGGGATCCGCCCCCTGGGTCGCCTACGTTCTCGTCTGTCCAGGCAACTTACAGCATCAGCGGTCGCAATATTAATCTCTCGGAGTCTGTCTTAGACGATTCACAAGGGAAGGTGCGCGCAGTGGGGCGAATCGACTTCTCTCATGCGCTCAATCTCCAGCTGCATTCCCCAGCGCTTCAGGCCGCGGGTGAGCCTGGCGCTGCGGTTCAATCTACATTTCTCTTGAGCGGGACCATCGAGAATCCCAAGCTGATTCCGCCGACCTCGGTTTCTGTTTCCACAGCGAAGTCGAGCGCCCGCTCGAGATAGCATGCACGTTGCTTCGCTTTGCAACAAGCCGATTGTGCACATCTTATAATTGACCTATGACGAACATCTCCTCACTTCAGAGTGGCCGTGCGGCATTCGCGGCAAGTGCTGCGGTTTGGTCCATCGTATTAGTAATTTGCACCGGAGCTCTCGGTCAGGCGACCACGCCGCACAAATCACCGCCATCGGGGCATCAGCACAAGGGAATCGTCGCGCCGCGCGTTTCGCTTGCTCCGAGATTCACGGTTGGGCAGACCTTCCGATACGAAATGGAGTTTGAAACGACGACGGCAACGTCGCGATCGGGCATCGTGTCGGACCCGCAAGGACCGTCCAGTTCGGTGGTCGATTGGAACGCGACGGTCCGAGTGGAAGTCCTCCCAACCGATCCTGGAACTGCCGGCGAGATTCGCCTGCGGACCACCTACGAGAAATCGACCGCGAGTATCCACAGCGATTCGTTCGATCCAGCGGCCGACGAGACCCGAGCGCAGTACCAAAACCTCGAAGGCAAAGCGATCGAGTTTGTCCTCGATGCCGGTGGGAAAGTGAAATCGGTTTCCGGGCTCGAAGGGCTTGTTGACGACGCTAAAGCAGCCCAATCGGCCCGCCAATGGGTCGACCAGTTCAGCGCGAGCGCTGGGGCGCCGGCCGGAGGCGTTGTGCCGGGGCAAGCCTGGTCCTCAGAGCAGCCCGCGAAATCACTGCCGCTTGCAGGGCTGGTTTGGCGCTCCGACGCGCAATACCTTCGCAACGAGCCTTGCCATCCACCGAATCCCGAGCTACCCGCTGGCACCGGCGCTGCGGAGTCGGCAGCGGGTACGCAGACGAAGGACATCTGCGCCGTCATTTTGACTAAGTTGGAATTGGCTCGTCCAAAGGCGGTTCGTGATCCGACCCCCGAGGAATTTCGCAAGAACGGAGTGCAAACGGCGGGAAAGTGGACCGGCTCGGGGCAGAGCTTGATGTATGTTTCGCTCGCCACGGGCCTCGTCGTGAGCGTGACCCAAACGGGAGCCGAGAAAATGGACGTAACCTTAACACCGAGCCGGAGCGCTTCTATGCGCTATGCCGGAACGATTACGTCGCGCTCCCACGTTGCGCTGGTCATAGATGAGTCGCAGGAAGAATGATTCTTTTTTGCCGCGCGGAGTTTCTCACTTGCGATGGGCGGCGCTGTCGCTGCTCACGAGCGGCCTCGGGCTGAGGCTCATGCACATTTTGGGATCACTTTTCTTCGCCGCTTTTCGGCTGAGGTTTTGCGCTTTCTGGGGATCGAGTGATACTCCCGTACCGGTTGCGTACAAATAACTTAGGGCGAGAACGGCGCTGGGACATCCGTCGTCCGCCGCTTCGCCTATCCAATGAGCGGCCTCTTCGTCGCTCTTCTGTACGCCGGCTCCTTGAAGGTAGAGGACGCCGAGGTTGAATTTCGCCCGAGTGAGCCCGGAAACTGCAGCTCGCAGATACCACTTCGCCGCCTCAGCCGGATCCTTGGGGCCGTTGCCGCCGGTTTCGTACAAGTATCCAAGGTCGGTTTGCGCGACCGGGTCGCCCCGGTCCGCGGCCAAATGATACCAACGCATCGCTTTGTCGAGACTTTTGGCAACGCCCTGCCCGAATTCAAAGGCGAGCCCCATGCGAAGCTGCGCTTTGGTATCCCCCGCGAGGGCCTTCTTGTTCAACGCCGCCAACTGCCCGTCCAGCCTTTCAGGAGCCGATTCTGAATTGGGGGTTTGTGCCGCTGCGGAAACTGAGAGGAACACTGCCAACCCTAAGACGCGTAACCCTAAGCCAACATTGAACATGCCCATGCCCTACTACCTTCGTCGTCGCACCGGATGCGCGACTGAAAACGCTGCTGAAGGTAGAGTCACACAATTGTAACCAAACAGCAATACGATGTTCACATTGTAGTAATAATTGATACCGCCAAAACTCACAGTACGGGCCTGTATGAGCGTATGACTGACCGCTCTTGACCAAGGCACCGGGGCTGAGGCTGCTTCGCGTTGGGTTATAATGGTCGATTCCGCGCGAACGCGCGGGTGCATCGCAACTGCCTGGGACATGAACTTTAAACTGATGAGCGACTACGAGCCGCGCGGCGATCAGCCGGAGGCCATCGATCAGCTTTCGCGCGGCCTCGAGGCGGGCGAAAAGCATCAGGTGCTGCTTGGTGTGACCGGCTCAGGAAAAACCTTCACCATGGCCAAGGTGATCGAGCGGGCGAACCGGCCCGCGCTCGTCCTGGCGCACAACAAGACGCTCGCCGCGCAGCTTTACAGCGAATTCAAGAGTTTCTTTCCTCAAAACGCGGTCGAATACTTCGTCAGCTACTACGATTTTTACCAGCCGGAAGCTTACATTCCTGCGTCGGACACCTATATTGAGAAGGAGTCCACGATCAACGACGAGCTCGACAAGCTGCGAATGAGTGCGACGCGCTCGCTGTTCGAGCGGCGCGACGTTGTGGTTGTTGCCTCCGTGTCATGCATCTACGGCATCGGCTCTCCTGAAGCGTATTACGGCATGCTTCTCATGACGGAGAAGGGGCAGAGCACGGCGCGCGAGGCTTTGCTGCGTAAGCTCGTCGATATGCAGTATGAGCGGGCTGAGGACTTGCGGCGCGGCACGTTCCGCGTGCGCGGCGACCGCCTTGAAATCTATCCTCCCTACGAAGACAACGCCTATGCCGTGGAGTTGTGGGGCGACCAGGTGGACGCCATCCGTCAGATCGATCCGCTGACTGGGGAAGTGCGTTCAGGCCAGGCCGATTTGGCGAGGCTCACCATATACCCGAAATCGCACTACGTCATGCCCGCCGCCCAAAAGGAGCGCGCGATCCGCACGATTCTCGAAGAGCTCGACTGGTGGAAGCCCGAGCTCGAGCGACAGGGCAAGTACGCCGAGGCGCAGCGCGTCTGGCAGCGCACGATGTTCGATATCGAGATGATTCGCACGATCGGCTACTGCCACGGCATCGAAAATTACTCGCGGCATCTCTCGGGCCGGCTGCCTGGCGAGGCTCCGCCAACGCTCCTCGATTATTTTCCGCAGGACTACTTGCTGTTCATCGACGAATCGCACCAGACCGTCCCGCAGCTCCACGCGATGTATCACGGCGACCGCTCGCGCAAGCAAACGCTCGTGAATTATGGTTTCCGCATGCCGTCGGCCCTAGATAACCGGCCCTTAAATTTCGAGGAATTCGAGCATCGCGCCGGGCAGGGAATTTACGTTTCGGCGACGCCCGGGCCGTACGAACTGACGCGCTCGACGGGCGTGGTGGTCGAGCAGGTCATTCGCCCGACGGGCCTAGTTGACCCAGAGATTGAAGTGCGCCCCGTGAAGGGACAAGTCGACGACCTGCTCGAGGAGATTCGCGTGCGCGCTCAGCGAAACGAGCGCGTGCTCGTCACCACGCTCACCAAGCGCATGGCGGAAGACCTAGCGGAATATTTTACCGAGACTGGCGTGCGCTGCCGCTACTTGCATTCAGAAGTCGATACGCTCGAACGCGTGCGTATCCTGCGCGACCTGCGCCGCGGAGAATTCGATGTCCTGATCGGCATAAACCTGCTGCGCGAGGGGCTCGACCTGCCGGAAGTTTCTCTCGTCGCGATCCTCGACGCGGACAAGGAAGGGTACTTGCGCAGCGCGACCGCGCTCATCCAAACGATTGGCCGGTGTGCGCGACACCTCGAGGGACGGGCTATTCTCTACGCCGACCGCATGACCGGCTCGATGGCGCAGGCCATCGAAGAGACGAATCGCCGCCGCGCTAAGCAAGTCGCCTACAACGACGCGAACCACATCACGCCGCAATCCATTATCAAATTGGTGGATATGAAGCTGGCCGCGATTGTGGAGGCCGACTATGTCACCGTGCCCGCCGAGGATTTCGTCGATGCGGACATTACGACTGAACAAAAGCTGGGCGAAGTCCTGACCCAATTAGAGGCGCAAATGCGCGAAGCCGCCAAGAAATTCGAGTTCGAGCGCGCCGCAGCGCTGCGCGACCGCATTCGCACACTCAAGCAGCGCGACCTGGCAGGCTTTTTCACCGCTGCAGCCGAGCCTGCGCCTGCAGACTGATCGTTTCGCCAGTGTTGGCGCCACTCACATCAATCCGGACGAGCGCAGCAGACTCCCGATTGAAAGATTGCTCAATCGGTCCGATCGCTTCCAGCAGGTGACAGGGGGCGCTCTAAGTGTTGCCAGAAAATAAAAGACTTACGAGTTTGTTTTCTAGAGAGTAAGCCGACGATAGTCCAAGCAATCAGCGGGACCCCATTTCTGGTGGCGGACGTCGTCATCGGTTCAAGGTGTTAAGGGCGCTGGAATGAACACACAATTCAGAGAAGTGGTTTTAGCTCGGATTCAATGGTATCCGTGTATTCGAAGCCGATGACCTTATTGCGAAGTATTCCTTGGCGGTCGTAGAGCATCGTGGTCGGTAAGCCCTCAATCCCACCGAATCTCTGCTTCAAGTCACTAGTGGCAACTGTCAGCGGATAACGTACGCCGATTTTCTTCGCAAATAGGACTGGGTCTTCCACATCCATCATGATGTCAAATTTCAATCCGACAACCGCGAATCCGCGAGCGCCATACCGGTCTAAGAGTCTCTGATAACCCGGCATCTCTTGTTTGCACGGTTGACACCATGTGGCCCAAAAATCAATGAGCACTACCTTGCCTCGAAGGTCAGCCGACGAAATCTCGCGCCCCTGCAAATCCTTTACAGAGAAATTCGGCAATCGTGACCCTATTTCACCGGCCGCGATTCCAGCTTCTTTCGGCAAGGGAGGACTCGCCGAATGCTGATCGCATCCGGCAAGTCCGGCCGCAGCGAGGCTCAGAACCAATAGACCTTTTCTCTTCATCTATTCCTTCTTCTGCACTTCCAGAATCAGCAGCTTCAGGGGAGCCGAAAGATCTGCTTTCTGTTTCCCTGCTGGTTTTTCGTACAACTCACCGCGAACCGTGAGCATTTTGGGAGTATCCGCAACGGCCTCAAGCCCTTTCGACAACTCATTTGGTGTAAGCGTGAAAGACCGATTGGGTGCGACCTGTAAGGCAAGGCTACCTGAAGAGTCCTTCACGATTTTTCCTCGTGCGGTCATATTCATCTCCGTGGCAGTCACACCACTGTCATAGGTCGCCTTAAGGAGTTGCGCGGGATCAATCTGCCCGTCCTCTTTGGGCGTGACCTCAACCTTCCCATCTAACAAGCTGACTTCAACTGTTTGAACGCCAGACTGGCGTCCGAGGTGTTGTTTCACCCCGTATGCTCAAAAGTTTCAAGTCATGCCTTCCACGCGCATTTCGATATGCTTGATTTGCGCCTGGGCCACGGGGCTGACTATCGAAACGAGCAGAGCAAGCAGGGCCAGTTTTTTCGTGTTCATCGTTCCTCCTTTCCCTAATTGTGCATCCGAAATTGCTGTGTTATTCCAAAACTGATGTGACGGCGAACGGGCATGAACATTGCGCCGGTGGAATGAGCCACGTCCCAATCCATCCCGAGCGAGATATGCATTCCGGGGCGCACTCCGACGTAGGTGGTGATTCCAGCAAGCAGCGCATCACCACCGCTTCCGCTCTGCGTCACGCCTCCGACGCGATCGTCCTGAGAATGCAGCCAAGTCAACACGGGACCGAGGAACCATTCACGGGCAACGTTCTTGGATTCATAGGGCCTGTACGACAGCCAGAAACGTGATTCGATGTTGCTGCCGAGTCGTGTTGCCCGCGTTCCCTGTGACCGGATAAGGGAATGAAAATCCTCATCAGCTACAAGCCGCTTCAAATTGAAAAGCCCGGTGTATGTCCAATTTGCGGCGAGGAACAGATCGGTAGACCCCGAGCCGGGTTGCAGACCCGCAGGCAATCGATTTCCGTTTGTGTCCGTTAAGTCCGTTCTCCCCGTCGGAATCTTGGGGCCGAGCGTAACGGATGCCTGAGTGGTACCCCGTTCCGAATCTCTCCGATAAAAGCGGTACTTCACGAGTACCATTCCATCGCCAAGGCCCGTTCCTCCAACGGTTGGCGCGCTCCGGGTGCCAAAGTGATTCGTCACTACCGGAACGAGAACGGTCAAATCAAAATTGCGATAGAAACCCCAGGTGAAATTGAAATCCGCCTCGTAAGAAAAAGTAGGGAAGGCTGTTTCAGGAATACCGCCCGAAATTCCAGGAATGAGGCTTCGTGTGACGAAAACAGAATTGTAGGAGATAAGTCCGCCACCGGGAAACAAGGGCGGGGCGGTTTCGGGGGCGGGGCCTTGTGCCTTAAGTGCGGTAGCACAGAGAAGCGAGAGAAGCGACAAGGACACACGCGCAAATCGCCCATTAGAATGTGGTTTTTGTGTTCTCACAAGTTCTTCCTCCACTAGAAACAGATATTCCGAAGCACATGAATGCTTCAAGTCGGGAGCCGAGTGGAGGACTGACTAGATGCGAAGAGGTAGCGGGGCAGGACTGTAAGGGATTAGCGGAGCGTGACAAAGTGCCGCAATCACGCGGCCAGATGAGTCTAGGGCGTGAGACATCCTAGTCGCTGGCAGCAGTGCGAATACAAGGACAGAGTAAGAAACGACATGGACGCCGGAAGGCTGTACAAATGGGGCGCGGATTGCTGGCATGGTTTTGCAGCAATCCTGACCGTGATGACCGTGCGACGAGCAAGGCATTGAATTGCAGCAGTGCATCGCCTGTTCTGGCGTCATCGCCGCACTGCAGTCGAATGCATAGGCCGCGAAAACCACTGCCAGTACCGCTAGAAAAATTGGCTTAGCCAAAGTCATCACTGACTAATTTAGTCGCCCAAGATGTCCGCGTCAAGCAAGCGTGTTCCTTGACGATTCGTCTTCGGCAAATTCCGGGTGTATGGTCGGCAATCCGGAAGCTACCCCTTCTGGCGTTCCTTTTCGAGTGTGCAGTCACGCGTCACGAAGGGAAGTTCGCGAGGTCAGTCAAAAGCGGTGAACGGTTACGGCGCGGAGCCTGCGCTTCGGCCAACGAGCTTCTGGAATTCAGGGTCGTCGTGAAGGCAATCGAGGTCGGAATCGTTGGCCGCCCAATTCTGGTTGCCCCATCCGGCCGCAAAGGCCTTCTTGAGCGCGTCGAGTGCCTCCGCCTTTTTCCCCAGGATCCCGTACGTGCAGGCAGCGTTGTAAAGAGTGCTCGGGTCGCCAGGTCGTAGAGCAACGGCGGTCTGAAGGTGCCTGACGCTCTCGTCCGCATCTTCCCCTGCGGCGAGTTGGTTCGCCAGCAGGATGCGAGCTCGAACGTCCTCCGGCACCAGTTCCAGTTGTTGCCGAAGGACCTTACACACACGTTGCCGGACTCCCTCCGCTTCTTTTTTTCGTCCTAGCCGCTCCAGCGCCAGACCGTAAGGAATATAAGTGTTGTAGTCGTCCCCGTTGGATTCGATGGCTCTTTCCGTGTGGGCCGCCGCGTCTTCGAAACGGCCAGAGGCGAAATAGGCCCGGCCGAGGACGTTCCAGGCTCCATCACAATCGGGCTTGCGCTCGATGGCGCGCCACGCCAGCAGCGCAGCTTCCTCGTATTTCTTCTGCGCGTAACAAATGCGGGCGCGCGCGACCAGCACCTCTGGCAGATCCGGCGCGAGAGCCGTGGCGCGGTCGCAGGCCGCCAATCCCCGTTCGATCCACTTCGGGTTCTGCTCCCGAATCTCATAGATGACTCCGCACAGGTGAGCAATACCGCTGTGGGCGAGGGCGAAATTTGGATCGAGCTGGATCGCCTGTTCGAACATTTGCAAGCCGTAATCCAGATTCTCGCGGCGCGTGTAGCCCCTCCCGCGCAGGTAGAAATCATACGCCTGCGGGTTCTCGGTGGGCTTGCGTGCGATGGTTTTTTCTTCCAGGGGTGTGAGTGTGATGCGCAGCGCCTGGGCGATGCTCCGGGCGATTTCTTCCTGGATGGCGAAGACATCTTCCAGTTGCCGGTCGTAACGCTCAGCCCAGACCGAATGTCTTGTCGAGGCTTCCACCAATTGGGCGGTGATCCGCACGCGGTTCCCGGCGCGGCGGATGGAGCCTTCAAGGACGTAGGCGGCGCCCAGCTGCTGGCCCACCTGCTGCGCTGTGACCGATTTGTCGCGGAATGCCAGCATCTCCGAGCGAGGAAAGATCTCCAGTTGTGCGATCTTCGAAAGCTCGGTGACGATATCTTCCGTGATCCCGTCGCGGAAGTATTCGTCTTCTTTCGCGCCGCTCTGGTTTTCAAAGTAGAGCACGGCGACTGACTTTTGCTTGGCTGGAGTCTCGTGCGCCCCGGAACCTGTCACGCCCTTCTCAGGAGCGGGCCGGCGGCTCGACTCGAGGTCGCGGCTAAGGCGCTTCAAGTCGGCACGAAGCTCGGCGGCAGTCTGGCACCGCAGGTCCGGATCTTTCTCCAGAGTCTTGCTGAGAATTTGTTCGAAGGCCAGCGGCAGACGAGCGTTCAACTCCTTCGCAAGCACGGGCGCCGAGTGCAGGATTCCATCGAAAATGACTGCCGCCGTTGCCCCGGTGAACGGAAGCGACCCTGTAGCCATCTCGTAGAGCACGACACCGAGCGAAAACAAATCCGACCGCGCGTCCAACTCTTCGCCGCGTGCCTGTTCCGGCGACATGTATGCAACGGTGCCCATGGAGCTGCCCGGACTCGTCAGTTGCTCTTCGGGCGTCAAATGCGTCAGCGTTCGCATGGATGCGCCGGCGGCTGACTCAGCGGTCTGTCGTATCGTCCGCGTCAGCTTCGCAAGACCAAAATCCAGAATTTTTGCCTGTCCCCGCGCCACCAAAAAGATATTCGCAGGCTTGATGTCGCGGTGTACGACTCCCTTCGAATGCGCCGCATCGAGGCCGTTCGCGGTCTGGATGCCGATCTCCAGGAGCTCCGGGATTTCGATCGGCTTCCCACCGATGCGATGCTTGAGTGTGTGGCCTTCGAGGAGCTCCATGGCGATAAACGGACGGCCTTCGAATTCGCCGATGTCATAGATTGTGCAGATGTTCGAATGATTGAGGAGGGAAGCGGCTCGAGCCTCACGGCGGAATCGCTCGATCGCTTGAGGGTCCTGGGAAATATCGTCGGGAAGGAACTTTAGGGCAACACTTCGGCCGAGGCGCGTGTCTCTGGCCTTATAGACCACGCCCATGCCCCCGCCCCCCAGCTTTTCCAGGACACTATAGTGGGAGACGGTGGCGCCAACAATAGACGAGATATCTGGCACAGGGCGTGCATTTTACGCCAGTGCCACAATGCGAGCAATGGCGCTGAGCAACGGGCCGAAGGCACTCAGACCAACCCTTTCCTGAGTTCGTTCAGCGGGTAGAACGTATCGCGCCAGACGACGCCGCCGCGCCACAGAGTTGCAATTGCGGACCGCGCCATCATCCAGCAAAAAATCAGGGAGCCGAGGGGATGTGTGAGCGCGTACAACGGGGAAGCGTCCGTCGACCAGATCATCAGCGCATGAATCAGAACGGCGGCACTTACTGCAATTCCAGCCAACAAACGAGCCCAACCCGATGCAAGTGCGAAGCCGAAAAATGGCAGGACGCTCATGATTAGCGACAGCGACATACCCACAATGGCTAGGAGCGGGTTATAGCGGACTGCGGCAAACATATTCTTCGTGACGCCGCGAACGATGTTGTGGACGCCGGTGTGCCAACGCACTCGAACCATGTCCTGGGCGACGGCCACGCCCGAGCGAAAGCCTTCCACCTTCATCAGCTTGCCGAGTTTCATATCTTCGATCACATCCATGCGGAGCCGTGTATGCCCGCCGCTCTTTTCGTAGACCTCGCGACGCACCAACTGAAATGCTCCCACTCCGACATAGCGAGTGGAGCGCGGATTCGATGCGAGCCACGGCTCGTTCCCAAAAACAAAGCCCAGTCCGAAATATGAAATTGCGACTTTCTCCCAGAACCCGCGCATTTCGATGGCAGCGAGAAGGGTCAAATGGTCCCACCGGCGTTCAACGGCGAGCGCGATGGCGCGGCTCAGTACGCTCGGTGCAAAATGGACATCCGCGTCTGTAAACACGAGCCACTCGCCATGCGATTTCTCGAAGCCGGCCACCAGCGCGTGCGGCTTACCGAGCCAGCCGGGCGGCAGTGTGTCAATATTCGTGACAATCAGGTTTCGACGAGACCGTGCGATTTCGCGTAAGATGGCGGGCGTTGTATCCTTAGAGCGGTCGTTGACGGCAATGACCTCGAACCGGGGATAGTCCTGGTCCAACATCGTTTCAATTGCCGCGGGAAGCTTTTCCGCTTCGTCGCGAGCAGCAAAAATAATCGAGATGAAAGGCGCATCTTTTATGGTGATTGCGGTAGCATCAGAGAGCCACGGCAGGCGCGCCATACCGAGGCCGGCCCGGGCTCCCTGAACCATCCACAGCGATGCGATCAGACCAAAGATTACAATCCAGAGAATATGCAATGATAGAAATTCCCCGATAATGATGTTATGGCCAAGCACACCATCGTAGCACACCGGAATTCTGAGGCCGTTTCGATTGTCGGCGCGGGACGCGTGGGTCGAGCACTGGGGCGGCGGTTGTATGAGCTGGGCTGGCGGATCGATGCCGTTACCGCGCGGTCTACATCAAATGCGCGGGCAGCTGTCCGCGTCATCGGCGCGGGCAACCCTTCGGACCGCCTTACTCACCAAGTGCTGAACTCGCGGGTGGTTCTCGTGACCGTGCCGGATGCCGCGATCGAATGTGCGGCAAATCAACTGGCACCGCTCGGTGGGGAAGAGTGGCGCGGAAAAGTCGTGTTGCACACAAGCGGCGCGATGGAGCCGTACGCGCTCAAGCCGCTTGCAGACCTCGGCGCGGCGACGGGATCGATGCACCCAATGCAAACGTTCTCTCACCAGAATACTCCCGACCTTGCCAGATGCATCTTTGGGATCGACGGTAGCTCCTCCGCTTTACGTGCTGCGCGCAAAATGATTCATCAGATGGGCGGCGTGGCCGTCCGCTTGTCGGGAACAAATAAGGCGGCATATCATGCGGCTGGCTCCTTTGCCTGCGTATATGTTCTAACGATCGTCGAGGCAGCCACGCGCATGCTCATGGCGCAAGGCTTCACACGCCGGCAGGCGATGCGCGCCCTCCTGCCGTTGACGCGGCAGACGCTGGACAATTTCGAAAGGGTTGGGCCATACGCAGCTTGGACCGGTCCGCTTGCGCGCGGAGATTTCTCCACGCTGCGGAAGCACGTGGACGCGCTGTCCGAATTGGATCCCGAGTATCTCCAGGCTTATGAGGTACTTTCGAGGCTTGCGGTCAAGGTGCTGGACCCAAAGCCGGGCCCGCTGGCAGAGCAACTCGAACGTGTCTTCGCCGCAGCCGGGACACTGCAACACAAGTAGACGCAGCAGAGCACGATTTGATTTGGCCAGATTTGGTTCTCTTGATTCTTACACGTGGGGGACTCATTGACTCAATTGAACATTCCGATTGAAACCATGCCGCTGCCGAACGGATTGCGCGTTGTCATTTCAGCTGACCGGACAGCGCCGGTGGCGACAGTGGGCGTTTACTACAATATTGGCTTTCGAATCGAGCCGCGCGGCCGCAGCGGCTTCGCCCATTTGTTCGAACACATGATGTTTCAAGGCTCGGCGAACGCTGGGAAAATGGTCCACATCAAGTTGATCAATTCTTCCGGCGGCGTGCTGAACGGCTCGACGCACTACGACGTTACGAATTATTACGAGTCGGTGCCCTCGAATGCGCTCGAACGCGTCCTTTGGCTCGAGGCGGACCGCATGCGCGCTCTCAAAGTGGATGACGAGAATTTGCGCAATCAGCGCGACGTGGTGAAAGAAGAGGTGCGCGTCAACGTTCTCAATCAGCCTTATGGTGGTTTCCCATGGCTCGATCTTCCGCCCATCGCTTACCGGAACTGGGCAAATGCGCACAATTTCTACGGCGATTTCGACGATCTCGACGCCGCAACGCTCGACGACGTGCAGAAATTTTTTCAGACGTACTATGCTCCCTCGAATGCAGTCCTGCTCATCCTTGGCGACATCGACCCGGACGAAGGCTTTCGCCTCGCCGAACGTCACTTTGCTTCCATTCCGTCTGGGCCTCAACCGAAGCCAGCCAGCATCGAAGAGCCTCCTCAGCTTGAAGAGCGGCGCGGCGAGGTCGAAGAAAAATTTGGTACGCTTCCCGGCATCGCCATCGGCTACCAGGCGCCGCGCCGTCTCACGCCCGAATGGCACGCGGCGGCCATGCTTGACCACGCGCTGCACGGCGGGCGCGCTGGGCGCGTCTATCGCCGGCTGGTGCTCGAACAGCAAATCGCAGTGGATGCTGAGGGCGGCATCCACTATCCGGTCGGCGACTTGTTCGACTACAACGGGCCGACCCTCATGGTGACGCGAATTCTTCACAAGCCGGAGTACTCCGTAGAACAGACCATTACTGCGTACGATCAGGTGATCGACGAGATGAAGGAAAAGGGAATTACCAGCGCGGAACTCGAACCTATCAAAGTGAAGTTCCGTTCGAATTATTTCTCCGCGCTCGAGGGCGGGCACGGCGCGTACATTCCCCGGTACGGGCTGATGCACTTGCTGGCGTGCTTCACTCTATTTGACGACGATCCGAGGCTCGTAAACACAATCCTCGGCGGTTTCATGGAAGTCACTCCCAAAGCTGTGCAATCCGTCGCGCAGAAACTTCTCACGCATCACAACCGGTCCATCGTCATTCGCCGGCCGGTGAAGAAAGGGGCGGCGTGATGGCTTCCGCGCCACGTTCCGAAACGCAATCCGTAATTCCGGCGCTCGCTTCCGAGCGGCCCGTGATCTGGCCGCCGCGAGTTTACAAAACGCTTTCGAACGGCCTGGAAATCGTGCTCGTCGAATCGCACACCATCCCAAAATTTACCGGCGAGCTTTTCTTCCGCAGCGGCAACGCCGTAACAGTCGCATCCGCGCCTGGCCTCGCCGACATCACCGCCGCGGTCGTTCGAACCGGCACAACTGCCCGCGCCAGCCGCCAGATTGAGGAAGACCTGCGCCGCATGGGCGCGGATCTTTCCTCCGGGGCGGGCGCCGATAACAGCGTGATTTCGTTTGCCGGGCTGGTGGACTTTGCGGATGGCCTGCTGGCGCTCGTGTCTGAGCTCGCGCGGGAAGCTTCGTTTCCCAATGACGAATTCGAACGCGAGCGCAGGCAGATGCTCGAAGGACTGCGCATCGAGCGCACGACGCCCGGTTTTCTCGCAGGGGAGCGCCTGCGGCGCGTTCTATTTGGCCAGCACCCCTATGGCACCGTTTCGCCGACGGAAGCGCAAGTCACGGCTTACCGCGTCGAACAGCTCAGCGACTTCTATAAGAACCACTACCGCCCGGGGAATGCGTTACTCGTGATGGTGGGCGATTTCGCGCCGCGAGAAATGTTGGCGCAAATTGAAAAGGCGTTCGGTGCATGGCCCTCCGGCCCAGTCGAGGAGGCGCCCAATCCGCCGCTGCCCGGATTGCAGGGCCGCCGAGTGTATCTTGTGCACCTGCCAGGCGCAGTGCAGGCGCAAATCCTGGTCGGCAATCGTGCCATCACGCGCAGGCATCCGGACTGGCTCCGCCTGACCCTCGCGAATTCCATCTACGGCGGCGCATTCAACTCCCGCCTGGTGATGAACATTCGCGAACAAAAGGGATACACCTATAGCCCGCGCAGTGGCGCGCATCCTCTGCGCCAGCACGGTTACTTTAGCGTCGGAGCCGCTGTGCGAAACGACGTTGTCGCCGCAACGCTCACCGAGGTTTTCTACGAGATTGATCGCATGCGCTCGACGCCGGTCGGCGAAGAAGAGCTCGCCGATGCGCGCAGCTACGTGACAGGCGTTTTCTCGCTGGGCCTTGCCACGCAGGATGGCCTCGCTGGGCAACTTGCCACGACCACGCTCGAAAAGCTACCCGAAGACTTCCTGGAAACTTATCGTGATCGCGTCCTGAAGCTCACGGCCGCGGACGTCTTGGACGCCGCGCAGAAATACTTCGATTCGGCGCACGCGCAGATCGTGATCGTCGGTGATCGCGCACAAATCGAATCGCAAGCCGCGCTCTTCGGCGCGCTCGAGGTATACGACGCACAAGGCAATCGCATTTGAATTCAGACTCGCCGCGCGAAGAGCGCCGCTTTGCGCGTTGAAATTCTTCAGGCCCCTCGGTCCATTGCATTTTTCGTTGCCATTGGCTGATCCATTTGGGAGGGCGTCATGAAGGGCAACAAACGGGTCAACGGCGAAGTGACACGCAAAATCGCAGCCGGCTTCGCTTTGCCTGCCTTGGTGATCCTTGCCGGCGTCGCAATGCGACACGTCGCCGGCACGGAGGTCGCTGCTCAAACAACCGCAGCGCCAGCTGCCGTGCCTAGGTTCCAAGTCGATCCTAATTGGCCAAAAGTTCCCGCGAAGTGGAAGCTCGGAGATGTTTCCAGCATCGGCGTCGACGCACAGAATCGCATTTGGGTTCTGCACCGTCCTCGAACGCTGCCGGCCAGCGACGCTGCGATGGCCGCGCCCCCGGTCCTGGTGTTCGACGAGGCCGGCAATTTTATTCAGGCGTGGGGCGGCGCTGGAAGCGGGTACGAATGGCCCGAGCGCGAGCACGGCATCCACATCGACTACAAGGGTTTCGTGTGGATTGGCGGGAACAATTGCCCGGCGAGGAAACTACCGGGGCTCAAGGCCGTTGAGGATGACCAGTTGCTGAAATTTACGCAGGATGGCAAGTTCGTGATGCAAATCGGCCACGCCAGCGAAAGCACCGGCAACGCCGACACGATGAATCTGCGCCAGCCTGCAGACGCCTTCGTCTACAAGAAGACGAACGAAGTATTCGTCGCCGACGGGTACGGAAACCACCGCGTGGCGGTGTTCGATGCGGACTCGGGCAAGTTCAAACGAATGTGGGGCGCATTTGGCAACAAGCCGGAGGACCTCTTCAACTGTCCACCCCCAAGTTTGAACTCGGTCCCAGACGGGCCCGGCCCTCAGCAATTCAGTATCGTGCATGCCCTGCGAGTATCAGACGACGGACTTGTCTATGTGGCGGACCGGGAAAACAGGCGCGTGCAGGTTTTTACGGTAGACGGCAAATACGTCAGCCAGCTGGTGAGGGGCGACGTGCCGTTCGCGCGGGACTTGGCCTTCTCGCCTGATTCCCAGCAGCGATTTTTATATGTTGGTGCGGGCCCCGAAATCGATGTGCTCGACCGGAAGACGCTCAAGATCGTGGAAACCATCAAGGGCGAAGGCATCCTGGGCGGGGGCCACCACATGATGGTGGATTTGAAAGGGAATCTCTACACCGCGCAAACGACCAGGGGCCTTCAAAAGTTGACGTTTGTGGGGATGTCACAGTAGGACAGGCTTCAGCCTAGCGGATTTGATTTGGGTTCTGATTTCAATCGAAAAAAGCGACAGGTTAAGCCTGTCCTGCCAGAGACTTCATGCAAAGGAAGCGTCTAACCGCCGCGGTCTTTCTCACCGTCCTTTTTGCGCTCGTCTTTTCTGCAAACGCGAGAGCGGACAAGCATCCCCCTGCGAAACCCATTGATTTGAACGCGGCGAGCGCGAAGGAACTTCAGCAATTGCCCGGCGTGGGCCCGGTCACAGCGCAAAGAATTGTCGACTTGCGGCAAAAAAGCGGCCGTTTCCGCCGCGTCGAAGACCTGCTCGCCATTCGCGGGATCAGCACCAGGAAGCTCGACGCGATGCGGCCATATGTGACCGTCAGTTCGCCTCCGTCAGCGCCTGCCGCAAAAAATCCGCCAGCAACCCCTGATAAGAATGATAAGAAATTATAAGCAGCTAGATCAGATCCCGCGTATGGACGAATTTCGAATCCGACGGGCAACGAGGGCGGACCTGCCGCGCCTCACCGAAATCTACAATCACTATGTGACCCATACTCCCGTCACTTTCGACGTCAAACCGTACACGATGGAAGAGCGCGCCGCATGGTTCGGGCAATTTGGATCGAGCGGCCGATACAGGCTGCTCGTGGCTGAAAACGATGCGGGAATCGCAGGATACGCCGGCACGACCAGATTTCGTCCCAAGCCCGCCTACGAGACCACGGTTGAGACGACGATTTACTGCGCTCCCGAGGCCACCGGCAAAGGAATCGGCAGCGCTCTCTACACAGCGCTCTTCGAAGCGATTGCCGGCGAGGATATTCACAGGATTGTTGCCGGGTACGCGCTTCCCAATCCTGGATCGGCCGCTCTCCACGCTCGATTCGGTTTCAAACCAGTGGGCGTATTTCGAGAGAACGGCAGGAAATTCGGTCGCTATTGGGATGTCGCGTGGGTCGAGCGGCCGTTGCTCATTGGTTTCTAGTAGCGAAGGCACTCTTCCCGTGCGGGTTTTGCAACCGTAGCCAGAATCGGTGGCGCACGTGGGGTCTACAAGACCGCACAGCCAAGAGTGGCTGTGCTACTTCACAGCAACTGATGCGTGCGTTTCCTTGGCGAAGCAATTGTTACGGGGACTTGTTCGGCGATTGTAAGGCCATAGCCTTCGAGCGCGACCACTTTTTTCGGGTGGTTGGTCAGGACGCGCAGGCTCTTCAATCCCAGGTCAATCAGAATCTGCGCGCCGATGCCGCTTTCGTGCTGCAGCATGCGCTGGCGCGCGAGATCAATGTCGAGTTGTTCGCGCGAGTGGTAGAGGATACGCGGTAGCGCGCCGGGAGCGGGCGCCGTGGACTCGATTCCGAAGCCGCGCCCAGTGTGATGCAAATAAACGAACAGGCCGCGGTTCTCCGCGACGATCGCTTCGAGGGACCGCTCGATGATTTCGTGGCAATCGCATTCCGTGGATGCGAAGACGTCTCCGGTCAGGCAATGCGAGTGGACGCGCACGAGCGGCGGCGCACCTGCGAGATCCCCGCGCACGAGCGCGATGTGCTGCTCGCGATCCACTTCGGATGCGTAGGCGATCATGCGGAATTCGCCGTAACGGGTGGGGAGAGCGGCCTCGGCGATTCGTCTCACGTAGCGCTCGTTGCGCATGCGGTAGCGAATCAGTTCCGCGACGGTCAGGAGCTTCAGCCCGTGTGTGCGGCAGAATTCCGCGAGCTGTGGCAGGCGCGCCATCGTGCCGTCGTCATTCATGATTTCGCAGATCACGCCAGCAGGAGTAAGCCCCGCGATGCGCGCAAGGTCAACGGACGCTTCGGTTTGCCCGGCGCGCACCAGCACACCGCCGTTTCGCGCGCGGAGAGGAAAAATATGTCCCGGGCGCGCAAGATCGGCCGGGCGGGTTCCCGAGTCGATCGCCGCGAGGATCGTGGTCGCCCGGTCCGCAGCGCTGATGCCAGTGGTCGTGCCGCGCCGCGCGTCGATTGACTCGCAGAAAGCAGTGCCGTAGTTCGACGTATTCACGGGAGTCATGAGGGGCAGGGACAATTCGTCGCAGCGCTCTTCGGTCAGCGCCAGGCAGACGAGGCCGCGCCCATTTTTGGCCATGAAGTTGACCGCCTCGGGCGTGATTTTTTCCGCCGCCATCGCCAGGTCGCCCTCGTTTTCGCGGTCTTCGTCGTCAACCAGCACGATTTGACGGCCCTGGCGGATTTCCTCGAGGGCTTCTTCCACAGTTGAAAAAGGGATCACTTCTTCGAGCATAGCGGTTCCGCAAACTCCGGAAGGAGATTTAGCATCTGCAGATTCTTCCAAGACTATATCGAATCGGTCCAAGCGCGGCAACTCGCTCGGAGCGAAACCCGAGCCGGCGGGTTCTAAGTGATTCAGGCAAAAGGGCATCCCCTCCCGAGTGCGGATGCCCTCTCGACCTTCGAAAACGAATGAGACTTTGACAAAACCATAGAGGCTCAGAGCGGCAGAGCAAGGGAGTTCTTTTAGCCGTTCTCCGTCACTCCGTGCCTCAGTGGCTTTCCGAGGCTACGCGGTTGCGCCTCGCCCTGCGCCTATGGCTCGGTAGCCTGAAGACGCTGCCTTGCGCATTGCCTCAACGCCTTGTGCTGCGTCCATCAGAGGCGTGGTCTTGATCGTCTTGACCGAGCCTCCTGCGGCAGCGGCGATCGCCAGGGCTGCGGCGCCTACATTGTCGGGGAACTCAGAAATGAGCACGACGTCGTAGTCGCCGAACGCGAAATAGGCGTTGACGATCCGTCCACCGAGTTTTTCGAATACCGGCCGAAGTTGATCCAGCCGGTTTTGGGGATTTGAAACAAGAGCCTTCCACGCCTCCTCGGTGTAGGAAGCCTGGCTCAGAAATAGTGGCATAGAGCCTCCTTGCATGAGCAGATTTCTGACGGGGCGGGGTGCGAAAATCTTTCGAATTTCGTCGCCGAATTGCGGGGAGTCCTCTTTTAGGGACACTCCTGTAGCGGACGTATACACCTCGGCCCCTAGGCGCGCAAGGAATTTTCGCGGCAAAATCACATCGAACTACGGGGATTGCTGTACCGCGTGCCTTGCTCGGATCGTCGCCTCAGGGGCCAGGCGCCTGTCCTCGTACCCCGCCGCTTGCGCCATGCTTATGAAGAAGCAGCCAGCCTGAACGAGTCGGCCGGTTCACGACGCGCATGGCGCGTCCTTATGCGCCCTGCGCTTGCCAGAGGTGCATCTCGTCTGCTGACGGGCCGTACATGCCGGGGATTGCGACGTTGTTCATCCGCAGATAAACGCCAAGCTGCGCGCGGTGGTGCACCAGGTGGCTCATCACCATGCTGCGCAATACGGCCGCGCGCGGCATTGAGAAAATCTGCTTTCCCTTGAACGTCAGCGTCCAGATCTTGGCGAGTTCCTCGTCCGACGCCTGCGCGAGCAGCTCGCGAGCTTCCGCCACGTGTTTGTCGAAAGCTTCCAGGCATTCCTTGCGTGTGGTCGGAGTAAACCTCTTTTCTTCCCCAGTGAAGTCCATCCTTTCAACCTTGAGCGTGCCCGACGCATACGAAGGGATCTCTGAGACGTGTGCAGCGAGCTGTCCGAGCGTCATCGACTTTTGATGAGGTTGGTAAGTGAACTTTCCGTCCGGAAGGCACTCCAGCATTTTTCGTGTATTGGCCATTTCGTGATCAAATTCCGGTAAAAGCATCTGAGCGATTGGCATGGTTTTCTCCTTAGTTCAAATTATGAATCCGCGAGGGCGACCGAGAGCATACCAGACACCATAGGCGAATACAAGGCGAAGATAGAATCTAGTGCCAGCTGCGGCGTTGCTCCTCGCCTACCTCACCGGGCGAAATTTCCTGCCAGCGATGCAATACAATGGCGAAGGATTTGAGAGCAGGACAGAGCGCGAAGCGCTGCGGAGTGAACGTGAGAGAAAAATCATTTGTGAGAATATTTCGGCGGTTCATAACGATTGGGCTCCTTGCGTCCGTTGTCTTTGCGGTGCGAACGGAAGCGCAGCAGGCGCGCACGATTTATCTTGTGCGGCATGCCGACAAAGTTTCGGACGACGTCGATGCGCCGCTCAGCGACGCGGGGCGGAAGCGCGCCGAGTGTCTCGCGAACACACTCGCGGACGCGCAGGTTCAGCAAATTTTTACTTCGGATTTGCAACGCACCCAACAGACAGCAGCGCCGTTAGCAGAGAAACTGCATTTGAAGCCCGCAGCGATTCCCATAAGCAAGCCGGACGAGCTCATCGACGCGATCCGGTCAAGCCAAGCGGCGAGTGTACTTGTCGTTTGGCACGACGCAACCCTGCCGAAAATCTTGCGCGCGCTCGGCGCTCCGGAAATAACTCCCATCGCGCATACCGAATACGATCGTTTCTTTGTTGTTACGCTAACTGGAGATGGTAAGGAATCCAAACCCGGATTTGCAGCGCTGCGCTACTGCGATTGCCCGAAGTAGCAGGTCTCGTGGGCTAGAAGCGTTCTTTATCACGGCGAGGTCAGGCCCTACAATTTTTCCTGTAGAGGGCACTCGCACTGAACAAATGACCAGAATTTGTAATTCTTGCCTGAAATTGCGCACCGCGAAATCTCCAACTCTCTTGTATTGAGTGAATTAATAACTCGCGAATTGGAATCCGGGCTGCGCCACCAGGCCTGGAGGTGCACATGATTTGGACCAAACGGAAGTACGTTCTGGGCGGGAGTGCTGCGTTGCTGGCCGCTGCGCTGACCGTGGCTGGCGCGGCACAGATCAGACACCGCATAGAAGCCAACCGGATCGTTCCAATCACTGTACCGGGGGATACTTCCATTCACGTGACGCTCAACCAAGCCGTTAATAGTGACCTGAGCAGGCCGGGGGACCACTTCACCGCGACCATTTCACAGCCCATCATCCTCGACGATAGGACGGTTATTCCCGAAGGCGCCGAGGTTGAGGGAATTGTTGTGGACGCGCGGCGCTCAGGAAGGCTGAAGGGAAGGGCGCATCTCAACCTGGCACTCGAATCGGTGGACGTCAACGGGACCGATTACGCAATTCGCACGACTTCTACAGTGCGCGTTGGCGGAAAACATAAAAAGCGCAACATCGCCTGGATTGCAGGCGGTGCAGGCGGCGGAGCGCTGATTGGCGGTCTCGCAGCCGGCGGCGAGGGAGCATTGATCGGAGGCCCCATCGGCGCAGGAGCCGGAACGGCGGTAGCGTTTTTCACCGGCAGGAAAGACATCCATCTCCGGGCTGAGACGCCGCTATCCTTCAAGCTCGCTGAGCCGGTGACCATCGACACGAAAAATACGAAGGCATAGGTCGCCTTCTCATTCACTTCCGCTTGTCCCAAAGGCCCGCCGATGTCCGGCGGGCCTTTGAATTTCACCGCAGCATCGGGGCCCGGATCCAAGAGAAATGCGACAGGCTAAAGCTTGCCCTGCTTGCGCGCTAAGCGCTTCGTCCCTTTTCCGCGCCGAGGAACGTGCCTTCCTGTAATTCGCGGAACGCCTGGC